>ERZ1026956.58-NODE-58-length-66996-cov-14.992800_pt1 | contig 66996 bp, 60 predicted proteins | sample MGYA00519301_ERZ1026956 | MGnify/ENA primary metagenome ERZ1026956 (study PRJEB26926, sample SAMN06164521) | human gut metagenome | biome: ENVO:00009003; feature: ENVO:2100002; material: ENVO:00002003 | host: Homo sapiens | place: USA | collected 2012 ...
GGCAGCGTCAGATGTGTATAAGAGACAGGTGTTGCGGCTGGGTGTTGCGGCTGGGAGGTGTTGCGGCTGGGAGGTGTTGCGGCTGAAGATCAGGGCCGGGTGACGGAGACGAGCTCCGACCATCCTTCGGTCTTGCCGCTTCGGGTCTGCTCCTCCTCGCGCACGACGCCCAGTCCGGGGACGTACCACGTCTGCTGACGCATCGAGACCCGGATGACGAAAAATCCGAAGCTCACCTTCTCGGAGAGCCCCACGGCCTCGAACACCCCGGCGGGCGTCTCGATGCGCCGTCGTCCGAGCACCTGCCGGTCGGAGACGCCGATGCGCATCTTCAGCGAACGGCCCTCGGCGGCGAAGCGCAGGGCGAACTTCAGATCGGGGAGCCTCCGCTTCGTCTCCAGTGCGAACGGCACGGTGTATTCGTCCCCCTCGACGGAAAAATCCAACTTGCTCTGCTCCTCCGAAGAGAGCGTCGCCGTGAGCAGCTCCTCGAACATGGCACCCAGCTGCGTGACCATCTCCGACGTGCGGACCTCGGTCCGCTCGGTCGTCACGACGGCCTGACGGCGGCCGTTGACCTCCATCGTCACGGGATTGCGCAGCGTGTCGAGCGCCTCGCTGCGCGTCATGACCTGCGTGCGGCCGAGGCTGTCAGGCCCGCAGGAGAGGACCGTCGAACGCGTATACCCCGTCAGACGGCCCGATTCGTCATATTGGGCGTATTCGAGCACCGTACCGGGTTCGGTGCAGACGAGCGGCTGCGCAGCGGCGGCACCGCCGAAGAGCAGCGACAGAAAGAGAAGCAGTTTTCGCATGGATCGGAATACTCTGTTTACGGACAGCAGCCTGTCCGGATGATACGGAAAAAGCGGCGGCACCGCGGCAAAACGCCGGTCCGCAGCACCGCGGGCGTCAGCGGAAATCGATCATTTCATAGCCCGCGCAGGCCTTCGGATCGAAGCGGCGCAGCTTCCCCGCAAAGGGCTCGATCGAGCGTACCGAGACCGTGACCTGCTCGCCGTCGTAGTCGTAGGCGAGCGACTGCGGCCGCACGGGATGCAGCCCGAGACGGACCGTCACGACCCCCGTGGCCGACTCGCCGTCGGTCGGGGTCAGCCGCACGAGGGCCTCGCTGCCGTCGTCGGAGAGCAGCGTCGGGCGATAGGCGCCGTCCAGAAAGTCGAACGCCCCGATCGGATTGTCGAGGATGTTGCGGCTCGTCGTATCGACGGCGTTGATCGTCACCTCGCGGCGCGCATGGTCCACCTCGTAGCGGACCTTGCCGTCGAAGAAGACCTCCGCGTCACCGATCGTGAGCGTATAGCTGCCGCTCTGCACCGTATAGCTGCCCGCCACGTCGGACTCGCCGGCGGCGATCGTGAAGGCCACGGTGTAGGATTTCATCGCACGGAACTCTCCGGCGAGCTCCCGGAGCAGCTCCGAGGCACGCTCCGACGGCCGGGCGGCGGGAGCTTCCTGCGTCTGCGGCGCAGCACTGGCGCGCGGCGACGACACCGCCGGGACGACGGAGCCCGACAGCGCGAACAACAGAAGAACGGAGAGCGTTTTCATAGGCGGTACAAGGTCAGAAGACACCCAGGTCCTGCAGCTTCGCCTCGAGCGAGGGCAGGTCGTGGAAGAGAATGTCGCGCGGCTTGGCCCCCTGCTGACGGCCGACGATGCCGGCGCGCTCGAGCTGCATCATGATGCGGCCCGCACGGTTGAAGCCCACTTCGTAGTTGCGCTGAATCATCGACGTCGAGATGCTGCCGCTCGAGACGGCGTCGCGGGCGATCTCGGCGAAGAGCGAATCGTACTTCACCGGAGCCGACGACTCCTCGCCGCCCGCCCCGCCGCTCTCGCCGCCCTCGGGCGTGTAGTCGGGCAGCAGGTAGGCCGACGTGTATCCCTGCTGTTTGGAGATGTAGTCCACGATGCGCTCGACCTCGGCCGTCTCCACGAGGGCACACTGCACGCGCGTCAGCTCGCCGTCCTTCGAGATGAGCATGTCGCCGCGGCCGATGAGCTGGTTGGCACCGGGCTGGTCGATGATCGTCTGCGAGTCGATGCGCTGCACGACGCGGAAGGCGATGCGCGACGGGAAGTTGGCCTTGATCTTGCCCGTGATGACGTCGACCGACGGGCGCTGCGTGGCGATGATGAGGTGGATGCCCACGGCGCGCGCCTTCTGCGCCAGCCGGATCACGGGCAGTTCGACCTCCTTGGCCATCATGATCAGGTCGGCAAACTCGTCGATCACCACCACGATGTAGGGCAGGTAGCGGTGCCCCTTGAGCGGGTTGAGCCGCCGGGAGACGAACTTGTCGTTGTACTCCTTGATGTTCTTCGCCCCGGCGTTCTTGCACATCTCCAGGCGGTTGTCCATCTCAATGCAGAGCGAGTTGAGCGTATAGACCGCCTTCTTCGGGTCGGTGATGATCGCCTCGTCCTCGGACTCCATCTTGGCCAGGAAGTGGCGCTCGATCTTGGCGTAGAGCGAGAACTCGACCATCTTGGGGTCGATCATCACAAACTTGAGCTGCGCCGGGTGCTTGCGGTAAAGCAGCGACGTGATGATGGCGTTCAGACCCACCGACTTGCCCTGCCCCGTGGCACCGGCCACCAGCAGGTGGGGCATCTTCGCCAGGTCGAAGACGTAGTTCTCGTTCTGGATCGTGCGGCCCATGACCACGGGCAGCTCGGCCTTCGACTCCTGGAAGCGCAGCGACCGCACGGCCGAGTACATCGACACGACCTGCTTGTTGCGGTTCGGCACCTCGATGCCGATCGTGCCGCGCCCGGGAATCGGCGCGATGATGCGGATGCCCGATTCGGCCTTGAGGCTCTGGGCGATGTCGTTCTGCAGACCCTGGATCTTCGAGATCTTGACCCCCTGTGCCTGCACGATCTCGTAGAGCGTGACCGTCGGGCCCACGGTGGCCTTGATGCGCACGATCGGAATGCCGAAGTTCTTGAGCGTCTCCTCGATGCGGGTCTTGTTGTCGAAAATCTCCTCGTCTGTGACCTCCGAATCCGAAATATAGTCCTCCAGCAGCGTGACGGGCGGCTTGCGGTAGTGTTCCAGGTCCTTGAGCGGATCGTAGCTCTCGGTCGGGATTTTGCGTTCGTCGACCAGGCGGGCCTCGTTGGCCTCCACCGTGACAACCACCCCTTCGGAGGGGGTCGTCCGCTCCCCGCCCGGCACCTCAACAGCGGCCGGCTCCGGCTCGTCCGGCGACAGGACCTCCTGCGACGGCGCCCCGGGCTCGGGCTCCTCCGGCGACGGGGCGGCCGCCTCCGCCGAAGCCGGCGTCCCGGCCTCCTCCCCGACGACGAACTCCGTGAAGGGATCGTCCGGATCGGCGCCGTGTGCGAGTCCCCGCGCGGCGTCCGTCGTCGCAACCGGGCTCGGAGTTGCGGCGGTCGGAGCGGTCGGAACGGCAGCGACGCGGGCGGCGGGACGCTCCAGTTCGACCAGTCCGCCGCGGCCCATGACGATGCGTCCCTCGGCAGGCCGGAGGTCCACCTCGGTAAAGGGTCCCGGATCGTCGTCCGGTGCGGCCTGCGGGGCGGGCTCCGCGTCGGCAGGCCGCGGCGCCGGATCGGCATTCCGCGGAACGGGCTGCCCGTCGGGTGTCAGCTCGACGAACGGCTCCGCATCGGCGCGGCGGGCGGCTGTGCGCCCGGGCTCCTCCTCGCGCCGTGCTGCCGTGGCAGCGGCGTCGGGTGCAGGCTCCGTCCGCAAGGGTTCCCTGCGCCCCTCGGCCGGAGGGGTCGCATGTGCCGGTTCGCCGCGCCCGGCTGCTGCGGCAGCCGCGGAAGAGGCCGCGGCGGAGCGGTCGGCAGCCGGACGCGCCGCCGGACGGGTCGCGGGATCGGCAGGATCGGCTGCCGGTTCATCCGGAGCATGGACCGGGGCCACTTTGTGGCGGACGATCTCGACGATCTTTTCGCTGCGGTCGACGACGGCATTGCCCGCCGAGTTGACCGTATTGATGAAGTTGCGATTGATGAAGACACCGGTCAGAATCCAGCACCCCAGCAGCAGGATCAGCGTGCCGAACGTGCCGATGTACATGCGCAGCAGGGCGGCGGTCTCGATGCCGAACGTTCCGCCCCACCCCGTCGAGCAGCAGAGGCTCCAGCGGTCGGCGAAGCAGAACCCGAGGGTCAGCGACCCGAGGATCGTCACCATCAGCAGCGGCAGGAACGAATGGTTGAAGCGCATCGGCCGGCGGCGGATGATCCGCACCCCGGCCAGGATGACGAGCACGGGGATGAGGATGCCGAACAGACCGAACGACTGGTCGACAAGCAGGCGGGCGAGCCGCGCGCCGCTCCAGCCGCAGAGGTTCTCGGGCTCGATCTTCAGCGTCGCACGCTCCTCGGCGCTCATCAGCAGGCTGCTCTGGTCGGCCGCCCAGCTGAAGAACGAGAAGAAGACCGCCGACGCGGCGTAGACTCCCACGCAGAGCAGCAGCAGGCCGATCGCCCAGCGGATGCTGTCGCCGTTCGAGCGCCGGATCTTCTGACGTCCGTTCTGAGAGGATGTATTGGGGGATGCCATGTTCGTTACGGGAAATTTACCGAGCGAAGGTACGCAATTTTTTTCGATTTTTCCGTCTCGGGGCGTGCAATTCGGACGGAAGAGGTCAGACGAGCGACTCCATCGCCTTCTTTTCCAGGCGCAAGCGGTACGCCTCGTCGGCGAAGGTCAGAAAGCGGCAGCGGCCCAACCCCTTGTCGGCGGTCCGCAGGCCGTACTCGTCGAGCAGCTGCGCCACGCGGCGCGCCACGGCCGGCGACGGGTCCACGACCGTCACGTCGCGTCCGGCCAGCACCCGTTTCAGCACAGGCAGCAGGAAGGGATAGTGCGTGCATCCGAGGACGATCTGGTCGACACCCCGGTCGAGCATCCCCCCGACGGCGGCACGCACGCACGCCTCGGCCTCGGGCGTCTGCTCGCGGTCCTGCTCGACCAGCTCGACGAAGCCGCGGCCCGGGACCGACAGCACCTCGATGCCGCGGCCGTAACGGGCGGCCGTGCGGCGGAAGAGGTCGCCGTCGAGGCTCCGCTCCGTGGCCAGCACCCCCACCACCCCGCTGCGGGTCGCCAGGCAGGCCGGCTTGACGGCGGGCTCCATGCCCACGATCGGCAGCGGCGCATACTTCGCCCGCAGGAAGTCGATCGCGGCGGCCGTAGCCGTATTGCAGGCCACGACAACCAGCTTGCACCCCTCGGCGACCAGCGTGCCGACCGCCTCGTCGGCCAGCGCCCGGATCTCCTCCTTCGGGCGCGAGCCGTAGGGGCAGTTCTTGCCGTCGCCCAGGTAGACGAGCGCCTCGTGCGGCAACAGACGCCGCACCTCGCGCCAGACGGTCAGCCCGCCCAGCCCCGAGTCGTAGATGCCGATGGGTGCGTTATTCGCCATGTTCGAGCCATTTCAGAATCCGGACGACCACCTCGTCGTCCGCCATCACCGTACAGTCGACCGTCAGCTGCGCCTGCGCATAGTAGGGTTCGCGCGCGGCCATGTCGCGCCGCATGAACGGCACGAGCTCCTCGTCCGAAAGGCCCCGCAGGCGGGGGCGCTTCTGCCGTCCGTAGGGGGTCAGGCGCGCGGCGATCTGCTCGGCCGCACGGCGCAGGTAGACCGTCGCTCCGGTCTCGTTCATGCGGGCCATATTGTCGCGCCAGACGGGCAGCCCGCCGCCGGTCGAGGCCACGACCCGCTCGCCGCGGGCGACGATCCGCTCGAGCGCCTCGCGCTCCAGTTCGCGGAAGCGCTCCTCGCCCTCGTAGCGGAAGACATCAGCCACGGAGGCCCCCTCCTGCTGCTCGACAAGCGTGTCCGTGTCGACGAGCGCCACACCCAGACGCCGCGCCAGGCGCCGTCCGAGCGAGCTTTTGCCGCAGCCCATGTATCCCACCAGAAAGAGGGGTTTCACCGTCGTATCCATCGTTGCAAGACCTGCACGCAGGCGATCAGAAAAGGTTCAGCTGTTCGGGCGAGGCCACCTCGTCGGCGTCGCCCCGCGCCCGTTCGATCTCGAAGGGCACGCCGCCCGCCGGACTTCCCGTCGGGGGCAGGCCCGCCGCATCGACCTCGCGCTGCGGCTCCGCATCGGCTTTCCGCTCCCGCGTCGCCGCGACCTTCCCGGCAGCAGTCGCCGCGCCGGAGTGCTCCGCCGCCGTGTCGCGAGCCGTCTGCGCCGTGTCACGGACCGTCTCCGCCGTATCGTGCGCGGCGGAATCCGCACCCACCCCGTCCGCGGGCGAGCCCTCCCCGTCGGGATCGGGTTCGGGCGGCAGTTCGGGTTCGATGAAGCGCAGCGTCGCCACCTCGTAGGTCGTCAGGCGCTTGCCCTTGGCCCGGTGGCTCTTCACACCGACGAAGTCGTCGACGTCGATCAGATCGGCCGGGCGCTGCGCATGCGCCCCCTTGTAGGTTATTTCGAGCTTCGCGCCCGCCACGTCGGTCACGCAGACCAGGTCGGCCTGTCCCCCCTCGTCGAGGAAGTACTGCATCCGGTCGGTCAGCTCGGTCGAAAAGCGCTTCATGTAGTAGTAGCCCTGCTCGCGGTCGAAGTAGCAGACGCTGTAGACGCGGTCGGGCTCGTAGCGGTTCACCCGCACGGTGTCGTCGGGGAAGTGCTGCCCGAGGTCGTAGCCCGTGATGTAGTACTGGTTCTTCGAGGTCCAGACCACGAGCTTGTCGTCGCCCTTGAACTCGCCCAGCAGCATCCCGCGCCCGTCGGCATTGAGCCGCCGCACATCCTCGTCGAACCAGATGTTCTGCCCGCCGAGCGTCGACGTGCCGCGCTCCTTGAGCACGATCTTGTGGATGCCGTAGCGCGAGAAGAGGTTGCCCTGACTCTGACGCCCCTTGATGGCCAGTTGCGAGAAGTCGAGGTCCACGATCACCTTCTTGAGCCGCGGGCGCGGCTTGAAGTAGACCTTCAGCACCTCGGCCTCGCCGTTCGGGTTGACCGACATGTAGAGGATCTCGCTGCGCGGCGTGCCCTTGGTGATGTTGTACTCCTTGTCGCGCGTGACGCCCTTGATCGCGCAGCGCTTCATCATGATCGGGCCGTTCTTGCCGTCGCGGTAGAGCACGTTGTAGATCGTGCGCTCGTCGTTGCGCTTGAAGACCCCGATGTAGTAGATGCCCTTGTCGAAGAAGGCCTTGTCCGAGACCTTCGTGATGACGTAGCGGCCGTCCTTCGTGAAGACGATCACGTCGTCGATATCCGAACAGTCGCACACCAGCTCGGCATCCTTCATCGACTTGCCGATGCCGAAGAAGCCTTCGGCCCGGTCGACGTAGAGTTTGGCGTTCGTCACGGCGACCTTCGTCGCCTCGATCGAGTCGAACTCGCGCAGCTCCGTGCGGCGCTCACGCCCCTTGCCGTACTTGTCGCGGATGCGCTCGTAGTAGGCCACGGCATACTCGGTCAAGTGCGCCAGGTCGTACTGCGTCTGCTTGATGTCGGCCTCGATCTGCCGGATTTCGTTGTCGGCCTTTTCCGAGTCGAAGCGCGAGATGCGGATGAACTTCAGCTCGGTGAGCTTCTGCACGTCCTCCAGCGTCACCTCGCGGCGCAGCAGCTTCTTGAAGGGCTCCAGTCCCCGGTCGACGGCGGCATAGGCCTCCTCGCGCGTGCGGCACCCCTCGATGAGCTGGTAGAGCTTGTTCTCGATGAAGATGCGCTCGAGCGATGCGGCATGCCACGCGGCGTTGAGCTCCTCGAGCCGGATTTCGAGCTCGCGCCCGAGCAGGTATTTCGTATGGTCGGCCGAGCGGCGCAGAATCTCGCTCACACCGAGAAAATGGGGCTTCTCCTCCCAGATGACGCAGGCGTTCGGCGCGATCGAAACCTCGCAGTCCGTGAAGGCGTAGAGGGCGTCGATGGTCTTGTCCGACGACTCGTCGGGCGAGACCTGGATGATGATCTCGACCTTGTCGGCCGTGTTGTCGTCGACCTTGCGGATCTTGATCTTGCCCTTCTCGTTGGCCTTGATGATCGACTCCTTGATCGACTCGGTGGTCGTCGTGTAGGGGATTTCGGTGATGGCGAGCGTGCGCTTGTCGATCTTCGAGATCCGCGCGCGCACCTTCACCGTGCCGCCGCGCAGTCCGTCGTTGTAGCGGCTCACGTCGGCCAGGCCGCCAGTCGGGAAGTCGGGATAGAGCTGAAAGTCGCGTCCCTCGAGGTGGGCGATCGCCGCGGAGATCAGCTCGTTGAAGTTGTGCGGCAGGATCTTCGACGCCAGGCCCACGGCGATGCCGTCCGAGCCCTGCGCCAGCAGCAGCGGGAACTTGATCGGCAGCGTCACCGGCTCCTCCTTGCGGCCGTCGTAGGAGAGCATCCACTCGGTGGTCTTGCGGTTGAAGACCACGTCGAGGGCGAACTTCGACAGCCGCGCCTCGATGTATCGGCCCGCGGCGGCCTCGTCGCCCGTGAGAATGTTGCCCCAGTTACCCTGGCAGTCGATCAGCAACTCCTTCTGTCCGAGCTGCACAAGCGCATCCTTGATCGAGGCGTCGCCGTGCGGGTGGTACTGCATGGTCTGTCCCACGATGTTGGCCACCTTGTTGTAGCGGCCGTCGTCAACGACCTTCATGGCGTGGAGGATGCGCCGCTGCACGGGCTTCAGGCCGTCCTCGACGTGAGGCACGGCACGCTCCAGGATCACGTAGGAGGCGTAATCCAGAAACCAGTTCTTATACATGCCCGTGAGCTTGCGCACGTCGCCCTCGTCGTGCGTCAGGCGGTCGAACCTGCCCCCTCTCCCCGGTTTTCCGGGGGTCTCCCCCTGCGGAGGGTCCACCGGCGCGTCGTCCGCCGCATCGTCCGCCACATCGGGCGTCGAGGCATCCTCGTCGAGCGTGTAATCCTTCTCCTTCTCTTTCTCTTCCGACATATCGTGTGCTTTCTCTTGTTCCTTTCCGTCAACCGATGCGCAGGTCCTGCTCCACGAGGTCCTCCTCGATGCGCAGGTTGTCGATGATGAAACCCTGCCGTTCGTAGGTGTTCTTGCCCATGTAGAACTCCAGCAGGTCGTGGATCGGGTCGTCCTTCGTGATGCGGACCTTGTCCAGGCGCATGTTCCCGCCGATGAACTCGCGGAACTCCTCGGGCGAAATCTCGCCCAGACCCTTGAAGCGCGTGATCTCGGCACTGGCGCCGAGCGCCGCGATGGCCCGCAGCCGCTCCTCCTCCGTGTAGCAGTAGCGCGTCTCCTTCCGGTTGCGCACGCGGAACAGCGGCGTCTGGAGCACGAACAGGTGGCCCTGGCGGATCACGTCGGGGAAGAACTGCAGGAAGAAGGTCATCAGCAGCAGGCGGATGTGCATGCCGTCGACATCGGCATCGGTAGCGATGATGACCTTCTCGTAGCGCAGGTTGTCCATCTCCTCCTCGATATTGAGCGCCGCCTGCAGCAGGTTGAACTCCTCGTTCTCGTAGACGACCTTTTTGGTCAGCCCGAAGCAGTTGAGCGGCTTGCCGCGCAGCGAGAAGACCGCCTGCGTGCGCACGTCGCGGCTCTTGGTGATCGAACCCGACGCCGAGTTGCCCTCCGTGATGAAGATCATCGACTGCTCGGCCAGCTCGCTGCGGTCCGTGCGGTGGATCTTGCAGTCGCGCAGCTTGCGGTTGTTGAGCGAGACCTTCTTGGCCGTCTCGCGGGCCTTCTTCTGGATGCCCGAGATGGCCTTGCGCTCCTTCTCGTTCTCGACGATCTTCTTCTGGAGCACCTGCGCCGTCTCGGGATGCTTGTGCAGGTAGTCGTCGAGGTGCTTGCCCAGGAACTCCACGACGAAGTTGCGGATCGTGGGGCCCGACTTCGACATCTCCTTCGAGCCGAGCTTCGTCTTGGTCTGCGACTCGAAGATCGGGCTCGACACGCGGATCGAGATGGCGCCGATGAGCGACGTGCGGATGTCGGCCGGGTCGTAGTCCTTGTGGTAGAACTCGCGGATGGTCTTGGCGATGGCTTCGCGGAAGGCCACCTGGTGCGTGCCGCCCTGCGTCGTGTACTGTCCGTTGACGAACGAGTAGCAGCTCTCGCCGTAGCCCGTGCCGTGGGCGATCACCACCTCGATGTCGGGTCCCGACAGGTGGATGGGCGGATAGAGCGGCTCCTCGGTCATGTTCTCGTTCAGCAGGTCGAGCAGTCCGTTCTTCGAGGTGTAGGACTGGCCGTTCAGACGAATCGTCAGCCCGCGGTTCAGGTAGGTGTAGTTGCGCACCAGCTGCTCGACATACTCCAGATGGTAGGTGTAGGGGCCGAAGACCTCCTCGTCGACGCGGAAGCGGATCTCCGTGCCGTTCTTCTCCGTGAGGCCCGACTCCCAGCGGTCGCTCTGCTCGAGTCCCTTCTCGAAGTAGACCGTGTGGGCCTCGCCGTCGCGCACCGAGCGGGCCGAGAAGCTGCTCGAAAGGTAGTTCACGGCCTTGACGCCCACGCCGTTCAGACCCACCGTCTTCTTGAAGGCCGCGTTGTCCTCGTCATCGTCGTATTTGCCGCCCGTGTTCATCACGCTCACCGCCGCCGAGAGCGAGTTGAGCGGAATGCCGCGCCCGTAGTCGCGCACGGTCACCTCGCCGTCCGAGACCGTGATGTCGATCTGGTGGCCGAAGCCGTTCATGTATTCGTCGATCGAGTTGTCGACCACCTCCTTGATCAGGACATAGATGCCGTCGTCGGGCTGCGTTCCGTCGCCCAGTTTGCCGATGTACATGCCGGGGCGCAGCCGCACGTGCTCACGCGGCGTGAGCGTGCGGATGGCGTCGTCGCCATAGTTGTCTGTCGGTTTCGTATTGAGTAAGTCTGCCATGTTTTCAGTATCGGTTTCGCTGCCGGCCCGCCGGCAGCAGTTCCCACGGGAGCCGGAAGGAATCGGCCCGGGGGAAGGCTATGCGGGCCGCCCCTCCTGCCGGATTTCGGCCAGTGCGGCGGCCATGCGGTCGTGCACGCGCGCCATCAGTTCGTGCACCTCCGTCGAGGCGATCTCCTCGCGGCTCACCGGCGGCAGCACGCGGATCGTGATGCGGTTGCCCCAGTTGAACATCAGGTTGCGGCGGACGATCGTCCGCGTGCCGTCGAGCACCACGGGCAGAATCTCGACCCCCGCCTCGCGCGCCAGCGTGAAGGCCCCGGCCTTGAAGCGGTGAATCTCCCCGTCCTTCGAGCGTGTGCCCTCGGGGAAGATCGCCACCGACGCCCCGCGCGAAATCCACAGCTTGCCCTCGCGCAGCAGCTGCTCCATCGCCTCGGCGGCGTGTCCGCGGTCGATGCAGATGTCGCCGTGCAGCACGAGATACTGCCCGAAGAAGGGCACCTTGAAGACCTCGCGCTTCGAGACCCAGCGGAAGTTGAGCGGGATGTAGTAGAGCGTCGGGATGTCGAACACCGTGTTGTGGTTCACGACGATGACATAGCGTTTTTTGCGGTCGATCAGCTCGCGTCCGATGACCCGCTGCCGCCAGCGCAGGGGGATGAAGAAGAAGATGCGCACGAGGATGCGCGAGAGTTCATGCACCACGCGCCGCCCCTTGTCGAAGGGGTAGCAGAGGACGAGCGCCACGGCCGACAGGACCATGAACAGCGTGCACAGGAGCACGAGAAACAGGTAGTAGATGCCGCTTATCATATCGTTCGGGGGCTGTTGGGGGCCGATTATCCGGTCCGGTTCAATCTGCAAAATTAGAAAAAATCCGCGGATTTTCCACGTCGCGGCGGGCGAGTTTTCAACATTTTTCGTCGGCGGGTTTTCCCTAAAAACAGCCCGCGCGTCCACGGGCGGTCCGCACACCGGATCGCCGCCGGGACCTGCTCCCGCCGCGCACCATATCCACTGCCCGCCCTCCGGCCAGTTCCACCCTCCGTCCGCTCCCTTACCTCCCCCGCCGCCATACATCAGGCCGTCCCGTCTGCTTTCGCTCCGCCCCGCAGTCACATTCCGCACAAGCATCCAAGACTTCCCATAATAATATGTGCAGAAAAATTTTTGTGAAAATCAAGTACTATGTATTGCAAAGTAGAAATATTTTTACATATCTTTGCGGTGTCAACTAAAGTGCAACGCAGACAACGACAAAAAAAAACGAGATAACATGAAACAACTGATCCTTCTGATTACGGTTTTGGGCATGACGGCGACCAGCGCGCTGGCAGCCCGCATGTGTCCGGCCACGGGGCGCGTGGTCGACGAGCAGGGCGCAGCCGTGGAGTACGCGACGGTCGTGCTGCTCAAGGGCACGGAGCAGGTGGCGGGCATGGCCACCGACGGCGAGGGCCGCTTCCGGCTCGAGGTGCCGACGGGCGACTACACCCTCTCGATCCAGTACCTGGGTTACGACCCGCTGAAGCAAATGGTGCACGTCGAGCAGGAGAACGACCTCGGGGACTTCGTCATGCACTACTCGTCGACCGAGATCGAAGGGGTGGTCGTCAAGGCGCAGCTCGTGCGGCGCGAGGCCGACCGCTTCGTCGTCGACGTGGCCAACGCCCCGGCGGCCGCGGGACGCGACGGCGTCGAGCTGCTGGAGCGCGCCCCGGGCGTCTGGGTCGACAGCGACAAGATTTCGGTCAACGGCAGGACGGGCACGAAGGTCTACGTCAACGACCGCGAGCTGAAGCTCGAACCCGAGCAGCTGCTCACCTACATCCGCTCGCTGCGGGCCGAGGAGATTCAGAAGATCGAGGTGATCCCGACGACGGGCGCCGACTACGACGCCGACACGGCGGGCGGCGTGATCCGCATCACGCTCAAGAAACGGCGCGAAAACGGCCTCAACGGCTCCCTCTCGCTCAACGGAAGCGCGAGCGCCATGGGGCGCAACCTCACGCCGGGCGGCAACATCAACATCCACTCGGGCCGCTTCGACCTCTACGCCTCGGGCTGGGGCTCCTTCGCGGACAACCGTTCGGTAAGCGACGAGACGACGCGCTACACGTCGGGCGACGCCGCCCTCACCTCGCACTCCAACCTGAAGAGCCGCGTCAACAACGGCGGCGGCACGCTCGGCGCCCTCTACGAGATCGCGCCGCACCACAGCATCGGAGCCGAATTCGAGTACTGGCACAGCGACAGCGACGATCCGACCGACACGCAGAGCGACTTCACGCAGGGCGACCGGCTGACCCGCACGCAAACACGCTTCGGCGCAGGCGATTACGGCGATAATCTCTCGGCGACGTTCAACTACGTCTGGAAGGTCGACACGCTGGGATCGACGCTCAAGCTGCTGGCCGACTACACCTCGCGGCGCAACGCTTCGGGCAACGACAACTTCAGCCGCATCACCTCGCCCGCCGCGACGCGCGACTCGACCTACCGCGACCGCACGACGAGCCGCTACACGATTGCCTCGGCGACGCTGGCCCTCGACAAGAAGTTCTCGCCGCGCTGGACGCTGAAGGCCGGAGCGAAGTTCACCCGCAACGACATGGACAACGACGCGCTCTACGAATACCTGCACGGTGCGGACTGGGTGCGCAACGACCGCCAGAGCTTCTCGATCGACTACACGGAGAACATCGCCGCGGCCTACGGCATCGTCTCGGCCAGTCTCGGGCGCTGGAGTCTCGTGGCGGGGCTGCGCGGCGAGTACACCCACACGACGGGCAAGCAGGTCGGGCAGGACTACTTCTCGCTCTTCCCCAACGCCAACGTCTCCTACGCGCTCTCGAAGGACGGCGCCTACTCGCTCATCGCGCAGTACGCCCGCACCATCTCGCGCCCCAGCTTCTGGTGCCTCTCTCCGCAGCGGAGCCAGATTTCGGACTACACCTACCAGACGGGCAATCCCGCGCTCAAGCCCTCCTACACGCACGACGCGAGCCTGACCTTCGTGCTGAAGCACAAATACACGCTCACGGCCGGACTGACCGTCGAGACGGACGAGATCCAGCAGACGATCCTGCCCGACGCCGACGATCCCGACCTGCTCTGCGTCGCGTGGGTCAACTACGACGCCATGACGAGCTACTACCTCACGGCCAGCCTTCCCTTCCAGCTCACCCGGTGGTGGCAGCTGAACGTCAACGCCATGGCCATGCGGCATGCGCAGCGCGTCACGGCCGATGATCCGGTCAGCCGCCAGAACCTCTACAGCCTCTACAGCCTCTACGCCTCGACAACCTTCACGCTCCCGGCCAACTTCTACATCGACCTCTCCTACCGCTACCAGAGCCGTGTCGAGCTGGGCAACTGCTGGGTCGAGCCGCAGCAGATGCTGCACGCGGGGATCAAAAAACGCTTCGGCGAGCGCTTCACCCTCTCGTTCAACGTCCGCAACCTCACCGAGGAGCCGCAGCACATCGGCGCCCGCGGCGAAGGGTTCGTGCGCCGCGTCGACATGCTACAGTTCTGGAACAGCAGACAATACCGCATCGGGCTCACGTGGAACTTCAAGTCGGGCAAGGCCTTCCGCAAGAAGAGCGTCGAAGCCGGATCGGCCGAAGACCGCAGCAGACTGTAACACGGGAACAACATATTGAAAATCAAACGGGCCGCAGGAATTATCTCTGCGGCCCGTGATGTGTCATGACGAGAGTATGTCAACTCCGGCAGTGCCGGCGCGGCAGCGGCAGACTGCGCGCCCAGCGCACGGCCCAGTACGGCAGGCGCGGATGGGCCATCCAGCGTGCAAGGTGCGTGACCGGCGTCGGGAAATGGAGCGACTGCCCCGCGATGATGAGCGTCACGGCGACGAGGATCAGCACCACGCCCAGCATGATGCGCGGCGTGAGCTGCTCGCCGAAGACCGTGACGCCGAAGATCAGCGCCGTGACGGGCTCCAGCGCCCCGAGGATCGCCGTGGGGGTCGAGCCGATGCGGCGAATCGCCCCGGCCATCGCCACCAGGGAGATGACCGTCGGGAAGAGCGCCAGCGACAGGGCGTTGATCCACAGCAGGGGTTCGGGAACGGGTTGCAGCTCCGTGCAGCCGCGCAGCCGCACGACATAGATCAGCGAACCGAAGAGCAGGCAGTAGAAGGTGAGCTTCTCGGTGGACATCGTGCGCAGCGACGAGCGGTTGACCCCCACGATGTAGACGGCATACGAGAGGGCCGAGAAGAAGACCAGCACCACGCCCGTCAGATTGAGCGTCACGCCGTCACCGCCCTTGTAGAGGAGCGAGATACCCGCGCAGGCCAGCGCGATGGAGAGGACGCTGGCGGCCGTCAGCCGCTCGTGGAAGCCCACGGCCATGATGACGGCGACCATCACCGGATAGACGAACAGAATCGTCGAGGCGACGCCCGCATCCATGAAGTGGTAGCTCTCGAAGAGCAGCAGCGACGAGGCCGACATGAGCAGCCCCATCACCACAAGCGGCACGACGTCGCGCCGGTGCAGAGCGAACGAGCGCCGCCGCACGAGCATCAGCGCCCCGAGCAGCGCAACGGCCAGCACGTAACGGTAGAACAGCACGGAATCCGCCCCCATGCCCGCCGCATACATCGGCAGGGCGAAGAGCGGATTGAGTCCGTAGCTGGCGGCGGCGACGGCACCCAGCACGTAGCCGCGCACTCTTTCGGAGGCCACCGCGCGCTAAAACTCGACCTGCGGGGCCGTCTCCGTCCCCTCGGCCGCCTCGAAATAGGGTTTCTGGTCGAAGCCGAAGAGGGCGGCCACGAGATTCGACGGGAAGCGCCGCACGGCGACGTTGTACTTGCGGGCCGCGTCGTTGAAGTCCTTGCGGGCCACGGCGATGCGGTTCTCCGTCCCCTCGAGCTGCGACTGCAGCTCGATGAAGTTCTGGTTGGCCTTCAGGTCGGGATAGCTCTCCGCCACGGCGATCAGGCGGCCCAGTGCCGAGCGCACATCAGCCTGCGCCTGCTGGAACTGTGCCAGCCGCTCGGGGGTCAGCTCCCCGGCCGAGAGGTTGATCGACGTGGCCTTGGCCCGCGCCTCGGTCACCTCACCGAGCGTCTGCGACTCGTGCGCCGCATAGCCCTTGACCGTATTGACCAGATTGGGAATCAGGTCCGAACGACGCTGGTACTGCGTCTCGACATTCGACCAGGCGGCATTCACGCCCTCCTCCTTGTTGACAAACCCGTTGTAGGTGACGTAGAAAAAGATCGCCACGACGGCCACAACGCCGATCCAAATCCATTTTTTCATAACTTGTCCGTTTGATTGTTTACCAGTTAGTTTGCTTGTCGTATTCCATCCGCACGGGGCGCACCGCGCCGCTTACCACTTCGAGCCGGCACCGCCGCCCCCGAACGAGCCGCCGCCGAAGCCGCCGCCTCCGAATGAACCGCCGCCAAAGCCACCGCCACCGAAGCCGCCGATGATCGGGCCGCCGCCACCGCCGCCGAAATGGTCGTCGCGCAGGCTGCGGACACGTCGCCGCACCACCTCGCCGCAATGCTTACATATATAGGTGTACTCGACAACCCGGCTGTTGAAGGTGAGGCTCACGACCTGCTGCGAGCGTAGCTCGAGCGTCAAGCGGCGACAGCGCGGGCAGCGCCGACGTGCATAGTAGCTCCATACGGAGACCAGCACCGGGATGCCGACGACACCCGCGACGATCAGCAGGATGAACCATCCGGGCAGTTCGTCATCCGCCCCCTCGGGAAGCCCGAGGTCGACGTCGCTGCCCTCGAGCAGCTGCGCGACGGCCTGCAGTCCGGCCGTCATGCCGGCGTCGTAGTTCTCCTCGCGGAAGTACGGCAGCATGTATTTCATCTGGATGCGCTTGCAGAGGGCATCGGTCAGCACGCCCTCGAGGCCGCCGCCCGTGACGAAGCGGATTTCATGCAGGTCGCGCACGAGCAGTACGCCCAGTCCGTTGTCCGTACCGGCGCGTCCCACGCCCCAGCGGCGGAAGAGGTCGACAGCGAACGAGAAGGTGTCGCCTCCGGCGATGTCGTCCACGGCCACGACGGCGACCTGCGCAATGCCCCGCTCACGCAAAGCCCCGCACAGCGAGTCGAGCCGCATGACCGTCCTGTCGGAGAGTATTCCGTCGGGATTGGAGACATAGCGTCGCCGGTCCGCCTGTTGGACGTTGGGGACCTCCTCCACGCGGTACGTGGCGGCCAGGACGCCCGACGTGCAGGCGAGCAGAAGTGCGATGATTGCAAGTTTTCTCATAACCTCGGGCAAAGATAGAAAAAATTGCGCCGTTTCCTCCGTCCGGCAGGACGCGGGCGGATTTTTTCCGCCCGGTCGGGAAACAGCAGGAGGGCTACCACCGGCGGGTCAGAATCCGGTAGCTCCACGGTGCCAACACCTCGCCGACGTGCTCCGCAAGGCGGTACGGTTCGCCCGTCATGGCATCGACATACTCCCCGGCATAGATACCGGTGCAATAGTCGGCCTGGATGGTGTAGGGCGAGAGGTTCATCACCGCAACGACGCGGTTTCCGGGCACTTCGCGCACCATCGTCAGCAGGCAATCCTCGGCGTTGTTGCGGATTTCGATCATCCCGCCGCCCCGCTCGCCCGCGGCAAGGGCCGGATGGTTGTGGCGCAGGGCTGTCAGCCGCCGGTAGAACTCCGTAAAGGCATTGGCCTCGTAGTGCGGGATGGGATCGCGGTCGAAAAAGGCGAACGCATGGTCGTAGCCGATCTCCTGTCCGGTATAGATCAGCGGCAGGCCGCGCGGCACGACGAAGGTGAAGGCGGCCATGATCTCGCGGGCAGCCCCCAGGCGCGTGAACTCCGTGCCGTTCCACGAATTCTCATCGTGGTTCGACGTGAAGGCCAGCCGCATGGCCGACTGCGGATAACTCTCTCGATCGGAGTAAAGGTAGTCGCGCAGGGCCGTCAGGCGGACCCGCTGCTGCGCCACGTCGTTGAGCAGGTGGTGCATCTGCCAGGCATAGCAGGCATCGAAGGCATGGTGGTCGAACAGGTAGCGCTCCTCGGCCTCGGCCAGCATGAAGAGGTCGGGCTTCACCGCCCGCAGGCGGGCGATCGTCTCGTACCAGAACTCCGCCGGCACGAGCATCGCCATGTCGCAACGGAAGCCGTCCACGGCATGCCGCGTCACCCAGAATTCCATGGCGTCGGCCTGGGCCCGCCACACGTCGCGGTTGGCGTAGTTGAGCTTCGCCGTATCGGTCCAGTCCCACGGCACGGCCGGGGCTCCGGTATCGTCGCGTTCGTACCAGTCGGCGGGCCGCTCCGCAATCCAGCGGGCGTCGCGCGCCGTATGGTTGGCCACCCAGTCGAGCAGCACCTTCATGCCCAGGCGGTGCGCCTCCGCAACGAAGGCATCGAAGTCGGCCATGTCGCCCATCTCGGGATTCACGGCACAATAGTCGCTGATCGAGTAATAGGAGCCCAGCGAGCCCTTGCGGTTGGTGCGTCCGATCGGGTAGACCGGCATGAGCCACACGGCATCGAGCCCCAGATCGCGCAGGAACGCCAGACGCGCCGCGGCGGCCCGCAGCGTCCCCTCCGCCGTCAGTTGGCGCACATTCATCTCGTACAGCACGGCCCCGTAGCTCCATTCGGGATGCAGTTGCTTCTCCATATTTTTCGATTTTCTATTTCCGGGAGGTCAAAGATACGATTTTTTCACAAAAAAGTGCCTCCGAAACCCCTCGCAACTACACATTCGTGAAGCCTCCCTACAAATAAGGACCGGAGAGGTTTTTTTTCGGGGATTTTTTACTAACTTTGCCCACGATATTACAAACGCCTTTTTCTCACATGAATCAACTTCGACTATCAGCGGTTGCGCTCATCGTCCTGCTGCTCACCTCGTGCGCGGCTCAGAAACGTGTCTGGTACCTCCAGGATGCGCGCCCCTACACACCCGAACAGATCGCCGAGCAGGGCCAGATCCGCATCAAGCCCTTCGACCGGCTGACCGTCGTGGTCAACAGCAAGGATCCCGAACTCGCCGTACCGTTCAACTCCGCCACCTCGTACAACTCGCTCACGGGTGGGCAGGTGGCTTCCGCATCGACCTCCCAGTCGCTGCAGGTCCGCACTGTGGACGAGGCGGGCTTTCTCGAAATGCCCATCATCGGGAAGGTGCAGTGCAACGGTCTCACGCGCCACGAGCTGGCCGAAGCCATTGCCGGCAAGATCCGGGAGGGCGGATACATCAACGACCCCACGGTCAACGTGCAGTTCGACGACATGAAGATCTCGGTCATCGGCGAGGTGGCCCGCCCCGGACAGTACAACGTCACGCGCGACAAGATTTCGATCTTCGACGCCCTTGCCATGGCCGGCGACATGACCGTCTTCGGTATCCGCACCGAGGTAGCCGTGCAGCGCGAGGTAAACGGGGTCCGTTCGATCGAATACCTCGACCTCACGTCGAAGGATATCTTCAACTCCCCGGCCTTCTACATTCAGCAGAACGACGTGATCTACGTGAAACCCAACAAATACAAGGCGCAGACGGGTGAGTTCAACCAGAACCGGAGTTTCTACCTCTCGCTCGTAAGTACGGCCATCTCCGTCGCCACGCTCATCGTAACCCTCACAAGATAACAAACAGTCATGATGGAAAATCATACACCCCAGCAGCCGGTACAGGCACAGGAGTCCGACACCTCGGCGGCCAATATCTCCCTGCACGACATCATCCGCATGGTGATCGACAACTGGTACTGGTTCGCGCTTTCGGTCGTATTCTGCCTCTGCATCGCCTACTACTACCTGGCCAGCACGCCGAAGGTCTACAGCCGCACGGCCACGATCCTCGTGAAGGACAGCCGCAAGGGCGGAGACGTCGAGTTGCAGGCCTTCAGCGATCTGGCCGGATTCCAGTCGCGCCGCAACGTCGACAACGAGGTCTACATCCTCCAGTCGCGCCGGCTGATGGAGGAGGTCGTCAAGCGCCTCAACCTGACCACGAATTATACCGTCCGCGAGCGGCTGCGCACGCGGGCGCTCTACACGCAGAGCCCTATCGACGTGCAGTTTGTCGACAACAACGACAAGCTCTCCTGCTCGATGGAGATCACCCCGCTCGAAGGTGACAAGATCCGTCTTACGCGCTTCGACGACGAGTTCATTACCAAACAGGAGAGCAAGCAAGTCCTGACCGCCTCCTACGGCGACACGATCGCCACCCCCGTGGGCCGCATCGTGGTAAACAAGACGCTCTACATGGATGACGAGAAGTACCTCGACGAACCGATCCACGTCGGCAAAAGTTCCCTGGCCGCAGCGACGAGCGCCTATCGGGCTGCCGTAAAGTGCGACGTGGTCAGCAAGGACGCCTCGATTGTCACCATCTCGATGAGCAATTCCGTACCCAAACGGGCCGAAGATGTCATCAACACACTCATCACCGCCTACAACGACGACGCCATCGAGGACAAGCGCCAGATATCGATCCGCACGGCGGAGTTCATCCAGGCCCGCCTGGAGGTGATCGGCCGCGAGCTGGGAGACGTGGACCGCAGCATCGAGGACATCAAAAAGGACAACAACATGATCGACATCTCGTCGGAGGCGGCCCGCACCGTGACGGAGAGCTCGCGCTACAAGGCCGAGGGCCTTTCGCTCGACAACCAAATCAACGTGGCGGAGTTCATCCGGACCTACCTCACCGACTCGGCCAATGCCGGCATGCTGATCCCTGTCCTGGCGACGCTCGACAACGCGGCCGTCTCCTCGCAGATCGACAAGTACAACACCGTCGTGCTGCGCCGTGACAAGCTGGCGGAGAACAGTACCGACAACAGCCCCGTGATCCAGGAGTTGGACAACGTGCTCTCGTCGCTGCGTCATTCGATTCTCGCATCGCTCGACTCGCACATCTCGGCCCTCGAGATCCAGCGCAAGGCCCTGCGCGAGGAGGAGGAGCAGGCCAACCGCCGCATCTCGACCATGCCCTCGCAGGAGAAGGTCATTCTCGGCATCACGCGTCAGCAGAAGATCAAGGAGGAGCTCTTCCTCTACCTGCTCAACAAGCAGGAAGAGACCCAGCTCAACTACGCCATCGCCGAGTCGAACTCCCGCACGATCGACATGGCCTACGGCAGCGCAGCACCCGTGGCTCCGCGGTCGATGATCATCCTGGGCGTGGCTCTGATTGCCGGTCTGGCCATTCCGTTCGGACTGCTCTTCCTGATCGGCATGCTCGACACGACGATCCGCGGCCGCAAGGACATCGAGGACAATCTCAGCGTCCCCTTCCTGGGCGACATTCCGACCTTCGAGGGAGAGACCAAGAACGGTGTCGTCGTCCGCGAAACGGGCCGCGACCCGCTCTCGGAGGCCTTCCGCATCCTGCGCTCGAACATGACCTTCATGAACGTCTCCTCGGGCAAGACGGTCCAGAGCGTCCACTTCACCTCTTCCGACCCGCATGCCGGCAAGACGTTCGTGGCGATGAACCTCGCCATGACCCTGGCCATGGCCGGCAAGCGCGTCGTGCTGGTCGACCTCGACCTGCGCCGCCACGCCCTCTCCTCGCAACTCGGGCAGAGCAACAACAGGCGCGGCATCACGGGTTACCTCGCCGGCACGATCACCGATATCAACGAGCTGATCTACAACCCGGGCATCCACAAGAACCTCGACGTGATTCTGGCCGGCATCCAGCCGCCCAACCCCACCGAGATGCTCCTCTCGGAGAAGCTGGACCAGCTCATCGCCGAGCTGCGCACGCGCTACGACTACATCTTCCTCGACAGTACGCCGGCCATGTCGGTCGCCGATGCCGTCATCACGGACCGCCTGTCGGACCTCTGCCTCTACATCGTGCGTGAGGGTGTACTCGACCGTCGCCAGCTGCCTGACATCGAGCGGCTCTACCGGGAGAAGAAGCTCCACAACATGAGCATCGTGCTGAACGGCACCCGCACACACCGCCACGGATACGGATACGGATATGGCTACGGGTACGGTTATGGATACGGCTACGGCTACGACGACAAGAAGGACGACAGCTACCGCAAGCGGATCATGCTCTTCCTGCGCAAAATGGCCCGCAAGATCAGACGGTAAACCATGGCCATCCGAAACGCAACCATCGCGCTCGACTTCGACGGAACGGTCGTCACGCACGAATACCCCCACATCGGGGAGGACGCCGGAGCCGTACCGGTCCTCAAGGAGCTTGTCGCGAACGGGTACCGGCTCATCCTCCATACGATGCGCCACGGCGCACTGCTGGAGCAGGCGGTCGACTGGTTCCGCAGCCGCGGCATTCCGCTCTATGCGATCAACGAGAACCCCTCGCAACGCAAATGGACGGCTTCACCGAAGGTCTATGCCGATCTCTACATCGACGACAGCAGCCTGGGCATTCCGCTGCGCTTCGTCGACGGATGCAGCCGGCCGGTCGTAGACTGGCCGCGGGTCAGAGAGCTGCTTGTCGATCAAGGCTTTCTGGACTGACCGGGAAACGATTCCGATACGGTCAAAAGGCGGGACACGCAATGTGCCCCGCCTTTTCCGTACTTTCAAGGAAAGAATGCCAGCCAGCACAGCCACAGCGAGCGCGCCCACCCGGCCGCACAGCTGCCCGACAGGGCCTCTCCCCGACAGACCGTTCTCACGACAGGAGGTCAGCCCGCAGAGAACTCGCCCGATTATCCGTTAGATCGCGGGGCTTCCCCCTCCATCAGTCAGCCCGCAGAGAGCCCGCCCGACAGGGACCACTACCCCGCTCCCTCAGACAAGCACGGGTCGGACAGGGCCGAGCTGGGCAGGGCCAGGCTGGGCTAAACTGAACTGGGACTGGACCGGACTGGACCGGACTGGGTTGGACCCCAATAAAACAAAACCGGGCAGGACCGGCCTGCATCAATCCAGCCAGAATACGGCAAAACTGACCCCGGCCGTACAGATCCGGTTGCCGACCGCAACCACCCGGAAGGCTCGAACAAAAAAATCCGGGCCGCATGTCCATCGACATACGGCCCGGCAAGGATCAAGGCTCCGTCCGATCCGATCTGCGCAGAGGTCCTGCACCGGTCGGACCGGCAGCCCGGATGACTATTTCCAGAGGTCGCGCGGATACTTGCCCTCGGCAATCATCTTCTCGATGGCCGCCATCAGGGCCGGTTTGTCCTCCTTGTAGGTGACGCCGTGCCACTGCGCCGTCGAGCGCAGCACACGCAGTTCGGCCGTTCCGTCGCCGATGAGCTTGTTGACCATCGTCGGGATGTAGAACTCGCTCTTCAGATTCTCACGGTTCTGTGCGTACCACGTGCCGAAATACTCCTTTGAATAGGTGAAGTAGTCGGGCGTGAAACCGAAGAGATTCATCGAGACGGGTGTATCCTCGGCCAGTTCCTCGTCGGCGCCGCCGTCGTGGAAGACGATCCGGCCGTCGGCCATGCGCTCGATCTGCGTCCGCTCGACCATCGAAGCGAGGTTTCCCTTCGCGTCGACCGTGCAGACGCCACGCGAGACGGTGCCGTTCTCCGAGAGGGTCCGGTTCAGGTCGTAGGCCACCATGCAGTAGCGGTTCCGGCTGCCGCCGAGCTGCGAGAGATAGTCGCCGATCACCCGGTAGGCCTCGGCTCCGTAGAAGTCGTCGGCATTGATGACGGCGAACGGCTCGTGAATCGCCCCGGCCGCCATCATCACGGCGTGGTTCGTACCCCAGGGCTTCACGCGGCCTTCGGGCACGGAGAGCCCTTCAGGCAGGTTTTCAAGCTCCTGATAGACCACCTCCACGGCGATCCGGCCGCCGAAACGATCGGCCGAGAAGACCTCCAGGAACTCCTTGGCAAAGGAGTGGCGGATGACGAAGACCACCTTGCCGAAACCGGCGCGGATGGCGTCATAGATCGAATAGTCGATGATCGCCTCGTTGTTGGGGCCGACGCCGTCCATCTGCTTGAGAGATCCGTAGCGGGAGCCCATACCCGCTGCGAGAACCAATAATGTGGGTTTTACCATATTTTATTGTTTTTTGACGTTGTGTCTAAACAGATACAAAGTTAGCAATTTCCGATTCCACCTGCAAGCCTTTTCATCAATTTCGGCCGTCGGAACACAAAAAAGTTCCGCCGGGCGAACCGCCAAATAAATTTGGCATTCCGCGTGGCTTATGTTATCTTTGTAGCTGCTAAATTCCGCCCGGGTCGGACACTCCGACCAGCGAAGCGGTCGGCACCGCTTCCTGCACGCCGGCTCCGCTTCCGGGCGATCCTACACGATTCGACGCATGGCTTTGTTCAAGAAAATACGCTCCTGGTGGCTCGGGCTGTTCCGCAAGCGGCGCTTCAACATGCTCAACGCCACGGACAACTCCGAGGAGTGGCACATCCACCTCTCGCCCGCGAGCATCTTCGCCGCACTGGTGGCCTTCCTGCTGCTGCTCTTCATCCTGATTCTCTCGCTGGTGGCCTACACGCCCGTACTGGAGTTCCTGCCCGGCTACCGCACCGAGGCCGACCGTTCGCGCGAGAGCCTCGTGCAGAACATCATCCGCCTCGACTCGATGGAGCGCATGCTCAACGACATGATGACCTACAACGAGAACATCTCGCTGATTCTGGACGGCAAGACCCCCGTGGCGCGGTCGCTTCCCGCCTCGGACAGCACGCGCGCGAGCAAGCTGCTCGTCATGCCGTCGCACGAGGATTCGCTCCTGCGCGCCGAGATGGAGGGCGACGGCCCCTACTCGCTTGCCGGGGACGGCACCGCCTCGCGCCGGCAGGTCCGCGAGGCCATCCAGCTGGCACCGCCCGTTGACGGCATCATCACCGACCGCTTCGACATCGCGGCGGGCCGCCTCGGGGTGAAGATCGCCGCCACGGCCGGCGACCGCGTGACGGCCATCGACAACGGCACGGTGGTCATGAGCCTCTGGAGCCCCGAAACGGGGTATGTCGTCTGCGTGCAGCACGCCGCCAACCTGATCTCGGTCTACCGCCACCTCTCGCAGTCGCTCGTCAGCACGGGCCAGACCCTGCGTGCCGGCGATCAGATCGGCTACAACGCCGAAGCGGTGGACGGGGAGGTGCCGCGCTTTGAATTTGAACTCTGGAGCAACGGCAAGCCCGTGGACCCGGAATCATACATCGTCTTCTGACTACAACCCATGAAACAACGACTTGCCATCCTGGGGTCGACCGGTTCGATCGGCGTACAGACGCTCGACATCGTGCGTGAGAACCTCGACCGTTTCGAGGTCTGCACGCTGACGGCCCACCGCAACTGGCAGCAACTGGCCGCGCAGGCCCGGGAGTTCGACGCCGACACCGCGGTCATCGCCGACAGGGAGTGCTACGCGGCCCTGCGCGACGCGCTGGCCGACACCGACACGAAGGTCTATGCGGGCGACGAGGCCGTGGCGCAGGTTGCCGCCGCGGGCAACGTCGACGTCGTGGTGAACGCCCTGGTCGGCTATGCCGGTCTGGCCCCCACGGTCGCGGCGCTCGAGGCGGGCAAGAAACTGGCGCTGGCCAACAAGGAGTCGCTCGTCGTGGGCGGCTCGTATGTCATGCCCCTTGCCCGCCGCCACAAGGCCCCCATCCTGCCGATCGACTCCGAGCACTCGGCCATCTTCCAGTGCCTCGCGGGCGAACGGGCCCCGATCCGGCGGCTGATCATCACCTGCAGCGGCGGCGCCTTCCGCGACCTGCGGCGCGAAGAGCTCGCCTCGGTCACCGTGGAGCAGGCCCTGCACCATCCCCAGTGGAACATGGGCGCGAAGATCACGATCGACTCCTCGACGCTCGTCAACAAGGGCTTCGAGGTCATCGAGGCCCACTGGCTCTTCGGCACGCCCGCGGAGAAGATCGCGGTCGTGATGCACCCGCAGTCGATCGTCCACTCGATGGTCGAATTCGAGGACGGCGCCATCAAGGCGCAGCTCGGCACACCCGACATGCACATGCCGATCAGCCTGGCGCTGATGTACCCCGACCGGGCCTGCCGTCCGGGCGAGCGCTTCAGCTTCCTCGAGCATCCGCAGCTGACCTTCGCCGAGGTCGACCGCGTGAAATACCCCGCCCTCGACATCGCCTACGACTGCCTGCGGCGCGGCGGCACGGCGGCCTGCACGATGAACGGCGCGAACGAGGTGGCCGTCGCGGCCTTCCTCTCCCGCCGCTGCGCATGGCTCGACATCGTGCGTGCGATCGAATACGCCCTGACGCGCGCGACGTTCGTCTCTTCGCCCGACCTTGCGGCCTTCGCCGCCTCGGACGCCGAGGCCCGGGCGCTGGCTGCGGAATACCTCAACAAGTAAACACCTTCCCATGGAACTCATCATCAAGATTCTTCAGTTCTTCCTCTGCTTCACGATCCTCGTGGGTATCCACGAGTTGGGACACTTCATCATGGCGCGCGTCTTCCGCATCCGCGTCGAGAAGTTCTACATCTTCTTCGACCCGTGGTTCTCGCTCTTCAAGTTCCGCCGCGGAAACACCGAATACGGACTGGGCTGGCTGCCGCTGGGCGGCTACGTCAAGATCGCGGGCATGATCGACGAGTCGATGGACAAGGAGTACCAGCAGCGCGAGGTGCAGCCCTGGGAGTTCCGGGCCAAGCCCGCCTGGCAGCGCTTTCTGGTGATGATCGCCGGCGTGGTGATGAACGTCCTGCTGGCCATCACGATCTACATCGGCATCTGCTACACGTGGGGCGAGACCTACTTCCCGAACGACGAGGCCCGCTGGGGCTACAACTTCAACGAGGCGGGCCACCGGATGGGATTCCGCGACGGCGACCGCTTCGTCTCGATCGACGGCGAGAAGGTCGACGACATCTCCATGCTGCTCAACCAGCTGCTCATCACGGAGAGCGACCGCGAGGTGGTCGTGCTGCGCGACGGGAAGCAGGTGACGCTCCACCTGACCCTCGATGAGCTGATCGACATGCGCCGCGAAAAGGGCTACGAAAACCTCTTCACGCTGCGCATGCCCTTCCTGATCGACAGCGTCGCGGCACCGACGGCCGCCGCCCTGCAGCGGGGCGACGAGATCGTCGCGATCGACGGCGTGCACGACGCCACCTACACGGAATACCGCCGCTACCTCCAGTCGAAGGCCGGGGACACGGTGTCGGTCACCGTCCTGCGCGGCGGCGAGCGCATCGCCGGGCTCGACATTCCGATCTCGGCCGAGGGGACCCTCGGCGTCTTTGCCGACCCGCAGCCCTTCGAGCTGCGCACGCAGCACTACACCTTCTGGCAGGCCATTCCGGCCGGCATCCACAAGACCGGCAAGGTGATCGCCTCCTACTGGGAGCAGCTCAAGCTGATCGTGCAGCCCAAGACGAAGATGTACGAGGAGCTGGGCGGATTCATCGCCATCGGCAGCATCTTCCCCGGCAGCTGGGACTGGCAGGACTTCTGGCTCAAGACCGCCTTCCTGTCGATCATCCTCGCCGTGATGAACATCCTGCCCATCCCGGGGCTGGACGGCGGGCATGCGATCTTCACCTTCTGGGAGATGATCTCCGGGCGCAAGGTCAGCGACCGCGTGCTCGAGGCGGCGCAGTACGTGGGACTCATCATCATCCTCTTCCTGCTGCTCTACGCCAACGGAAACGACGTCTACCGCTTCTTCATCAAATAACGAAACGACACCATGACCGAGCTCGAAAAGATGATGCGCGGGGAGCTGTACGACTACAGCGACCCGGAAGCCATGGAGCTGAACATCCGGGCACGCGAGCGCCTCAAACGGCTCAACTCGACCCCCTACCGCGACACGGCGGCCTACCGCGCCGCCCTGCGGGAGCTCATCCCGGGATTCCCCGAGACGAGCTACCTGATCGCCCCCTTCTTCTGCGACTTCGGGTTCCGCACGCAGGTGGGCGAAGGGGTCGTCATCAACTACAACTGCACGTTCCTCGACGGCGGGGGCATCACGATCGGCAACCACACGCTCATCGGCCCCAACTGCCAGCTCTACACGCCGCAGCACCCCATTGACTACGTCGAGCGCCGCCGTCCCGTCGAACGGGGACTGCACATCGAGATCGGGGACGACTGCTGGCTGGGCGGCGGCGTGATCGTCTGCCCGGGCGTGCGCATCGGCAACCGCTGCATCATCGCGGCCGGAAGCGTCGTGACACGCGACATACCCGACGACTCGCTGGCGGCCGGGAATCCCGCCGTCGTCAAACGCAAACTGCAATAAAAACCGCAAAAAAGGAGAACGAGATGGAACAGACTACGGATCGCATCGCCGCCTGTGCCGCCGCGCTGCGCCGCCACCGTTTCGAGGTCGAGACGGTCGCCACGCCCGAAGAGGCCTTCGAGATCATGAAACGCACCATCGGCGAGGAGAAGCCGCAGCTCGTGTCGTTCGGCGACTCGATGACCATGCGCGCAACGGGCATCATCGAGTGGCTGCGCGGGCAGACTGGCATGACGCTGCTCGACGGATTCGACTCGTCGATGCCCCGCCCCGAGCGGCTCGAAATACGCCGGCAGGCCCTGCTGTCGGACCTCTTCGTCACGGGCATCAACGCCGTGACGACGGAGGGAACGCTCCACTGGCTCGACATGGTGGGCAACCGCATCGCTCCGGTGGCCTTCGGACCCCGCAAGGTGATCCTCGTGGCGGGCCGCAACAAGATCGTCGCCGACCGCACCGAGGCCGAGGAGCGCATCCGCCGCATCGCGGCCCCGCAGAACATCGCCCGCCACCCGGGCTTCCGCACGCCCTGCGCCAAGACGGGCGTCTGCATGGACTGCAACTCGGAGGACCGCATCTGCAACACCCGCATGGAGATGCTGCGCTGCCACCCCGCCGGGCGCGTGCTCGTCATACTGATCGACCAGGAGCTCGGATTATGAATGCCCGGATACGATACGGACTCGGCGCGCTGACGGCCGCCGCGCTGATGCTGCTGGCCGGAGGCTGCGACGATGCGTCGGAGTACTACTACACGACCTCCTACCCCGTCGTGCGGATCGAGGTGTCGGTCACGGTCGAGGAGGAGACGCCCGAGCCGCAGCCCGAACCCGAACCGCAGCCCGGTGAGGGAGAAGGCGAAGGGGGAACCGGAACCGACGACGGGACGGACACCGGGACTGACACCGGAACCGGAACGGACGACGGGACGGGCACCGGGACTGACACCGGGACAGGCTCCGACGACGGCACCGGGACAAGCTCCGACGACGGGACGGTCGAGGAGCCGGAGAATCCCCTCGTGACACAGCTCCGCGAGGAGGTGCTGGCCGCCGCACCCGTACAGGCGGGCGGCGTCTACACGCTCGACTTCAAATATGCCGACAGCGGACGGCTCACGGTGCGCCCCGCCGCCGGTGCGGAGACCGTCTCGGGGGGCTTCATGAAGCAGCCCGGGGCGACGGCCATCAGCTTCTACTTCGGAGAGCAGGCCTACACGTGCACCGTCACGGCCTACACGAGCGAGGAGGGGCTGCGGCAGGCGCTGCTGACCGTGGACCTCACGGCCGAATACCAGGCGCGCTACCCCGACGCGAAGATCACGCAGGTGCTGCGCAAGGAGTACACCTCGCACCGGCAATAAACCGAACGACACGACGATGGCAAAGGTCAAGAAGGCATTTTTCTGCCGCAACTGCGGTTTCGAGGCCCCGAAGTGGCTGGGGCGGTGTCCCTCGTGCGGCGAGTGGAACACCTTTACCGAGGAGATCATCGCCCGCGAGAGCGGGTCGGTCGCCGCGACGGTCGCCGGGCCCCTGCCCGCGTCGCGGCCGCAGCGCGTGCGCGACATCCGCGAGAGCGAACACCGCCGCATCGACCTGGGCAACGCGGAGGTGAACCGCGTGCTGGGCGGCGGACTGGTGCCGGGGTCGCTCGTGCTGCTGGGCGGCGAGCCGGGCATCGGCAAGTCGACCCTCTCGCTGCAGATCGCCCTCACGGACAACGGCCTCAAGACGCTCTACGTCTCGGGCGAGGAGTCGGCCGAGCAGATCAAGATGCGCGCCGCACGCATCGGCATCGGCAACGACGAGTGCCTGATCTACCCCGAGACGCTGCTCGAAAACATCGTGGCGCAGATCACCGAGCAGCAGCCCGACATCGTGGTCATCGATTCGATCCAGACGATCTACACCGAGCTGATCGACTCCTCGGCCGGCAGCGTGTCGCAAATCCGCGAGTGCGCCGCCACGCTGCTCAAATATGCCAAGTCGACCGGCACGTCGATCTTCCTCATCGGCCACATCACCAAGGACGGCACGATTGCCGGGCCGAAGATTCTGGAGCACATCGTCGACGTCGTGCTCCAGTTCGAGGGCGACAGCAACAACATCTACCGCATCCTGCGCGGCATCAAGAACCGCTTCGGCGCGACGTTCGAGATCGGCGTCTTCGAGATGCTCGACGCGGGGCTGCGCGCCGTGGACAACCCCTCGGAGATCCTGCTGACCCACTACGAGGAGCCGTTGAGCGGCATCGCCGTGGGTGCTGCGGCCGACGGCGTGCGCCCCTACCTGATCGAGGTGCAGGCGCTCGTGTGCGGCGCAGCCTACGGCACGCCCCAGCGCACGGCCACGGGATTCGACACGCGCCGCATGAACATGCTGCTGGCCGTGCTGGAGAAGCGCGTGGGGATGAAGATGTTCCAGAAGGATGTCTTCCTGAACTTCGCCGGAGGTTTCAAGGTCTCCGACCCGGGGCTCGACCTCGCGGTTGCCGCCGCCGTGATCTCCTCCTACTACGACCGGCCGGTCGGTGAGGGCATCTGCTGCGCGGGCGAGATCGGCCTCTCGGGCGAGGTGCGCCCCGCTCCGCGCACGGAGCAGCGCATCAGCGAGGCCGCCCGCCTCGGCTTCCGCCGCATCGTCGTCTCGGGCTACCTCGCCAAGGGGACGAAGCGTCCCAAGGGGATCGAGGTCGTCACAATCAACAGCATCGACCAGCTGCCGCGCGCCCTCTTCACGGAATAGGCGCCGGCGAATCTGCTGCGGAGAGGGCGAGCAACAGGGAAAGCCCCGGACGGCAAGAAGGGTTCCGGACGGCAAAAGAAAAAACCGGACAAGGCCGGGTGACAAGACGAAAAAAAACCGGACACAAGAATGAGACCGGCGGCATAAAGCCGGAAGACATACCGGGCGGCGGAGAGATACATTCTCTTCGCCGCCCGGTGCGTTACGGAGGGCACGGACGGACGGGAGAGTGCGGACAGGCGAGGGCAGACGGAAAGGTGCGGACGGAATTATATCCGGAACGGGCCGAACGATTGCAATCCGCGACATTTCTCGCCACAGCGGGGCGACCCACGGCACCCGGCCGCCATTTTCGGAACGGATCTTGCAACGGGATATCACGCTGCCGCGAGGGTGCGAGACACATCGCGCCGTCCCGGCAGCCGGAGACCTCCGACCGAAAAGGCCGCGAAACGACGAACCGGACCCGCGGACGATTCACGGCATCCGGTTCGGAGACAAATCGGGCTGAAGAGACGGGGTCACGGCTCCAGACGCCAGGCGAGCTCCTCGTGGACGCAGTCTTCGGCAGGGAGCTTGCCCAGAGAACCGGCCTTGCGGTGCACCGCGAGCCGGTTCTCTTCGTTTTGGCTTCCGACGGCCACACACAGCGCCACGGCTCCCTGTGCCACCAGACGGGCCGCACGCGCGGCGAAGGAGGCCGAAGCAGCCTGCCCCGCCGCTCCGGCAATCCCGGCGGCAGGCGCCGCGGAGGTATCCGCCGCGGCGACACTTCGGGCTGCGGCAACAAGCGCCTCCGCCTCGACGGCATTGCGGTGTACGGCCTCCAGCGCCGCATCGACCCACGCAAGCGAAGCCTGCGGCGAGCGGGCGGCAGCCAGCAGCGCCGCATACTGCAACAGCGGCGAGGCCGTTATCCAGCTTCGGAAAAGTTCCGGCAGCACACCGACACGTGACAGCAGGGCGAAGGAGGCCTCCTCGGCCACCTCGGAGTTGATGATCCCCGCGGCCCAAAACGCCGCTTCGTCCATCGTCATGCGCTCCGGCTGCGCAATGTACAGCGCCGCCAGGCGCAGTTCGCGCACGTCCTGCACATAGAGGTAGCGGGCAAAGTCATGGTCGGGCGTCTCGGCCCGGGCAATCCGCCGCAGGGTCGGGAGACTCACCCCGTAGTTGAGTCCGTAGGGTTTGCCGCACAGGCACATGGCATCGGCCACGGCACCGTTGCGCTCGCGGCGCAGCTCGCCGAGCAGCGCCACCATGCGTGAAGTGAAATCCATCGTGCGGATCGGTTAGCGGGCAGCCGGCAGGAGCACATTGACCGTGCGGCCGAACTCGAAGACGGGCAGCACCGAGCGGGCATATTCGCGGCCGCCGCAAAGGACCGTGCAGGTGGCGGGATCAGCCACGCGGCACTGGAAGACGCGCTTCTCCTTGGCCGGAGCCTCGATCGCCGCAGCGACGGGAGCGCCCGAGGGTTCGATCTGCAACAGCACGATGTCACCCGAGAGGTCGGTGTCGGGCAGCAGTCCCGATGCCGCGCTGAAGCGGCAGAGGATATACTGCTGCTTGTCGGCCTGCGGATAGACGACATAGCGGCGCGTCGAGGTCGAGACGACCCGCTTGCCGAGGAAGAGCTCCAGGTAGGCCTGCTCGAGGCGGTCGATCTCGCGCAGGGCGGCATTCAGCCCCTCGCCGAAGACATTCTCGCCGGCCTCGCCCGTGATGAGCTCCAGGCGGTGGCGGCGCAGCGAATAGATGCGGTTGGCCGCATCGCGGGCGGCATCCTCCAGGGCGAGGGTGGACATGTCGGTCTTGTCGGGCTGCAGCCGCGCGAACTCCTCGTCCGATCCGGCGTGCGACACGACGCGGGTCTCGGGTGCGGCCGGAGCCGCGGCATTGAGGTAGGTCGCGCCGTCGAGCAGCGCGATACGCGCCCCGGTAATGCTCCAGACGGTCCGGTCGCTGAGCGGGGCCCGCACGCCGAGGAACTTCTGCGCATAGCGCGCATAGGGGCCGCAGAGCGTCAGGTCGCGCTCGACGGTGACGTCCACGGCAAGGATCGTCCGCGGATTCGAGACCGTGATGCCGTCGGCGCTCTCCACGGCGCCCTGAACGGCTATGTAGGGATTCTGGGCCGCAGCAGCGCCGCAGACCAGCAGCGCAAGGGCCAAAAGTTGTGCTTTCATACGCGCAGGTTTTTTATCCATAGATGCAAATGTAACGTATTTTCGCGTTTCGTCAAAATTTCAGGTAGAAATCGCGGGTCAGCGCCCGGTACTCCTCCGTGTAGCACTCGTGCGCGCCCGTGCCGACGACCAGCTCGTCGCGGCGGCAGACGGGCGGCGCCGCCGGATCGGGCACGGCATCGAACAGGCGGAATTCCATGAGCACGCGCCGGGCCTCGCGGCGCGGCGTGGTGCGCACGTCCGTGCGGCGGCAGAGCACGAGCCGCCCGCGGCACTCCGCCAGAAAACGCGCCGCCTCGGCCGTCGGCAGGATCACGGCGAAGCGTCCCCGGGGAGCCAGCAGCCGCACGACGGCATCGCACAGCTCCCCGTAGCGGAGCGTCACGGCATGACGCGCCGTCGTGCGCCCCGCATCGGGGCAGGTAAGCGAATCGACGAAATAGGGCGGATTGGAGACGATGCGGTCGAAGCGCTCGCCGGGGCGGTACTCCTGCACGGGGCACTGCACGAACTCCACGCGCGCGGCCCAAGGCGAGGCGGCGGCATTCTCGCACGCCTGCGACACGTCGTCGACATCGACCCCCGTGATGCGCACGCCAGGCAGCGCAGCGGTGCGCTGGGCCAGCATCAGGGCGATGAGGCCCGTGCCGGTCCCCACATCGAGGATGCGCCGCGCATCGGCTCCCGCGTCGGCCCAGGCACCGAGCAGCACGCCGTCGGTCCCGACCTTCATCGGGCAGCGGTCCTGGCGGATGGAGAACTGTTTGAACTGGAACATCGTCTATCCGTTATCATGCAGGCAGCCGTCGATCCCGGCGCCGAAAAGTGCATAGTCGAAGCGCACGGGGTCCACGGCATCGAACTCCCGCAGCAGGGCGGTGATCTCCTCGACGGCCCGCCAGTCGTTCTGCCGGCGTCCGAGCAGCCCCAGCAGGCGGCCCACCTCACCGACATGCACGTCGAGCGGCAGGCGGAGCGCCGACATCGGAATGCCGGTCCAGAGGCCGAAATCCACGCCGCGGTCGTCGCGCCGGACCATCCAGCGCAGGAACATGCAGAGCCGCTTGCAGGCGGCACCCCGCCCGATGTCGGAGAGGTGCTTCTCGCAATGCGGCGCATGCTCGGCGGCGAGAAACTCCCGACGGAAAGCCGCCAGCACGGCGGGCAGGCTCTCCGTCGCCGCATACTGCGCCTCGAAGAAGGCGCCGAGGCCTCCGTACAGCTGCTCCATGCGGCGCAGCGCCAGCACGAAGTCGCGCAGGTCCCCGCCGTTGAAGGTGCGATGCACGAAGCCGTCGAGGCAGGCAAGCTCCCGCTCCGAGGCGTTGCGCACGAAGTCGGCCGGGGCGTCATCCAGGAAGTGCATCAGGCGGTGCCCGTTGCGGACGATCGTCCGGCGGTTGCCCCAGGCGATCGTCGCGGCCAGAAAGCCCGCAATCTCACGGTCGGCACGCTCCGTAAAGCGGTGCGGCACGGCGATCGGGTCGCAGTCGATGAACTCGGGCCGGTTGTAGCGGTCGTGGAGCCGTTCGAGCAGCTCCCGCACCCCGTCGTCACACGATCCGGCCATCGGACATCGTAATCTTCCGGTCGGCCATCGCCGCAAGCCCCTCGTCGTGGGTGACGATGACGACGGTCTGACCCAGTTTGTCGCGCAGCTCGAAGAAGAGGCGGTGGATCTCGTCGCGGTTGTGCGTGTCGAGGTTGCCCGACGGTTCGTCGGCCAGCAGCACCGCCGGCGAGTTGATGAGCGCCCGGGCGATGGCCACGCGCTGCTGCTCGCCGCCCGAGAGCTGCCCGGGCTTGTGGTCGCGACGCGCCGTGAGGTTCATCATGGCGAGCAGCTCCGCGGCGCGGCGCTCGACCTCGGCCCGCGGGCGCCGCCCGATCAACCCCGGAATGCAGACATTCTCGAAGGCCGTGAATTCGGGCAGCAGGTGGTGGAACTGGAAGACGAAGCCGATGCGCTCGTTGCGGAAGGCCGACAGCGCCTTGTCGCCCAGCGCGAAGACGTCGCGGCCGTCGATCTCGACACGCCCCGCGTCGGGACGCGAGAGCGTGCCCATGATCTGCAGCAGCGTCGTCTTGCCGGCGCCGCTCGCCCCGACGATCGAGACCACCTCGCCCGCCGCGACCTCCAGCGAGACCCCCTTGAGCACCTCGAGCGTGCCGAAGCGCTTGTGTATATCCGTTACACGTATCATTGACGGAAACCGTATTTGCCCTCAAGCTGCCGCAGCACGCGGTCGATCCGCCCTGCGGCACCCTTTCCGAGCTGTGCGGCTGCGGGATCGGGCGCCCAGCCCTTCTCGATCTGCCGGGCGAAGCGGTCCACGTCGGCATAGCAGCCCGCCATGTCGCGCAGCAGCTCGCCGTCGCGCACCGACGCCATCACGCCCGAGGCACAGAGCACCTGCCACGCCTCGTCGCGCAGCACGGGCGTGACCGGCGCACGCAGGGTCATCGGATTCGTCGTCGGCGAGGTGGCCGACAAGCGGTTGTCGGCTGCTCCGGCACGCGGCTGCAGTTCCTGTCCGCCACGCATCAGACCGCGGCAGGCCATGCCGACCGCGGCACGGTTTGCGGTCAGCTCTTCGTAGACCGCCTGCATCGCCCCGCGCACCTGCCGGGACTCCTGCCAGCGGCCGATCAGCCCGGCACCGAGGAGCGTCAGGGCCGTGCCGAGGATCACCACCGACAGCCGGCACAGATAGCCGCGCCACGTCCATCCGCCATCCCCCGTCGACCGCTCTGCGGGACGTTTTTGCGGGGTTGCGGGGCGCTTGGGCGGCTCCGCGGCGCGGCGCGGGGTATTCGTCCGGCGGTCGTTCGCTGCCGCATTGCGCGGGGCGGCACTCTTCCTATCGTTCCGCTCTGCACTCCGCTGCGGCGCAGCGCCCCGGTGCTCACTGGCGGCGCCAGCCGGACGCTGCGGGGCGGCACCCTTCTGCCGCTCCGGCGCTGCGGGCCTTTGCGGTGCGGAGGCCCCTTTCTGCGGCGCAGCGGACTTTGATCCGGACGTTTCCGCGGCAGGCTTCTGCTGCACGGCGGACTTTGAGCCGGACGGTTCCGCGACGGGCTTCTGCTGCGCGGCGGGCTTCGATCCGGACGGTTCCGCGGCAGGCATCGGCTGCGCGGTGGGTTCCGCCGTGCTCTTTTGGACCGGTTGCGCTGCCAGATCGCGCGGAGCCGGAGCTGCCGCTGTCGCGACCGGAGTTACCGGTGCTGCGGCATCGGATGCGGGCTGCTCGGCAGCAGCCGTCCCGCGGGCCGCATGTTCGGGTTGCGTGGCCAACTCCGCCGGAGCGGCGGCTGCGCTTTCAGTTTGTGCGGCCGGCTCCGCCGAAGCGGCGGCCGTATTGCGGTGCGACGGACGGCGATGCCGGCGTCGCGGGGTCGGAGCATCATGCACCGCGCCCTCAAGTTGGGACTCCTGCGGGGTCTCCGTTCTCTTTTCATTTTCCATCTCCATGTCTCATTTTTTCGTAAAGGCGGAACAGACGCACCGTATCGGCCGCCTCGCGGACGTCGTGCACGCGCAGGATCGAGGCCCCCTGCCGCAGGCATTCCCAGCCGAGAGCCACCGTCCCGGCCAGCGATTCGGCAGGCGTCGCATCGAGCGCCTTGTAGATCATCGACTTGCGCGACACGCCCGCCAGCACGGGATAACCCAGTGCGCAGAGGCGGTGCAGGCCGGCCAGCAGCTCGTAGTTCTGTTCCAGGGTTTTGGCGAAACCGAAGCCCGGATCGAGGATGATCCGTGCGCGGCTCACGCCCGCCGCCAGCAGCTGCCCGCAGCGGCATTCAAAATAATCGACCACCTCGGTCACGATGTCGCGCCGGTAGTTCGTCAGGGACTGCATCGTCCGGGGATCGCCCTGCATGTGCATCGCCACGTAGGGCACGCCCAGACGTGCCACCGTCGGCACCATCCGCGGATCGAGCTCCCCGGCCGAGATGTCGTTGACCGTCACCGGACCGAACTCCGCGACGGCCCGCTCGACCACCTCGCTGCGGAACGTGTCGACCGAAACGGCCGCACCGGGCGCCACGCGCCGCACCGCTTCCAGTCCGAGGGCCACGCGCCGCCACTCCTCCTCCACGGGCACCTCGTCGGCTCCCGGACGCGACGAGTAGCCGCCGATGTCGATGATCGCGGCCCCCTCGTCCACGATCTCGCGGGCTCGCTGCTCGACCGCCTCGCGCGTCGTGCGGCGGCTGTCGGCATAGAACGAATCGGGCGTGACGTTCAGGATACCCATCACGCACGGCTGCGAAAGGTCAGGCATCGGTGCGGCGGAGTTCATGGGCTTCATGGCGGAATCGCTGGTCGAGGTCGGCGACGGCGGGTTCGAGGTCCGTCTCCAGGATGTTGACGATCGTGTAGTCGGCCCGGGCGCAGAGCGTGTCGTCGTCCGCCTGCGCGGCGATGCGGCGGCGCACCGCCTCCTCGTCGCAGCGGTCACGCCGGCAGGTGCGCCGCACGCGCAGCTCGACGGGCGCCAGCACCGCCACCGTGCGGTCCACGGCGTGCTCCAGCCCCGCCTCGAAGAGGATGGCGCTCTCCAGAATGACGTAGTCGCCCGGCTGCGCCGCGGCCCACGCCTCGAAGTCGCGCAGCACGGCCGGATGCACCAGGGCGTCGAGGTCCGCAAGGGCCTGCGCATCGCGGAAGACGATGTCGGCCAGGTAGGCCCGGTCCAACACCCCGTCGCGGAAGGCTCCGGCGCCGAAACGCGCCTCGATGGCCGGCCGCAGCGTCGTCGCCATCAGCCGCTTGGCCTCCGTATCCGAATCGTAGACCGCGACGCCGCGCGCGGCAAACAACCGGCAGACCGTGCTCTTGCCGCTGCCGATACCGCCCGTAATGCCCACCTTCATCATTGCTTTCCGAGTTTACGGGGGTCGTCGATCTCGGGAACCGAGCGGATCGAGACCACCTTGATATCACTGAACTTCAGCGAAATGGCACTCTGCAGCGACTGCGGATCGAGAACCAGCTTGCCCTCGTGTCCCTCCTCCTGCGAACGCGTATAGCGGAGGTCCGACAGCGGAATGTGCAGCGTCTTGTTCATATAGACGCGGTAGCCGAACAGATTGGTGCCCACGCCTTCGACCACGCACGTGACCTCGAACGGCACGCCATCGACATCGACGCGCACGGTCTGGTCCGTCGTATAGGTGTAGCTCAACTTGGCGATATACCACAGGATGAACGACGCGACGAGCAACGCCAGAAAGACCGGCGAGACGTAGCGGTGCACCCACTTCAGCAGATTCTCCATAATCATAGGTGTGTCTCCGTTGTAAACTTCCGCAAAGTTAAAAATAAAACGGACTGCGTCAAAAGGCGCAGTCCGTTTTTATGCAAAATGCGAAGTGAGAGCCTATTTGGTCTCGTCGTCGATCTTGGCACGCTTCGTCATCAGGTCGTAGGCCATGGGCGTAGCGATGAAGATCGTTGCGGCGGTACCCAAAACGACACCGACCGTCAGCGCGAAGATGAAGCCGCGGATGGTCTCGCCGCCGAAGAAGAAGATTGCCAGCAGCGTGACGAGCGTCGTACCCGACGTATTGATCGTGCGCGAGAGCGTCGAGTTGATGGCGTTGTTCACGTTCTCCTTGAGGTTGCGCTTCGGGTAGAGACCCTGGTACTCGCGGATACGGTCGAAGACCACCACCGTGTCGTTGATGTCGTAACCGATGATCGTCAGGATCGCGGCGATGAAGGCCTGGTTCACCTCGAGGTTGAAGGGCAGGATGCCGTAGAACATCGAGAAGAGACCGATGATGAAGAGCGCATTGACCGCCAGGGCCAGCGTGGCGCCCGTAGCCCACTGCCAGCGCTTGAAGCGGAAGTTGATGTAGAGACCGATGGCGATGAGCGAGAAGAGCACCGAGTAGATGGCGTTCCAGGTCATGTCCTGTGCGATCGAGGGGCCGATCTTGTCGGCCGTCAGGATACCGTTGGCGTCGGTCTGCGTGTTGCGGAACTGCTCGAAGGTGATGTCGTAGGAGTAGAGCGGCTTCAGGGCATCGTAGAGAATGCGCTCCACGTCGCCCGTGGCCTCGTCCGACGTATCGTCATAGCGGTACTGCGTCACGATGCGCATCTGGTTCTCGTTGCCGTACTGCTTGACCTCGAAGCTGACCGATGCGGCGTCGGCATCGGGCTGCTGTGCGAAGATCTGTGCGAGGTTGTGGCGCACGTCCTCGGCCGACACGGCCTTGTCGAAGCGCACGACGTAGGCGCGGCCGCCCGTGAACTCGGCGCCGAGGTTCAGACCGCGGACGAAGAACGAGATGCACGACAGGACGATCAGCACGGCCGTCACCGCATAGCTGATCTTGCGCAGGCGGATGAAGTCCACATGCGTGTTGCTGAGGAAGTTCTCCGACCACTTGTGCGAGAAGGAGATGTTGCCCCAGCGGTTCACGATCCACTCGATGAGCAGGCGCGTGATGAAGACGGCCGAGAAGAACGAGGTGATGATACCGATGATCAGCGTTGTGGCGAAGCCCTGTACCGGACCGTTGCCGAAGACGAAGAGGACGATACCGGTGATGATCGTCGTCAGCTGGCCGTCGATGATGGCCGAGTAGGCCTTCGAGAAGCCGTCCTTGATGGCCAGCGACAGCCCCTTGCCGCCGCGCAGCTCCTCCTTGATGCGCTCGTAGATGATGACGTTGGCATCCACGGCCATACCCATCGTCAGGACGATACCGGCGATACCGGGCAGCGTCAGCACGGCGCCAAACGACACGAGCACGCCCATGAGCAGGAAGACGTTGGTTAGCAGGGCCACGTCGGCCATCCAGCCGGCCGTCTTGTAGAAGAGGCCCATGTAGAGCAGTACGAGGATGAAGGCGATCACGAACGAGAGCATGCCCGCATTGATCGACTCCTGACCCAGCGAGGGACCGACGACCGTATCCTGGATGATCTTGGCCGGAGCGGGCACCTTACCCGACGAGAGGACGTTGGCAAGGTCCTTGGCCTCCTGGATGGTGAAGCTGCCCGAGATGGTCGAGATGCCGCCGTCGATCTTCGTCCGCAGCACAGGGGCCGAATAGACGTAGCCGTCGAGGACGATGGCCACGCACTTGCCGACGTTCTCGCCCGTCAGGCGCGACCACTCCTGGGCGCCCTCGGCGTTCATGTGCATCTCCACCTCGGCCTCGGCGCCGCGCTGTGCATAGCGCTCGACGGCCTCCGTGACGACGCTGCCGTCCAGCGGCGCCTTGCCGTCGGGCGTGGTGACACGCAAAGCATAGAGGTAGTAGCGGCCGCCGATGTTGTCGTCACCCTTGACGCCCCACCGGAAGATGACGTCCGCAGGGAAGAGGTTGCGCACGGCGGGATCGGCCAGGTAGGCGTTCACCGCCGCGATGTCGGCCTTGAATGCCGCACCGATGGCGCCGCCGCCGGCATAGTAGGGATCGAGCACGGCAAAGAAGGGGTTGCGCTCGCGGTCGTAACGCTGCATCTGGGCGGCGTCGGTCATCTCCGTCGTGTCGCTGCCGACCTCGGCGAGCAGCTCCTCACCGGCAGCGGCGGGAGCCGTTGCGGCAGCCTCGGCGGCGGGAGCCGTCTGCTCCTCAACGGCGGCAGCGGCCTGCTCCTCGACGCGGCCGCGGAGCAGGTTGTCGACCTGGTTCAGCACGGGCAGCAGCTCGCGGGCGTCGTAGCAGAGCCAAAACTCCAGCGAGGCGGTACCCTGCAGCAGGTCGCGCACGCGCTGCGGCTCCTTCACGCCCGGCAGCTCGACCAGGATGCGGTGCGAGTTGGGCAGACGCATGATGTTGGGCTGCGTGACTCCGAAGTGGTCGATACGGCTGCGCAGCACGTTGAACGATGCGGCGATGGCCGCCTCGGTCTCGCGCTTGAGGACCTTCTCGACGTCGGCATCCGAGCTTTCGAGCGTGATGTCGCTGCGGTCGGGGCTCACGAAGATCTCGGCGATGGGACGACCGCCCGACAGCCGCTCGTAGGCCTTCACGAAGTCGCCGATGTAGTCGCTCGAAGTACCGGCCTTGAGCGCGGCATTCGCCTCGGCGATGGCCTCGACAAACGACGGATCGTTCTGGCTGTCACCGGCAAGCGCCTTGACCACATCCTCGACCTGCACCTCCAGCATGACGTTCATGCCGCCCTTGAGGTCCAGACCCAGGTTGAGTTCCTTCTCCTTGCACTCCTTGTAGGTGAACTTCTTGAATCCGAGGTTGAAGACCTTCAGATTCTGCACCGAGTCGAGGTAGTGCTGTTCGGCCGTGGAGCGCTCCTCGAGCGGGAACTGCTCGGCGTACTCGGCCGCCTTCTTCTCGACGCTTCTCGTCTTGAACGTGAACGAGAGCTGGTACACGCACGCCAGCGCCAGCAGCACCGCGACGAGTTTGATAAAACCTTTACTTTGCATTGGAATGATAAAAATTTGTTATTGTTTGTTTGATTTATCGTCCTTGCGCACAATAGCACGCAAAGATAGAAAAAAAGAATCAAATTTCGGAATATCGCTGTCAAGAATTGCGCGCGAACGACAAAAAAACCGTATTTTTGGGGCCGCATGCTGCGATCGGGCCCATACGGATACCACCTGGCCGCGCTCTTCTGCGTGACGGTGTGGGGCGCGACCTTCGTTTCGACGAAGGTCCTCATCGCGCACGGCCTCGCCCCGGCCGAGATCTTCCTGCTGCGCTTCGCGATGGCCTACCTCGGCCTGCTGCCCTTCACGCTCCGCCGCAGAAGGGCCGGCAGCAGCGCCGCGGGGCGGGAAAAGGACGCCGCGGGGCGGGAAAAGGCCGCCGGGAACGACACGGGCAGTCCGGCCCGGCGCGGCCTCGTCGACCGGCTGCGCGGAGTACGGCTGTGCAGGGCCCGGCTGTGCAGGGCCCGGCTGCGCGACGAACTGCTGCTCGCGGCGGCGGGGCTGACGGGCGGATCGCTCTACTTCCTCACGGAGAACATCGCGCTGGAGTACGCCCCGGCGTCGAACGTCTCGCTGATCGTCTGCACGGCACCCGTCTGGACGGCCCTGCTCCTGAGCCTCGTCTACCGCAACGAACGCATGACGCGGCGGCAGACCGCGGGCTGCGCGCTGGCCTTCGTCGGCGTGGTGCTCGTCGTGCTCAACGGACGCTTCGTGCTGCACCTCTCGCCGCGGGGCGACCTGCTGGCCCTCTCGGCGGCGCTGCTGTGGATGCTCTACTCGCTCGTAATCAAGCGCCTGGGTGACCATCTGCCGGTGGCATACGTCACGCGCAAAGTCTTCTTCTACGGCATCGTGACCATCCTGCCGTGGTTCGCATGGGAGCCCTTCGACCTTCCGGCCGCAACGCTCCGCCACCCGGCCGTGTGGGGCAACCTGCTCTTCCTGGGTGTCGTGGCCTCGCTGCTCTGCTACGTGCTGTGGAACGCCGCCATGACCCGTCTCGGGGCGGTGCGCACAACCAACTACATCTACCTCAACCCGCTGGTGACGATGCTCACCGCCGCCCTCGTCATCGACGAGCGCATCACCCCGGCGGCCCTCTGCGGTGCGGCGCTGATCCTCTCGGGCATGTGGCTCGCCGAGCGGAGCCGCGGCGGGAAATAACGCGACCCGATGCCGCCTTTGCGCGGAAGAGGCCGGAAAGGGTTCCGTTTTCGCGATTTTTTCCTATCTTTGGGGAAACATCCCGAACAATCCATGAAAAAACTCATCCTGCTCTGCTGTGCCGCACTCCTCGCAGTGTCGGCTCCGGCACAGACGGGCTATGTGCCCGCTCCCGAGAACCTCGCCGCCCGCGCCCGGTTCGCCGACGACCGCTTCGGCATCTTCATCCACTGGGGGCTCTACGCCCTGATGGGTCAGGGCGAGTGGGTCATGACCAACCTCGACATCAACTACCGCGAATACGAGAAGCTCGCCGGGGCCTTCTACCCCGCCGCCTTCGACGCCGCAGCGTGGGTCACGGCCTTCCGCGAGGCCGGAGCGCGCTACGTCTGCTTCACGACGCGCCACCACGACGGCTTCTCGATGTTCCGCACGGCGCAATCGCCCTACAACGTCGTCGAGGCCACGCCCTTCGCCCGCGACATCGTGCGCGAGCTGGCCGAAGAGTGCCACCGGCAGGGGCTGCGCGTGCACTTCTACTACTCGCTCATCGACTGGTGGCGCGAGGATGCCCCGCGCGGCCGCACGGGCCTCGGTACGGGACGCCCGGCCGAGCGGGAGGATGCCGACGCCTACTTCGACTTCATGAAGGCCCAGCTCACGGAGCTGCTCACGCAGTACGGCCCGGTCGGGGCGATCTGGTTCGACGGCGTGTGGGATCAGGACCAGCATCCGGACTTCGACTGGCGGCTCGACGAGCTTTACGGTCTGATCCACCGTCTGCAGCCCGCCTGTCTGGTGGTCAACAACCACCACCTTGCCCCCTTCGAGGGCGAGGACGTGCAGACCTTCGAGCGCGACCTGCCTGGCGAGAATACCGCCGGGCTCTCGGGACAGGCCGTCAGCCGCCTGCCGCTCGAGACGTGCCAGACGATGAACGGTTCGTGGGGCTACCGCATCACCGACCGCAACTACAAGTCGACCGACGAGCTGATCCGCTACCTCGCGGGGGCTGCAGGGCGCGGCGGCAACCTGCTGCTCAACGTCGGGCCGCAGCCCGACGGCCGGCTGCCCGAGGAGGCGACCGAGCGGCTCGCGGGCATCGGCGAGTGGCTGCACACCTGCGGTGAGACGATCTACGGCACCGATGCCGGGCCCGTCGCCCCGCGCAACTGGGGTGTCACGACGCGCCGCGGCGACAAAATCTACCTGCACATCCTCGACTGGGAGGACGAAGAGCTGTTCGTGCCGATCCGCGACGAGCGCATCCGCCGCGCCGTGCGGTTCGCCGACGGGGAGAAGCTCGCCTTCCGGCAGGATGCGCACGGGGTGACGGTCGTGCTGGGCAGCCGGCCTCAGGGCCCCGACTGCATCGTCGAACTGACCGTCGGCCGGTAAGTGCCCGTCGATCGGGGGCCCGGGACGGCAGGCAGCCGGCGGACTGGCAGCATCAGAGCGGCCGGACAACAAGCCCTTCCGGAGGGTCACGGCCGACTGACAGCCGGACAGCCGGGCAGTCAGGAAGTCAGACAACGGGCCCTTCGGACCGTCGGGAAACAAAGTGTCAGGCAACCGCCCACCGGAGAGCGGACAAACCGGGCAGCCGGGCACACAAAAAGGGGCATCCGTCGAAACGGATGCCCCTTTTGTCTTTTTGCCGATGTGCCGGCCGGTCAATGGACCATCTTCAGCCCCACGATGCCGATCAGGACCAGCGACAGGAAAAAGAGCCGCCAGACGGTCACCGCATCGTGAAAAAAGAGGATGCCGATCAGCACCGTGCCGATGCCGCCGATCCCCGTCCAGACCAGGTAGGCCGTACCCATCGGGATGTCGCGCTGCGCCAGGTAGAGCAGCCAGCCGCTCAAGGCCATCGAGACGACGGCGAGCGACAGATAGAGCAGGTGAAAGCGCGGGGACTCGCCCGCCAGTTTGAAGCCCAGCGGCCACCCCATCTCGAAGAGTCCCGCCAGCAGCAGATAAAACCAGGCCATCTCTTTGTCCGTAAATATCCGTCACATGCCGGTTTTTTGGTGGCTGCCATCCCGACGACAGCCCGCATCCGGCACCGGGTGCAAAGATAGCAAACCGAAGCCGGCCGCGATGCACCCGCAGCGGAAAAAACACAAAAAAAGGGACGCGACCCTTTTGGGATCGCGCCCCTTGCCCTCTCCCGGACGGGAGGGATGATCCGATCACCCCTGCCGCCCAGCCGTTTCGGGATTATTTTACCTCCTCGAACTCGACGTCCTCGGGCTGGCCGGAGTTGCCGTTCGAGCTGCCGGCGTTGCTCTGCGACTGCTGCTGGCTCTGCTGGCCTGCGGCACCCTGAGCCTGCTGCTGTGCGTAGATGTCCTGCGAAGCAGCCTGCCATGCGGCGTTCAGTTCGGCCATGGCCGTGTCGATGGCAGCCACGTCGGCGTTCTTGTGCGCCTCCTTCAGCTTGCCCAGAGCCGACTCGATAGCCGCCTTCTTGTCTGCGGGCAGCTTGTCGCCGTACTCCTTGAGCTGCTTCTCCGTGGTGAAGATGTTCGAGTCGGCGGCGTTGATCTTGTCGATACGCTCCTTCTCGGCCTTGTCCTTCGCCTCGTTGGCCTTCGCCTCGTCACGCATGCGCTGGATCTCCTGCTCGGTCAGACCCGACGATGCCTCGATGCGGATCTTCTGCTCCTTGCCCGTACCCTTGTCCTTGGCCGATACGTTCAGGATACCGTTGGCATCGATATCGAACGTGACCTCGATCTGCGGCACGCCACGCGGTGCGGCCGGAATGCCGTCGAGGTGGAAGCGGCCGATCGACTTGTTGTCGCGGGCCAGCGGACGCTCACCCTGGCAGACGTTGATCTCTACCGAAGGCTGGTTGTCGGCCGCCGTCGAGAAGACCTCCGACTTGCGGGTCGGGATCGTCGTGTTGGCGTCGATGAGCTTCGTCATCACACCACCCAGCGTCTCGATACCGAGCGACAGCGGCGTCACGTCAAGCAGCAGCACGTCCTTCACTTCGCCCGTCAGCACACCGCCCTGGATGGCAGCGCCGATGGCTACGACCTCGTCGGGGTTGACCGACTTGTTCGGGGTCTTGCCGAAGAACTCCTCGACGATCTTCTGGATGGCCGGGATACGTGTCGAACCGCCCACGAGGATCACTTCGTTGATCTGCGAAGCCTCCAGACCGGCATCACGCAGCGCCAGCTTGCAGGGCTCGATCGTCTTGCGGATCAGATGGTCGCACAGCTGCTCGAACTTGGCACGCGTAAGCGTCATGACGAGGTGCTGCGGAATACCGTTCACCGGCATGATGTACGGCAGGTTGATCTCCGTGGTCGTCGAGGACGACAGTTCGATCTTGGCCTTCTCGGCGGCCTCCTTCAGACGCTGCAGCGCCATCGGGTCCTGACGCAGGTCAATCCCATGCTCGGCCTTGAACGACTCGGCCATGTAGTCGATCAGCACGTGGTCGAAGTCATCACCGCCCAGGTGCGTATCGCCGTTGGTCGACTTTACCTCGAAAACACCGTCGCCCAGCTCCAGGATGGAGATATCGAACGTACCGCCACCGAGGTCGTATACGGCGATCTTCATGTCGTTCGCCTTCTTGTCCAGACCGTAGGCCAGCGCAGCGGCCGTAGGCTCGTTGATGATACGGCGAACCTTCAGACCGGCGATTTCGCCCGCCTCCTTCGTAGCCTGACGCTGCGAGTCGGAGAAGTAGGCAGGAACCGTGATGACGGCCTCCGTCACCTCCTGACCCAGATAGTCCTCGGCGGTCTTCTTCATCTTCTGGAGAATGATGGCCGAGATCTCCTGCGGCGTGTATTGACGTCCGTCGATGTCCACACGCGGGGTGTTGTTGTCGCCCCGGACGATCTGATACGGTGCACGGGCGATGTCGGCGGTTACCTGATCGTAACGCTCACCCATGAAACGCTTGATCGAGAAGACCGTGCGCTTGGGGTTCGTGATGGCCTGCCGCTTGGCCGGATCACCGACCTTGCGTTCGCCGTCGTTCGTGAATGCCACGACCGAAGGGGTCGTGCGGTGTCCCTCGGAGTTGGGGATCACTACGGGCTCGTTGCCCTCCATCACTGCCACGCAGGAGTTCGTAGTTCCTAAGTCGATACCAATAATCTTTGCCATAGTGCTATTTGTTTTTAATTGTTTGTTTTCATTTTTCCCACCGGCTCCTTGACCGGCGACGCCCTAAAACAAACAAAGGTCGTACCAATCGGCGATCTCTGCCAAATTGTCAGCAGAATGGCAGGATCGCGGCACGGCACGGCAGATTGGCATTTCGCGACCGGGCATTTTGGCAGAAAGAGGGCCATCCGGCGGCGCGGAGGAGGAGGTACACCGGCCGCGGGCACGGAGCCGGCCGGCGGCGCGGATGAACCGGCGGCGAAAAGGAGGGGCGGCAGCAGAAGGGGAAAGAGCCGGCCGGCGGCACGGATGAACCGGCGGCGAAAAGGAGGGGCGGCGGCAGAAGGGGAAAGAGCCGGCCGGTGGCACGGCAGAGAAGATACTCCGGCCGATGGCACAGAGGCCGGCCGGCGGCACGGATGAACCGTCGGCGAAAAGGAGGAGCGGCAAAAGGGGAAAGTTCCGGCCGGTGGCACGCCGGGCAGCGGCACAAAAAAAGGCCTGCGCTACCGCAGGCCCGTATCCGGAGGTCCGGACTACATATATTATCGGTTCTGTTCGCCGAGGATACGCATTGCAACGTCGAGAATCGTCGTGTCGTCCAACGTGACCACACCGCCGTCCGGCCCGGGTTCAAAATGAACACCCACACACTCCTTCGCCTCGTGCTTGCCCCCGAAATAGTTGCGGACAGCCTCTACGTCAATTCCCAATTCATCTGCAATGCGCTGCGAACTGCCGCTCGGCAGTCTGTCCTTGATACGGCGCAACTCGTTAAATGTGATAATCATATCCGTTGAGTTTTTGGTTGATAGTTCTGCATCACTAAATTAATACTTTTTTATGGAACTGCAAAATTTCTGCCTGAAAAAGTGTCATAAAAACGTAACAGTCCCAAAAAGAAACGGACCGCACTCTCCCACAGGAGAATGCGGTCCGTCGGATCGTCTTGCCGGATGGATCAGTCGTCCTGCGGCTCGATATAGAATTCGTAGAGCACCGGCGTATAGGGCGGCACCTCGGTCGTGATCGTCGTCGTGGTCGTCGTGGTCGTCGAGCTCGAATCGCCGTAGTAATAGTTGTTGTAGTAGTAACTGTTGTAGTAGTTGTAGTAGTAGTTGTTGTAATAGCTGTTGTAGTAGCTGTTGCCGTAGTAGTTGTTGTAGTAGTTGTAGTAGTTCAGGTAGTCATAGTAGTAGTTGCTCGACGAAGAGCTCGTCGAAGAGCTCGTCGTTCCGCTCACGCCCGTGGCGCCGTAACCGTAGGTCGACGTGGTGATGACGGCGGCCCACTGGCCGTAGCGCAGGTTCGGAATCGAGTAGTACCAGGCGCCGGGCCGCTTGTTGTCGTTGGGCGTATACTCCTCGACGGAGCCCTTCTTGGCGACATCGCCGTAGATGATCTCCTTCACCTCGTCGATGTTCGTGTCGACGATGAAGCCGTCGAGCAGCCGCTCGACATACCACACCTTGGCCGTCCCGTCGAGCTTCACCGAGTCGGTCAGCGACTCGACACCGCCGTAGGGCGACTCCTCGTCGGGATGGAAGCGCTCGACCAACGCCTTGCGGACCTTCTCCTGCGTGGCCTCGAAGGCGTTGTAGGGCTCATAGGGCGAGCTGTACGGATTCGGATAGGTGATGTGGTCCGTGGCCGGGTTGTAGCGCAGGTTGACATAGACCTGCGGAATGGTGTCGTTGACGCTCACCCAGCGTTCGGCGACATGGTAGGGATGGAGCTCGTCGTCGGGGTCCGCAGGCATCGGCACCGACTCCGCATCCTCCTCGTCGTTGCTGTAGATGCGCAGCCCGCCGTTCGCGGCCAGCTTGCAGAAGTCGTCGACCTGCGTGCCCTCGGCCTCGAGCGGGTTCTTGATCGTCTCGCAGATCTCCATCGTGATGATGAAGGGCTTGCCCGAGGAGAGCGTGTAGTCGGTCTGCCCCTCATAGCCGCCCGTACCCGAAACACCGCCCACGACGCGCGAAGGCAGGTAAAGGGTGACCTTCGACCCGGGGCGGAGCTGCAACTCCGCATCGAGCCCGCGGGCCGCGGCATAGGCCGGATCGAGGTGCAGCGTGTTGCGCATGGCCAGGTGCGAGCCCTCGATCATGCTCGTGTTGAACTCGCCGCAATAGCGGTAGTAGGGAACGTAGTGCGTATACTTGGTGTACGACCCGGCCAACTTGGCATCCGTCGCGCGGCGCGTGAGGATGATGTTGCCCGCCAGATCGCGGCCCGAGAAGTCGAACTTCACCCAGCAGATCGTATCGTTGATCGGTTTGGCCTCCATGTCGCCGGCATCAAGCACGTCGACGTAGTAGCCGCCCTCCTCCTGGAGGTTGTTCACCAGTTCGGGGTGATACTTCTCCATCCAGGCCCCGAGCGCCAGGGTCTCGAACTTGTCGTATGATTCGCTCGCCTCCTTGGCGCAGGAGGCGGCCAGCAGCAGCACAAGGGCCGGAAGGCACAGCATGCGTGTGTAGAACTTCATATTTTCGTCTTATCCTTTTTCAATTTGTCATTCGTCCGCCCGTCCGCCGACCTTCGGGCTCACTCCACGCTGTCGACCGTAAAGGTGATGCAAATGGGGCTTTCGCGGGGGATGAAGCTGAAATTCGTGTCACCGAAGGCCATGTTGTAGGTCATGTAGGCCTCCACGCGGTCCCCCTGCCGACAACCCACTAACGCAAGACGGAGCCCGTTTAGTATGTCGGCGCTGCGCAGGTTGAGACGCAGCGGCTCGAATGACCAGTGCTCCACGTTGAGCCCCGCGGCGACGTAGGCGGACGCCAGTTCGGGATCGTTCGTGTACTCGGGAAGCCGCGTGTCGGGGATCGTCGCGTAGGTGAAGATGTAGAGGCGGAAGGTGATCGACACGGTCGACGAGCGCGTGACCTCCGCGCGGTTGACCCGCTCCGGATCGTAGACATCGCGGATGTAACGGTAGACCGTATTGCCCAGCGTCGTATAGTACAACGCGTCGGAGCCGGGCTCGACCTCCTCCTCGGGGACGAGCGGCGGCTGGTGCGAGCCCTCCAGGAAGCTGACGATCCGGTCGCGCTGCGTGGGCAGCACGTCCTCCTCGTTCGAGCAGCCGCCAAGCAGCGCCGCGCAGAGCATGGATGCAGGCAACAATATGCGGAATATCTTTTTCATCGGTACGAAATCGTGCAAATTTACAAAAACAATCCGATTCCACCGCATGGAACGCAAAAAAACGCCACGGAATTGTCCGTCACGCGCAGAAAAAGGCAGAAAAAGGGAAAAAGAGGGAGACGACGCACTATTCCCGGTGGCGAAGGTGATCCTTGCAAGGGTCCTTGAGCCGTTGCAGCCGCTTCTGTTTCAGCACAAAAAAGGCGATGGTCAGAGCCAGGGCCCCGACGAAAAAACCGAACAGGATAACAATGAATCCGAAAGGTATATCCTCCATAATCGTCACACTCACCGCAACCGGTGCGGCCGCGAAGATAAGGCAAATATTCGACCCGGCCAAACGCAGCGGCGTCCATCCGGACAAAAAGGACGTTTCATAATCTTTTCAGAGCCATTCGGACAATTTCCTCGACCGAGGCCCCCGGCGCCTCGCGCAGCACCGCACGCAGCACCTTCTCCGCGGCCGTGCGGGCGAAACCCAGCATCACGAGCGCCGCGAGGGCCTCGTCGGCCGTCTCGGCGGAGGGTGACGCCGGCATGCCCGCAATGTCGGTCTGCACGGCCAGCGTCGTGAGCTTGCCGCTCAACTCGACGATGATCTTCTGCGCGGTCTTCAGTCCGAGCCCCTTGACATTCTTCAGCAGCACGGCATTGCCCGTCGAGATGATTCCCTGCAGTTCGTGCGGCGAGTAGGTCGAGAGGATCATACGGGCCGTGTTGCCGCCCACGCCCGAGACGCTCAACAGCAGGCGGAAGAGCTCCCGCTCGATCTTCGTGGCGAATCCGTAGAGCAGCTGGGCGTCCTCGCGCACGACGAAGTGCACGTAGAGCTTCGCCTCGGCGGCGTGCTCGATGGCCGAGAAGGTCTCGAGCGAGATGTTCAGACAGTACCCCACCCCGCCGGCATCGATGACGGCATAGGTCGGGGCCACTTCGGCCACACGGCCGGAAATATATTCGTACATGGCGGTCAATCCGTTAAAAGAGGTGTGCGCACACGCCGCGGAGGTCTTCCGGAGCGTGCTCCGGGCAGGCCGGGCAGGCGGCTGCGCAGCCCGATAATTTTGCATCGAACCAAGCAAAAATAAAGAATTTTTTTTACCTTTGTGACTCCGAAACGGATTATTTAACTAATAACGCATATCCGATCATGAAAAAAACGCTTTTTATGGCCCTCGCCGCAGCCGTGGCGCTGACGGCCTGCGAATCGAAGCCGGCCGAGCAGCCTGTCGAGGTCATCGCCGAGGAGAAGGCGCAGGAGGCCATCACGAATGACATCGCCTACATTCAGGTCGAGGCCGTGCTGGCCCAGAGCGACCTCTACAAGAACGAAGGCGCCGCCCTGCAGGAGAAGACGCAGAAGGCACAGAAGAGCTGGGCCCAGAAGGAGAAGAACCTCCAGGCCGAGGCTGCCGCCCTGCAGGAGAAGTACCAGAAGGGACTCATCACGACGATCGACGCCCAGAACCAGCAGCAGAGCATCGAGAAGCGCATAGCCGCCTACCAGAGCTCGGCCCAGAAGGAGGCCCAGGCGCTCGATGAGGAGAACTTCGTCTTCACGAACCGCGCACAGGACCTGCTGCACCGCGCCGTGCAGGCCATCAACGGCCAGACCGAAAAGCGCTACCGGCTCATCATCAACGCCTCGGCGCTGATCGACGCCGACTCGACGCTCGACATCACGCCGCTCGTGCTGGAGAAGGTCAACGAGCTCTACGCCGCCGACAAGAAGGCCGAGAAGAAATAGTCTCCGCCGGGGGCCGAACCGAGGGGGCGGGACGAAATCCGCGGGAAGGTTGCAGGGAAAAGGCCCTGGAGGCCGTGGAGAAACGCTCCGGAGGCCATGACATGAAGGAAAGCCGCGGAGACCGGAAGGGAAGGCCCGGAAAGGCCGTGGAGAAACGATCCGGAGGCCGTGACATGAAGGATGGCCCCGGAGGCCGTGAAAAGACCCGGAAAGGCCGTGGAGAAACGCTCCGGAGGCCGTGAGAAGGGACAGAAAGAGAGGCCGTGAAGGAGCCCGAGTAGCCCCTGAAAATGCCCGTTGCCCTGAAAGAAAAGCGACAAACAGCCTCCGACCCCGACACGGCGCCAATCCCGCCGCTGCCCCGGAAAGGACGACACGAGAAAATACCGGTTCCGCATCCCCGCGGAATCGGTATTTTTTTTATACATTTGCACGTAGAATTTTTTTGCTGGACAAGACATGGGTTTCGTACCGTTCACCTTCATCGACTTCATCGACATCCTCCTCGTGGCTGCGATCATGTACTGGATCTACCGCATGACCAAAGGCACGAACGCGCCCTATATCCTCTCGGGAATCATCGCCATCTACCTGCTGTGGGTCGTCGTGCGCGCCCTCAACATGGAGTTGCTCTCGACCATCCTCGGACAACTGATCTCGGTGGGAACCATCGCGCTGATCATCGTCTTTCAGCCCGAGCTGCGCCGCTTTCTCCAGATGATCGGCATGCGGCAAAAGCATTTCAACTTCATCTCGCGCATCTTCTCCACGGGCGACGACAAGGTGCAGACCAACATCGTGCCGATCGTCACGGCCTGCCGCGAGATGGCCGAGACGAAGACCGGGGCGCTGATCGTCATCGGCCAGGAGAGCGATCTGAGGCTGATCGCCGAGGGCGGCATTGCGCTCGATGCCAAAATCTCGACGGCGCTGCTCAAGAACATCTTTTTCAAGAATGCCCCGCTGCACGACGGCGCCGTGCTCATCGAGGGCGACCGGGTCGTGGCGGCGAAGTGCATCCTGCCCGTAACGCAGAGCGACGTGCCCAAGTCGTTCGGCACGCGCCACCGCGCCGCCATCGGCATGAGCGAGATTTCGGATGCCATCATCATCGTCGTCTCCGAGGAGACGGGTCACATCGCCATCACCCAGGGCGGAAGCATCCGGCAGAACATCGATCCCCAGCGGCTGCAGCAAACCCTGCAACGCTATCTGACGATCAACTCCCGCAAGCGGACGGACAAGGAGGTGGCCGAATAATCCCCCGGCCGGGGAGTGTGCAGGACTCGGGCGATTCACCCCCCGACATGCAACGACAGCGAGGGGCGGAAAAGGTAGCGCTTTTCCGCCCCTCGCCGCATCCGCCCGAAACCGGGAACGGCCTCCGACCGGCGGACGCCTCGGAGTCGGTGCGGGGTATCGGAGCAAAGATTAACGCAGAGGTTTGCGCCGCGAAATCGGCGCAGAGGTTTGCTGTGGTGGATTGCGCCGGTGGAATTACGTGGCAGGGCTGAAAATAGGAACGGCCAGGAACAGGTACAAAAAAAGACCGCGAAAAAATCGCGGTCATACGGTGGAGTTGAATTTTCGCGCGGGGGTTTCGGCTGCCACCCATATCGGCAGGACAAAACGGTCGTCGTTCTTTCACCGATTGCAGGGTCCGGAATTTCGCTTATCGCGTCGTCGGATTCGCGGAACGGTCTGTACGGCAAACTCCAGACTCTTCTTTCGTCCTCGGGTCTATTCAGGCCTCCCGGCTCCGGCTCCTTGTTTCGGTTCCAAGCGGCTGCCCCGGTTTCGTCTCCGGGTTCCGACCTCTTGATTCGTTCGCCCCCGGCCCCGGGATTATTCGGCGGGCTGCTCCTGCGCGGGCTCGGCGGCATCGGCTGCCGGAATCTCGGCCTGCGGCATGGCGGCGGGCGCCTCGGACTCGATCACGCGCTCCTGCAGCGTCTCGGCGTCCTTCATGATCTCCGTGTTGCTCGTAGCCACCAGGCTCTTGTCCATGGCAAGCGTGGCAACCAGACTCAAGACAAAGATGGCGATAGCCATGGCCCACGTGAACTTCTCCAGCATGTTGGTCGTCTCACGCACGCCCATCACCTGATTCGATGCACCGAAGTTGGCGGCCATGCCGCTCTTGGGGTTCTGCACCAATACGGCAAGAATGACCAGCACACTGGCCACGAGTATCAGCGCAATGCAAATCGTGTATAACATATCGTTGAATTTTGATTATTGTTTTTTTTCTATTTTGTCAATAAGCTCGGCAAAGTAAACACTTTTTTCGGGATTTAGCAAACTTAATTTGCGATAAATCGCTATGGCTTTGTCGCGAAGCCCCTGGGCGAGATAAATCCCGGCCAGCTCCTCGCTCACCACCTCGTCCTCGTCGTCGAGCTGCGCCTCGGTGAGCACCTCGCTCTCGGGTTCGCCCTCGCCCGCCACGATGCGCAGGTCCTCCTCGCGCAGAAAGCGGTCGATCACGTCGTCAGACGAGAGGGAGACCAGCGCGCGGAGGTCCACCGGCGCGGCCTTCAGCGAGCTTTCGGCCCGCCACGGCGCCAGCAGCTCCAGCCGCGCATCCGCCCCGCCGCCGGCTGCCGCGTGCAGCGTGCGCACGGGGGCGAACCACGGCCAGCGGGCCACGAGCGTTGCAAGCTCCGCGGCATCGGACGCGGGCTCCGCGGCCGGATGCGTCAAGAGTTCCCTGATCCGTGTCATGGCAGGCGGTTTACCAGTTCGAGGCCGAAGCCTGGAAGATGTCGGTTACGAGCTGGTCGACGATCTCGGGAATGAGCGTACCCTCGGCTTCGGTCAGCAGGATGTTGGTGTCGTAGTCCGCAAAGGCGGAGAAGGTTCTGTTCCAGGAGGCCTTCTCGTCGAGGGCGTTCGTGAAGCGCACCTTCACGGTGATGGTCAGGCGGTTGAGCACGGCCTGCTCGCTGCTCGACACGGAGGCCGTGGTCGAGACGTAGTTGACGATCTCGCCCTCGAAGGCGAAGTCGCCGCCCTCGTCCACCTGGGTCAGGCGCGTGCGGCGCGAAAAGATGTCGACGAGCGACTCGGTGAGCGTCGACGAGAGGATCGGCGAGACCATCGGGGCGTTGTTCGGGAAGTAGGCCACCGAGAAGGTCTTGGCATCGGGCGGAATCGACGCGCCCGAGAGCGAATAGTTGATGGCGACACCGCAGCCCGTCAGCACGGCGGCACACAGGGCCACGACGGCCAGTTTCAGTTTCATGCGTTTCATGTAATCAGTAATCCTCGATTCCGAGCTCCTTGATCTTGCGGTAGAGCGTGCGCTCGGACATGAACAGTTCGGCGGCCGCCTCGCGACGGCGCCCGTTGTTGCGGCGCAGCGCGCGGATGATCTGCTCGCGCTGCATGTCGGCCTTGGTCTTCTCGCGCGGCGGCGTGTCGGTCACCTCCTCGCTCTCGACATAGACCGGAGCGGACTCCCCGCCCGCCGGAGCGGTCGGCGCGGAGCAGGGTGCGGAGGCCGACGGCGGGTAGATGCCGTGCGGCACGGGGGCATACGCTCCGGCACTCTGCGTGCGCGTGGGCAGCAGTGCCCGGATGTCGGGCGCCGCGTCGGCGCGGTGCGTATCGACGGCGCGCATCAGCTCGGAGAGCATGCGTTTCAGGTCGTTGATGTCGGCCCGCATGTCGAAGAGCACCTTGTAGAGGAGTTCGCGCTCGGTGGCCATGCCCTCGTCCGCGGCGGGAGCTCCCGCCGCCACGGGCGCACCGGCATGCTGCTCGGGAAGGTATTTGGCCAGAATCTCGGGCGTGATGACGCGCGTCTGCTCGATGGCCGAGATCTGTTCGGCGACATTCTTCAGCTGGCGGATGTTGCCCCGCCAGTAGTAGTTCATCAGCATCTGCCGCGCCGCGTCGTCGAGCGTCACGGCCGGCATGCGGTACTGCGTGGCCACGTCGGCGGCGAAGCGGCGGAAGAGCAGCGGAATGTCCTCCGGGCGCTCGCGCAGGGCCGGCACCAGGATGGGCACGGTGGCCAGGCGGTAGTAGAGGTCCTCGCGGAAGCGGCCCGCGGCGATCGCCTCCTGCAGGTTGACGTTCGTGGCGGCGACAACGCGCACGTTGGTCTTCTGCACCTTCGAGGAGCCCACACGCAGAAACTCGCCCGTCTGCAGCACGCGCAGCAGGCGCGCCTGCGTCGGATGGGGCAGCTCGGCCACCTCGTCCAGGAAGATCGTCCCCCCGTCGGCCTCCTCGAAGTAGCCCTTGCGGGCTTCGAGCGCCCCGGTGAAGGAGCCCTTCTCGTGTCCGAAGAGCTCCGAGTCGATCGTCCCTTCGGGAATTGCCGCACAGTTCACGGCGATGTACTTGTTGTGCTTGCGGGCCGAATAGGCATGGATCACCTGCGGAAAAAACTCCTTTCCCACACCACTCTCACCCGTGACAAGCACCGTCAGATCGGTCGGCGCCACACGCAGCGCCACGTCGAGCGCCCGGTCGAGCAGCTCCGACGTACCGATGATTCCGAAACGTTGTTTGACACTTGCTATATCCGTCATTTTCCGTCAGTGATTGGATTCGTTTGTCGCATCGTCCCCTTCGGCGGACTCGTCGCCCGAGGCCTCGTCGCCGGAGGCCCCGCCGGTGAGTTCGAGCAGGTACTGCTCCTCGGCACGCCGCTCCTGCGCCTCGCGGTAATAGCCGAAGGCGATGGCCGCCACGGCAATGGCCGCGGCGATGATCGCAATCCAGAGGAAGCGGTCGGCACGGCGGCGCGGCGGCTCGTCGACGTAGGTGTAGGCGTCGGTCGTCTTGGGGGGCTTGCCGTAGCGCAGGCCCCGCAGCGAGGGGTCGGGATTCATCTTCGCCGAGGGCGAAATCCGGGTCTCGGCAAAGGCCGCCTTCACGGCTTCGGCCACCTTGTCCGGCCGCAGGGGGGCATGGTGCCGGGATTTTCCGCCCTCCTCTCCGCCGTTTCCGTCGTCGGAGTGCGCACGGGCATCGTCCGCCGGAGCCGCGAGAGCAGGCTCCTCCGCGGCCGACGGGGCTGCGGGCTGCGGCGCCACATCCAGCTGCGGATCGTAGTGGAAGGCGATCGTCCCGTTGGGACCGGGCGCCATCAGGCCGAAGCCCCGCATGCGGTAGGTGCCGCCGTGCTCGACGGCGTGCCGCACCTCGAAGACGAAGCGGTCGATTTCGCCCGCAGCCTCCAGTTCGGCCATGCCCGCGTCGCGCAGCACCTGGCGCAGGACGCCGTCGTCGCGCCGCAGCAGCTCCGAGAAGAGCACGGTATGGTCCGGCTCCTTGACGATGAATGCGCCCAGCTGGGGCACGACCAGCCGCTTGTGGGCCGTCAGGTATTGAGCGATGAGATCGGTCAGCACGATTGAAATCCTCCTTGAAAATCCGCACCAAAAATACCGTTTTTCACGGTAAAAACCAAAATCTCGGGGGCATTATTCAAAATAATCGGGCAAAGTGTTGGTTAAACGAAAAATATTCGCCTATTTTGCATCCCGTAATTTTCAAAAATCCGAACGAGCTACTTTGTCCGAAAAAAAGCGAAGTAGCGAAGCCGGATCGTTCAAACACCAAGCAAGCGCGCCATGAAAGACAAGTACATCGACCTGATCGAACAGTCGTTCGACTTCCCGCAGGACGAGTTTTCGGTCGAGGACAATGAGCTGAATTTCCACGATATTCCGCTCATGGAACTCATCAAGCAGTACGGAACGCCGTTGAAGATCACCTATCTGCCGAAGATTTCGCAGCAGATCAACCGGGCCAAGCGCATGTTCAACGTGGCGATGGCCAAGGTCGATTACAAGGGGTCGTACAACTACTGCTACTGCACCAAGTCGAGCCACTTCTCGTTCGTGCTCGAGGAGGCCATGAAGAACGACATCCACCTGGAGACCTCGTCGGCCTACGACATTCACATCATCAACGCGCTCTACGACGGCGGCATCATCGACAAGGACCGCTACATCATCTGCAACGGCTTCAAGCGCCCGCAGTATGTCGAGAACATCGCGCAGCTGGTCAACGAGGGCTTCACCAACACGATCCCCGTATTGGACAACAAGGAGGAGATCGACCTCTTCGAGGACGCCTTCACCAAGAAGTGCAAGGTCGGCATCCGCATCGCCTGCGAGGAGGAGCCCAAGTTCGATTTCTACACCTCGCGCCTGGGTATCCGCTACAACGACATCGTCGACTTCTACAAGGCCAAGCTCAAGAACAGCAAGAAATTCTCGCTCAAGATGCTGCACTTCTTCATCAACACCGGCATCAAGGACACGGCCTACTACTGGAATGAGCTGTCGAAGTGCATGAACGTCTACTGCGAGCTGAAGACCATCTGCCCGGAGCTCGACAGCCTGAACATCGGCGGCGGCTTCCCGATCAAGAACTCGCTCAACTTCGAGTACGACTACGAGTACCTCACCGAGGAGATCGTCGCCCAGATCAAGAACATCTGCCAGCGCAACGGCATCGAGGAGCCCAACATCTTCACCGAGTTCGGATCGTTCACCGTGGGCGAAAGCGGCGCGGCGCTCTACTCGATCGTCAACCAGAAGCAGCAGAACGACCGCGAGAACTGGTACATGATCGACTCGTCGTTCATCACCACGCTGCCCGACACGTGGGGCATCAACCAGCGCTACATCATGCTGGCGATCAACAACTGGGACAAGGAGTACCAGCGGGTCTTCCTCGGCGGCCTGACGTGCGACAGCGAGGACTTCTACAACTCGGAGTGCCACACCAACGCGATCTTCCTGCCGAAACTCGAGAAGGGCAACACGCAGTACATCGGCTTCTTCCACACGGGCGCCTACCAGGAGGCGCTGGGCGGCTTCGGCGGCATCCAGCACTGCCTGATTCCCGCGCCGAAGCACGTCATCATCGACCGTGACAAGTCCGACAACGAGTACTACACGCGCCTGTTCGCCAAGGAGCAGTCCTACCGTTCGATGCTCCGCATCCTCGGCTACTGACAAAGAGGGAGGGGGGGGGCAAGCCGATGCGCTTCGGCCAACCTGCTCGGTCCGGCCAATCGGTGCGATCCGGTCATTGCCTGCGGTTCGGCCAGCCTGCGGTTCGGCCAATCTGCGCGGCCTGACTATCGCTCCGACCGTTTTATAGAGGAGCCCGGCAAAATGCCGGGCTCCTTCTTGTTTGTCCCGCCGCCCGGGCAAATCCGAATCCGGATCACACAAAACGAGCAATCCTGTTTTTTATATATTTTTTATACATTTGTCCGGACTAACCGATCACGACACGATGAGACGTAAATTGCTGACCACCCTCCCGCTGCTGCTTGCACTGCTCGGCAGCGCCGCCGCATCGGCGCAAACCGCACCGGCCGCACCGCCGGCACAAACGACACCATCGACGCAACCGGCTCCGGCCGGACAGGCACAGCAGGCAGCCGATGGGGCCGAAGCCATCCGGGCCTGCTACGCGGAGTACCTGAACGACATGCTCCACGGCAGCGGCCGTCGGGGCGATACGCTGCTGCGGGAGATGCTGACGCCCGAATGCTACGAATGGTTCTACCGCGAGGTGGAAGCCACGGACGCCAATCCGCTTCTCCGCGCGCAGGACACCACGGAGGATGCCCTCGCCACGCTGACGGTCGAGCCGCTCGGCGGCGACTGGTACATGGTCCGCTACCGCTGGTGGCGCACCGACACCCGACAGATCGAGATTCCGCTGAAGGCGCAGCGGATCGACGGCCGCTGGCGGATCGTCCGCATCACGCCGATAGACGGCGGCAACCGCTACGGCGACTGACCGGATACCCCTCGCGTCGCACCACACGACAAGGCAAATTTACGGGCGGAGCGTGCTCTTCCGCCCGTTTTTTGCGGCCGACAGCGTGGAATCAGCCCAAAAATTCCTACCTTGCGACCCCGAAACGGGCATAAAACGGACACAATGGAGCAACGGAGGAGCAGGAAAAGCGGGTATGGGAGACGAATGGTCCGGGGCATGCTGACCCTGCTGGCCGCGTCGGTGTGGACAGGAGCCGCAGCACAGGAGCCTGCCGGAACAGAACCACTCAACGGGGGCGCACCCGCCGCAGCACAGACTGCCGCCGGAACGGAGCAGACAGCTGTCGGAGCGGAGCCATTCGCCGGAAACGCATCCGTCACGACGCAGGAGCCCGCCGGCAACGGGCCGGGCAGCGTACCGGACAACCTGCCGGGCAAAAAGTTTATCCACCGGCTCGGCGTCGAGTACCGTCCCGAATACATATTCCCGTCGAATCCCTTTGTGGCCGGGCGCAACGCCTCCGGGCAGCCGATCGACTTTGCGCAGTCGCTGCATCTGCGCTACGCACTGCAATACCGGCCCGAAACCGCCGCGGCGCGCATCTACGGCGACGTCTACCAGGGCATCGGCATCGCCCGCTACGACTTCGGCAGTCCCAGCGAAACCGGCGACCCGGTGGCCGTCTACCTCTTCCAGGGGGCGCGCATCGCCCGTCTGGCGCCGCGCCTCACGCTCCATTACGAGTGGAACTTCGGCCTCTCGTTCGGCTGGCACCCCTACCATTCCGACACAAACAGCTGGAACGGCATGACGGGGTCGCGCCTGAACGCCTACCTCAACGTCGACTTCTACCTGCGCTGGGCCCTCTCGCGGCGTGTGGGGCTCGTCGTCGGGCCGACACTCACCCACTTCTCGAACGGCAACACCAAATTCCCCAACGCCGGGCTCAACACCGTCGGGACGAAGGTCGGCCTGACGTGCGATCTGGGCACACCGGCTGATGCCGCCCGACAGCCGCAGGCCGTGCGCCCGCCCTTTCCGCGGCACATGAGCTACGACCTCACCCTCTTCGGATCGTGGCGCCGCAAGGGCATCCGGCTCGACGGGCGGCTGATCCCCTCGCCCGAGGCCTACCCCGTCGCAGGCATCAGCTTCGCGGCGATGTACAACTTCGGCTACCGGTTCCGCGCGGGCCTCGCCGCCGACGGCGTCTACGACGGCAGCGCCAACGTCCGCACCGAAGACTACATCGTCGGCTGGGGCGAGGAGGACCCCGGCTACACCTTCCACAAGCCCGGCATCGACCGGCAGTTGAGCCTCGGCCTCTCGGCCCGCGCCGAGTTCGTCATGCCGCTCTTCACCGTCGGCATCGGCATCGGCGCCAACGTCCTGCACAAGGGCGGCGACTTGGCGGCCGTCTACCAGCTCGTGTCGCTCAAGATCGCCGCGACACGCAGCACCTACCTCCACATCGGCTACAGCCTGCAGAACTTCCGCGACCCCAACTTCCTGATGCTCGGCATCGGATACCGCTTCAACAACCGCACGCCCCGTCTGCGGTAGGCCGCCGGCGAAGGCGCCCGATTTATTTGGCGGCTCCGATCCGTTGCATTATCTTTGCAGGCAAAACGGAGCGCCATGCAGATCACCAAAGCCGAATTCAAATGTTCCTCGGAGCGCATCACGCAGGTTCCGAAGGACGACCTGCGCGACATCGCCTTCATCGGGCGCAGCAACGTGGGCAAGTCGTCGCTCATCAACATGCTCACCGGCCGCAAGGGGCTGGCCAAGGTCTCGGCGACCCCGGGCAAGACGCGGCTCATCAACCACTTCCGCATCGACGACCGCTGGTATCTGGTCGACCTGCCGGGCTACGGCTACGCCCGCACCTCGAAGACGCAGCGCGGCGAGTTCTCGAAGCTCATCACCGACTACGTCCTGCGCTGCGAGAAGATGCACTTCCTGTTCGTGCTGGTCGACATCCGCCTCGAACCCCAGGTGATCGACCTGAACTTCATCCGCCTGCTCGGCGAGCACGGCGTGCCCTTCGGCCTGATCTTCACCAAGGCCGACAAGCTCTCGCGTGCGCAGGCGCAGCGCAGCGTCGACCGCTACCGCGCCGCCCTCTCCGAAGAGTGGGAGGAGCTGCCGCCGATGCTGGTCAGCTCGTCGGCCGACGCCTCGGGACGCGACGCGATCCTCGACCTGATCGGCGAATGTCTGAAAGTTTGATTCTTTGTTGAAAAAACACCCGACGAAAAGACTGTTTTTTCATCCTATTGTCCTATCTTTGCAACATCTTATAATATCCCGCTGTTATGGCAATCCACAAAATCAAAATTTTCACCGGCCGCGGTTCCGAGTACCTGGCCGAGAAGATCGCGGCGAGCTTCGGCACCACGCTCGGGCAATCGGAGGTGCTGAAGTTCAGCGACGGCGAGTTCCAGCCCTGCTACAACGAGTCGATCCGCGGCTGCACGGTATTCATCATCCAGTCGACCTTCCCGCCCTCGGACAACCTCATGGAGCTGCTGATGATGATCGACGCCGCACGCCGCGCCTCGGCCTACAAGGTCGTGGCCGTGATCCCCTACTTCGGCTGGGCACGGCAGGACCGCAAGGACCGCCCCCGCGTGCCTATCGGCGCCAAGCTCGTCGCCAACCTGCTCATGGCCGCCGGTGTGGATCGCATCATGACGATGGACCTGCATGCCGACCAGATCCAGGGATTTTTCGACATTCCCGTCGACGCACTCTACGCCAGCGGCATCTTCATCCCCTACATCCAGAGCCTGCAGATCGAGGACCTCTCGATCGCCGCGCCCGACATGGGCGGTGCCAAGCGCGCCAACACCTACGCCAAGCTGCTCGGCACGCCGATCATCATCTCGCACAAGGAGCGCGCCAAGGCCAACGTCGTGGGCAAGATGACCGCCATCGGTGAGGTCGAGGGCCGCAACGTGCTGATCGTCGACGACATGATCGACACGGCCGGCACGATCTGCATGGCTGCCGACATGCTCATGTCGCGCGGCGCGAAGAGCGTGCGCGCGGCGATCACCCACCCCGTCCTCTCGGGTCCGGCCTACGAGCGCATCAACGACAGCGCCCTGCAGGAGGTGATCGTCACCGACACCATTCCGCTCAACCCCAACAAGGACCTGCACAAGTTCACGGTGCTGTCGGTCGCCGACATCTTCGCCGACGTCATCGAGCGCGTGCACAACTACAAGGAGATCTCCTCGATCTTCTTCAAGTAACCGGCCCGACCGGCATAGACACAGGCGCGGGGGAATACACCGATGTATTCCCCCGCGCCTGTTTTGTGTGTCTGTCCCGACGGAAACAGCCCCGCCACCGGACCCGTAAATTTTGCTGCGGCACCGCCCGACGGGCCAAAATACCGCGCCGAGCCGAAACACTGCTCGACGAGCCGAAACATCGCCGCCGGTCTGCGCCCTGCTACTTGAGGGGCGAATCCGGCTCCCGGGACATCACCAGATAGAACATCCGGTCGAGGAAGGCCGGGGCGAACTTCTTGACAAAATATGTCGCACGCCCCTCGATCTCCATCAGGCAGAGCCGCTTGCGGCGCAGGATGCCGCGCCCCACGATGCGGGCTACCTGCTCGGCAGTCATCATCTTCGACTCGTCGCGCGGCGTCTCACCCTGCTGCGACCCGTTGGCCGTGAGGGCCGAGAAGCGGACGTTCGAGGCCGTGAAGCCCGGGCAGGCGATCATCACGTGCAGCCCCTTCTTGAGATTTTCGATGCGCAGCGTCTCCAAGAAGCCCGTCATGGCATACTTCGAGGCCGAGTAGCCGGTGCGGCCGGGCAGTCCGTGCAGACCCGCCACCGACGAGATGCCGACGATCGAACCCTTCGTCGCCTGCAGGTAGGGCAACGCGTACTTGCAGCAGTTGACCGCACCCCAGAAATTCACATCCATGAGGCGGTGGAGCACCGAGAGCTCCACGTCGTCGAAAATCGCACGCATCGAGAGCCCGGCGTTGCAGATCAGCACGTCGATGCGTCCGTACTCGCGCACGGCCGTTTCGATGAGCTCGCGGCACTGGTCGGGTACCGTGACATCCACGCCGCAGTAGACGGCCTGACCGCCCTGTGCGCGGATCTCCCCCACGATGAGCTGGAGCTTCTGCACGCTGCGGGCCCCCAGCACCACGCGGGCGCCCTGCGCGGCGTAGACCCGCGCCATCGCCTCACCGATGCCCGACGAGGCGCCGGTGATGACGATCACCTTCTCCTTGAGTGTCTTCTTCATATGTTATTGTTGTTTTTCCGTCGTCGATTCGCTCTCCTTTCCGCCAATCTCCACACACAGCCCGTCCCAGGCCAGATGCACACCCGCGGGGAGCGTCGGCTCCGTCTCCGCATAGCGGCCGATTTCGTGCGACATGTGCGTGAGGTAGGCCACACGCGGCGCGACGCGCCGGATGAGCGCCAGAGCCTCCGCCACGTTGAAATGCGACGGGTGCTCCTTGAAACGCAGGGCATTGACCACCAGGGTGTCCACCCCGGCGAGCTTCTCCACCTCGGCATCCTCGATCGTCTTGAAGTCGGTCAGGTAGGCCAGCGGCCCGATGCGGTAGCCCGTCACGGTGAAACGCTCGGAGTGGTGGCCCGAAACGGGGATGATCTCCACGCCGCAGACCGTAAAGGGGCGCGCAACGTCGATCTCGTGCAGTTCGATCTCCGGCACGCCGCGGTATTTGTCCTGCTCGAAGGCGTAGTCGAAATCCTTGCGCACGCACGCCAGCGTCCGCGGTGCGGCGTAGATGTCCACCCGGTGGATCGTCGGCGGGTAGTCGACGAAGTTGAAGGCCCGCACGTCGTCCAAACCGCCGATGTGGTCCTTGTGCTCGTGCGTGAGCAGAATGCCGTCGATGTGCCGCACGCCCGTGCGGAGCATCTGGTAGCGGAAGTCGGGCCCGGCGTCGATAATCAGCCGCACGCCGCGCGTCTCGACCATGGCCGAGGTGCGCAGCCGCCGGTCCCGCCGGTCGTCCGACGTGCAGACCGCACAGCGGCATCCGATGACGGGCACGCCCTGCGAGGTGCCGGTTCCCAGAAAGGTGAGTTTCATGACGGCAAAATTAATAAAAATATGTCAACGGCGCACCGCGTGGCGGAAGATTCGCCGCCCGGGCGCCCGCCATGCGAGCTGCGGACCGTCACACGGTGCCGCCCGGTGATCCTCAAGCGGGTCCGACGGCCCGCCCGACCCGGATTCTCCCTTGCAGACCCGACAAACACCGCCCGCCATGCGACCAGCCTTACCTTGCAGCCCCGGCAACCGCCGTCCACCATGCGACCAGCCTTACCTTGCAGACCCGGCAACCGCCGCCCGCCATGCGACCAGCCCACCTTGCAGACCCGGCAACCGCCGTCCGCCCGTCATGCCGCCCTTCTCCATACAGACCCAACCGCTGCCGCACGACGCAGGCGGTCCCTCGTAAAACAGACGGTTGTTCCACGTTCACGGCCCAGCCGCCCCCCTCCACAGCCAAAAGGAATAGAGGGGACAGCCGAAAGGGCCCGCAGCTGGCAGGGGTCGCGGAGGGGAGGGGCGCAATCGGAAGAGCCCGCAGCCGTATCCGGCAGGACTGCGGGTGGCAGGATCCGCAGCCGGAAAGCCGGCGAGTGACAGGACACAGCCGGAAGAGCCCGCAATTGGCAGGGGTCGCGGAGGGGAGGGGTGCAATCGGAAGGCCCGCAGCCGTATCCGGCATGGGCCTGCGGAGAGTCTGGCGGAGTTTTTTCGCGGGCTTTGTACCATTTGCAAGCCTAAATATACGTTTTGAAAGGGTACAAACGGCGTCGCAGCCCTATTTTTATTCCCGGAAGCGGTTCACGCCGCGACCACACACCCATCAAATACAACCCGTCGCGGCGCCGCGGCAACGCAGCGCCCCCGCGGGCGGAAGCAGGGACCGGCATCCTCTGCGCCTGGAGGATTCCCTCCCCTTCCGCCCTTCAGTACGGCACCCGGAGACACACGGATCCGGGTGTCGTTTTGTCGGGTCATAGTCGTATTGTCGGGACATATTTGTATGTTCGTATTTTTTTTTGTACCTTGTAGAAATGATACTCTACGCCCTCATCTATTTCCTCAACGGGATCTCCCTCGCCTTCTTCATCACGGCGGGCATGCGGATGTTCTTCTACGCCCGCAGGACCGGCTCCCGGCCCCACTTGCTCTTTGCCATCTGCCTGGGTTGGATGGCCCTGATCCAGGTCAAGGAGTTCTTCTGCAACTTCATCCCCTTCTACAACTACGAGGTGCTCGGCCCCGCCTTCACCTTTCCCGATCTGTTCACGCTGCCGCTGCTCTCGCTCTTCTTCTTCGAGCTGGTCATGCCCGGACGCATCAACCTGCGCTACGCCCTGCGGCTGCTCGCGCCGTTCGCGCTGCTCGGCGGCACCTACCTCGTCGGACTCCTCTTCTTCGACCGGACAGTCTACCTGTCGCTCGACGAGCTTATCGACGACCTGCCCGCCCTGCTGCCCGCGACACTGCTCCTCTATGTCGTCTATGCCGCCGGATACTGCATCTTCGCCTTCATCCGCATCGTGCGCTTCTCGCTCCTCTATACCGAGCAGATCGCCCAGGCCTACTCCTTCACCGAACGCATCCACCTGCGCTGGATGCGCTGGATGGCCGGCATTCTGGCCTTCTACCTGATCTCCTATATCGGCATCATCGCCTTCACCACCTCGGAGAACTACATCGTCTTCACCTTCGCCCTCTCGCTCGCCGTCTGGGGCGTGCTCTACGGCTGTGTCATCCAGTACCGCATCCCGAAGATCATCCTCAACTACTGGCGGTCGCAGCTCGCACGCGAACAGCAGCCCGAAGAGAACGTCTCGGAGAAGAACGAACGGATCGAAGCCCTGCGGGCACAGGTGACCGAGGCCATCGACACGCGGCGGCTCTACCTCAATCCGGGGCTGACGATCGTCGACATGGCGGCCGAATGCGGTACGAACCGCACGCACCTCTCGCAGTTCTTCAACAACGAGCTGGGCCTCTCGTTCCGCGACTACATCAACCGCTGCCGCGTGGAGCACGCCGTGCGGCTGATGGCCGACCACAACTACAAGATCGAGGAGCTGGCCCTGCTCGCCGGATTCGGCAGCACGACGACCTTCTACCGGGCCTTTGCCAAGGAGAAGGGGGAGACGCCCCAGCGGTGGCAGGAGCAGCACGCCCAATCCAAAGCGCAGCCGGCGGAGTCCGCCGCCCTGCCCGGAGCGGAGACGCCGGCGGAGGAGCTGCCGGAAAAGGTCGGTGCCGCAGCTCCGGTCGAATAGCCGGACCTCCGCCCATTCGATCCGGCTTGCCGTGCTCCTCATCCAGGCTGTCGCGCCGAGCCGCCCGTCCTGCCTCGATCCTCACTGCCCGACCAATCCCCCGCCCGATCCACGCCGCCGGGTCAACGTCCCTGCCCGATCCAACAGCCCCGCCCGGCTCGCCCGTCCCGCCGCGCCGCTCTTCCGACCCAGCCTTCTCCCATTCGGTCCGGGCGTACCGCGCCCCTCATCCAGGCTGTCGCGCCGAGCCGCCCGTCCTGCCTCGATCCTCACTGCCCG
>ERZ1026956.62-NODE-62-length-66056-cov-10.525507_pt1 | contig 66056 bp, 59 predicted proteins | sample MGYA00519301_ERZ1026956 | MGnify/ENA primary metagenome ERZ1026956 (study PRJEB26926, sample SAMN06164521) | human gut metagenome | biome: ENVO:00009003; feature: ENVO:2100002; material: ENVO:00002003 | host: Homo sapiens | place: USA | collected 2012 ...
TCCATTCACCACAAATGAGCCGCAGTCATATGTATTAGGTGGGAGAAACCACCCTCTACATAGTAACTCTTGGTTGGAGATAGAATTGCTCTCGCCCTGTAAATCATCATCACGGCTCAAACGCTCATAAAGAGCAGTAATTTTCTCGTTTCTTCTCATTGCTTGCGCTCCTTTCTTCGATTTTAGGTTGTGTGTTCTAAGAGACTTCCCAACCACTTGATTAAGAAGTCTTTTAGAGCATACAACACCCGCCGCCAGCTTGAATTTTTTATACTGCCGCACAGCGAAATGATTGGGGTCCTTTTCGCCAAGCTCCTTGAACAGAATATCGACCGGGTTCTCAAATTCTTCGTCGTCTTCCCGAACCTCCATCGCGTTTACCATCTCAATGAGCGTGGCGAAGTTCTGTTCCTCGGGCGGCGCTTCGTAGTAGATATAGCCGATGAGGGCGCAGTAGAGAAGCGTTTCTGCCTTGAGCCAGAAATCGTCGCCGCCTTTTCCTTCGCCCTTCGTGTTCGTGATAAGCGTCGTCGTCAGCTTCAAAATGTCTTTTTCGCTGTGAATATACGCGAAGGGATTGTAGTGCATGGACTTTTTGAAGTTGATGGTGTTGAACACCTTGATGCGGTAGCCGTTTCGCTCCAGCAGCTTGCCGGTTTCCAGCAGGACCGTACCCTTCGGGTCGGTCACAACGTAGGAGCTGTGCATCTGCATAAGATTGGGCTTGATGAAAAAGCGCGTCTTACCGGAACCGGAGCCGCCGACCACCAGCACATTTTTGTTGCGGGCATCCTTTGGATTCTTCGGACGATTTGACATCATCAGCCCCTCGGTCTGGGTCAGGATGATATTCTTGCGCGGGTCCGCGTCCATGAATGGCGCAATGTCTTCGCGCGTACCCCAGCGGGCAGAGCCGTATTCTACATTTTTGCGATATTTCTTCGCGTTTTTCGCTTTCAAGTAGACCGCCAACCGAATGGCGGCGGCGATCAGAATGCCGATACACAAATCCAGCGGATGAAAGCTCGGAAACGGCGACCGGAACGCACCCGCAAGGCTGTCCAGCAGATGCAGCATTTTTTCAGACGCATCCGCGCCCTCGGCAAGCCGCCACCCCTGCGGGAGCTTCGTGGCAAAAAGTGCGATGAAAAGGTACGGAAGATTGGGGAGGATGATCTTCTTGATGCTGCGCCGCTTCATCGCTCCTGCCCCCGTTCCTTCTGCCGCTCCCGGTTCTGGTTCAGCACCGGTGCGCGGGCGATCAGGCTGCGGAGCTTTTGCAGCACGGACGGCTTCTTTTCCTTCGTGACGGTGTTAGAATATTCCGTAAACGCCGCGTTGAGGGACGCGGCATCCTTCGCGCGGAAAAAGACGTAGTATTTCGGGACCAGCCCGCTTTTGTCCTTTTTCAGCGCGTAATCCACGCGGTACTTCCGCGCCACACGGTCAAAATCCTTGATGTTCTGGTCCGTGATCTCGATGCTCGTCAGGTTCGGCTCCGCGGCTTTGAGCGCTTTGAGCGTCTGCTTGCCGTGATACTTCACCGCGCCGGGGACAGTCTTCTCGATTCTTTTCTGCTTCTGGTGGGCAAGGTATTTGGAGATCATCCATTTGAGCAGCCGCCCGGTCATTTTCACGGCGTTGATCGACAGCGTGAGTGTTTTCTGTTCTACTTCCTCCTGCAATGGGAATCCTCCTTTCCAGCGTCAGGAACCGTACAGATCGTGGTTTACCTGCGCCGCGTAGTAGTGGTCGATGGTGCTGGGGGCGTTGAACAGCACCGCCAGCAGGTATTTTTTGATATTGCGGATGTAGGTCGTGTTCTTGCCCATGCACTCAAAGGCGTAGTCGATGTGCATAGGCGTGAGCTTTAAGAGCTTGTCCCGGACGAGCTGCGCCGGGTATTCATCCCCGGCGACCACGATGGTCTTCTTTCGGGAGCAGAGCGTTTCCACCATCAGGTCTACGATTTCGTCCAGCCGCTCCCGGTCATAACGCTCCAGCAGAATGTTATATTCCAGATTTTCAAGCACCAGCTCTCTCGCTGCTTCATATCCCATCGCATCACATCCGTCCCCCTGCCGGTTGGACGGAGGTTCCGGGATAGATGGATCAGGATTTGATAAGTCCGTACTGGATTGTTTTTTATTTTCTTGATCTATATTTAATTCTGCGGGCTTTTCCGTACACGGCGAAACCGTATCCGGGGTATCCATATCCGGGTTTTCCGTATGTGGTAAAGCCGTATCCGGTTTGGGCGTATGCGGACACTCATAGATCGTGTACTCGGTATCGGTGATCCTGCCCCGGCTGTCCCGCAGCTGCCGCCGCACAAGATAGCCGCCTGCTTCTAACTCCTTGAGCGAAGCGCCGATAGCGTCCACGCCCTCCTTGCAGATCGAAGCCAGACCGCGTGTGGTGTAGTCCCATTCCTCGGGGAGCGAGAGCATCATGGACAAAAGCCCCTTGGATTTGAGCGTTAATGCCCGGTCTTTCAAGTGGTAGTTGGACATGACGGTGTAGTTCCGGTTTTTGCTGACGCGAAAGATTGCCATAAACGATCACCTCCAGTTTTCCGCGGTTCGTTACGCCGCTTTTTTCGTGATTTTCAGAACGTCCAGCCCATACCGCGCCACCAGCAGCGCGTGAATGATAAGCCGAAACGCGCTGAGCGGTATGACCTCGGGAATGGCAAGGTCCGCTGCCGTTACCTGCTCGGTCCCGTCATAGATGCTTCGCGCAGCGGCAATGACGGCGTAGGCGTGATGGGACGCGCCGCGCGTCTGGATTTTGCGAAAGTCAATGGTGCGCTTGGTAAAGCATTGCGCCGCGCGGCGGTACACGTCGTTGTCTGAGGTCAGAAGGTACAAAACGGCATAATACTTCGGCGTGTCCCGGCGCTTGTAGTAGCGGTTGACCGCCTGCTGAGTCTCCATGCGCCGTATGTGCTTTTCGTTCTGCCAGAGCGTGCCGTCGAACGTTTCAAGCAGCATCCGCAGCCGCCAGCGGAACACGCTGTCCGCAGGGAAGGATTCGCGCAAAAGTTCCTCATAGCCCACAACGCCTGCTTCAATGCGCTCGGCAAGATACAAGCAGCGCGGCGCAGTACAGCCGTCTTTCCGCGTAAACGCCGTGCAAAGGCGGCAATCCACGTCTTCCGGTGTGTAGCGGAAGGTATTGATAAACATAAAGACCTCCTTCAAAATGGGCATAAAAAAAGCTGGACAACCTATGTCCAGCATCCTTATCGTTCCTGATCGCGCTGCCGCTTTTTTACCCACGCCTCCAGCAGCTTAATGATGGTTTCCTGCATCCGCTGGGGCGTATAGGAGCGCGGGAAGTATTTGCGCAAGACATCACCGGAGAATGTGATGTCACATTTCTCCGGTTTCTTCTGCTCCATCATAATATCCAGCATTGTATCATCGTTGAGCTTGCCTGCCTGCGAGAGTTTTTTCATCCGCTGTGCCTGTGACAGCGACGGCGTGGCCTGTTCGCTGTCAATGGCGGTCAGGAGCATTTGCTGTTCCTCCGGTTTGAGATAGGACAACTCCACGGCGGGCGTCATGGCGATTTTCTTGTCATCTACCATTTGCTGCAATTCCGGTTGCAGCTCGGTCAGGCGTATGTATCGCTGTACTTGCCGCCCACTGTCACCGGCTTCTTGTCCAACGATGGCGGCACTTTCTAAATTCCCGACAACTTGTCGGGAATTATTTTTGCCGTCTATTTCAGCATTTTTCGCCGGTCTGCCAGCCTTGCGCCGAATCGCGTCCAGCTTCATTTTGTATGCCTGTGCGCGTTCGCTGGGGAGAATATCTTCTCGCTGGATGTTGCTGTCCACCATGAGGATCGTCGCTGTATCGTCGTCCATTTCCCGGACGATGCACGGCATATCCGAGAGTCCGGCAAGCTCGCTGCCGTGTTTGCGGCGGTGTCCTGCGACGATCTCATAGCCGCCGTCCTCGCGCGGACGGACGATACCGGGCGTCAGAACGCCGTATTCCCTGATACTGTCCACGGTGTTCTGCATGGCTTCATCGTCGCGCACATGAAACGGATGGTTCGGAAAGGGATGCAGTTCCGTGAGCGGAATCCGCACAACTTTTTCGCAGGATTCTTCCGCGCGGCTTTCCTCGGTGGAGAATAGATCATCGAGAGAGGTCAGATTTATGCTTTTGGCGGAGCTTTTCAACCTTCAGCACCTCCTTCGTCAGTTCTCGATATGCCGCCGCGACCTTGCCGTTGGGGTCGTGCGCGTAAATGCTTTTGCCCTCGGCGCTGATCTCCGCCGCCCGGACGGACTGCGGAATGTCCGACGCGAACACTTTCAGTTTGCTGCCGTAGGTGTCGCGCAGCAGCGCACTGACCTCGCGGGCGTAGTTTGTTCGGCTATCCACCATCGTCAGCAGAATCCCGTCGATGCGCAGCTTCGGATTGATCTGCCGCCGTACTTTGGCAACGGTCTGTAAAAGCTGTTCCAAGCCCTTCGCGGGGAGATACTGCGCCTGTACGGGAATGAGAACGCTGTCCGCCGCCGCAAGCGCGTTGATCGTGAGCATCCCCAGCGACGGCATACAGTCGATGAGGATGTAATCATAGTTGCGCTTTACGGTGTCCAGATATTGTTTGAGAATCTTCTCCCGCGACATAGCGTTCACCAGAGAAACCTCCAGACCGGACAGCTCGATATTTGCGGGCATGAGGTCTACACCCTCCGCATGATGCAAAATGCCCTCTTTCGAGGGCATTGGTTCGTCCATGAGCGTCTTTCCCATAACGGTTGCAAGCGTGACCGGCAGTTTGTCCGGGCAGGCAAATCCAAGGCTCAGCGTCAGCGAACCCTGCGGGTCTGCATCCACCAGCAAGACCCGCTTGCCAGCCTGCGCCAGACCGATACCGAGATTTGCGCATGTCGTTGTCTTTCCCACGCCGCCCTTCTGGTTGGCAATGGCGATTGTATGTGTCATTTGAAGTTCACCTCCTAAATTCGTGCTTTCAATTTTGTTCGGTACACATAGTAATGCGTGCTGAGAACGTAGTCTACAACGTATTTTTTCGGAATCAGATATGCCCCTCGGATGAAATAGTGCTGCACTCGTTTTTCGTGTAAAAGTTTCAGCGCGGTGCTTTCTCCAATTCCACCGAGCATTGCCCGAAATTGCGGAACGGTTATGACATCCGGGTAGGATGCAAAAAGCTGATCGTAATAGCTGCGGTTTTTCTGCATAATGCGATCCTCCATGTTGTTTTTCGTCAATGGCAGGAAGAATCGCTTGTTCGTAAGTCAGCATCCCTCCAACATCCCTCCAAGCCGCTTTTTTGACGCGCAAAACTCCAAAGTCGAAAGGGAATTGATACAACTGGATTTTTGCCGCCAAAACGCTTGAAAGTATTGAAAACACTGGCTTTTTCGTGTCTTGATAATTCTTCAAAAGTCTGTTGGGTTCCTTTGAAATCCAAATGAGTTTGAAAACTCAAAATCCGTTGGGGTAACACTCGTGTGGGTTCGAGTCCCACCACCGGCACCACTCAGAAATGACCTTTGTATGTCAGATGACCGCGCAAGCGCGTTCATCTCGACAGCAAAGGTCTTTCTTCGTTCAAACCCGCAATCGCTTCGCTGGATTGCGGGTTTGTATTCCAAATTTGGCAGTTGATCCATAGTATTCACATGGCACACCGTCGCCGCGAACTGTGCAGGTTCGCGGCGATTTTTTATGCTGGAAAACAGTCAATAATCGCGTTTGCAGAGGACACCTTGGAACTGTAATCCAGATGCGTGTAGATATTTGAGGTTGTGGAAATGTCGCTATGCCCCAGCCATTCCTGAATGTCTTTCAAGCTGGCACCGTTTGCATAGAGTACTTCCGGTTCATGAGCGGCAGTGAGGACGTAGAGCGGAAAAACATCCCGGAGCTGGAATTTGTCCCCTCCGTCACATATTTTACCCACGACACCGGCATCATGTCTGCCTCAGTAGCCCGGGATTTCCACTACCTTCTGCTCATGCCGGAGCCGGAGCGCTATTTCACTGTCTCACCGCTCAGCAGCTGGGGATCAGTCAGCAGGAGGCTGAGCAGATCCTTTCGGAATTCTACACCAGGCGGCTGCGACAGGGTAGAATAAACATTCCGGTTTCCCGGCACAGGGCACACAGCCACACCGTCCGGAAACGCACCGGAGGATATAAAACGCCGCCTGTCGGAGCAATTCCGACAGGCGGCGATCCCTTTCTGGATACAGAGCTGCCTCAGATGATTTTGGAGCATCATGCTGATGCAGCCCCTTTTATGTAGGAAGCTGGTTATTATTCGTTTCATGTTTTGGAACGCCTACGTCGGAGGCGGCTTCCATCTTGAACTTGTCCATGGCTTCACGGGCTTCCGGGATGTTGATGTTGGAAGAGTTACGGTTCGTCATAGTTCTGCATCTCCTTACTTGTTTTGGGGAAATCCGTTTTGATTTCCTACAACCGTAGTTTGACCCGATGCAGGCTTGTTATGAATGGGAATTCGCGGGTCGGCTTCCATGAAATTTTTTGATGCGCATTTGTTCCGCGAATAAAAAGAGATACGGACAGTAGAATCATACTTGCGTCCGGCGCATGGCTATGCTATACTGTTGGTGTACACACCAAAAGCGAAGGATGTGATCCGGATCAGCATTACAAGCGCAAGCCTGCCCGCGAAAAAACGAATTCTGACCGTCTGCGTCAAGCTCTTTCTGGAAAAGGGCTACCGGCGGACGACGCTGGCGGAGATCATTGAAAAGGCCGAGGTTTCCTACAGCACGTTCCAGAACATTTTCCGCGCCAAGGACGGCGTGCTGACGGAGCTGGTGGAGTTCATGTTCTCCAATCAGTTCGCCATGGCGCGCAGCATGACTGGCGCGCAGCTGCCGCCGGTGTATACCTACGCCGTAGAAACGGCCATTCAGATGACGCTGACGGAGCTGAACGAAAATCTGCGCGAGATCTACATCGAAGCCTACACGCAGAAGGAGGCTTCGGACTACATCTTTCGCGAAACGGCGAAGGAGCTGTATCAGATCTTCGGCCCGTACCAGCCGGGACGGACGGCGCGGGATTTTTACGACATGGAGATCGGTTCGGCCAGCATCATGCGCGGCTACATGGCGCACCCGTGCGACGCAGAGTTGACGCTGGAAAAGAAGCTGCGGCTGTTTTTCTGCATGAGCCTGCGGGCCTATCGCGTCCCGGAGGACGAGCTGGAGCAGGTCATCCGCTTCGTCGAGGGACTGGACATCCGCGCCATCGCGGAACGTGTCATGCACACACTGTTCGAAGCGCTGGCCATGCGATTTGAATTTTCCCTGCAGGGAATCACGGAAACGGAGGAACACAAATGAAAAAACGACTGTTCAGGAATTTTCTTATACTCTGCCTGCTGCTGATCACCCTGACGGCGGCGGTGTCGGCGGCAACATTTAACGGCCTGTTTTATAAGGAAGCTGATCCATCATCTAATATAGATTGGGACAAAGCGCCGGCAGAGCAAATCAACATGACCGCTACATTTTATTGCAATACATGCCGCTCCAATACTACTGTGATAGACCCGGCCTCCCCCAAAATAACACTGACCGGCATTCAGTTTCCAGCGGGCAGTGATTACCACAGCATGACATTGACTGTCGCCATAGAACAATTTAAGTGTACCAAGTGCAACACCACGATTAGGCCTATCAGGGATTTAAAGGTTACATTCAACAGCGGGAGTAACTACTTTTGCCACTCCGGCTACTCCCAGCTGCCTCTGGAAGCCTCCAGCTCGGCATCAATAGAATACGGCAGGATCGAGTTTGCTATAGGAACTGCACCGCACTTTAAGCTGGAGCAGTGTTCGCCGCGCGACGCCACTTGTGCCCAAGTTGGCATTAGGGACAATGTAAATTGTAAGCACTGCGATGGTTGCGGCAAGTATTTTGATCCTGATGGGGCGGAGATTGCGGCAAGTACAGTCGAGATCGAAAAAACGCCGCATACATATAATTTGACAACGGGCAAGTGTACAGCATGCGGCGCGCAGGCCCCGGCGCATCTGGGCAATCAATTTTATGCGACGTTCGAAGCCGCTTTGGAGGCATATAATGCCGGAAGCGGCGGTACGCTCACTGTTTATTCCCTGCCTGAGAATGCAACGATCGATCTGGAGAGATCCGGTAAGCTTGTTATCAACAATGGTGCTGCCGCTTCCAAGATTACGATGAGCGATGGTCTTACAGTGACCATTGAGAACGCCGGCACGATCAACTCGATTGAAATGAACCAGTCCGGTACAGTAACCATCAAGAACTCCGGCACGATCAGCTCGATCGAAATGGACAAGCCCGGCACGCTGACCATCGAAAACAGCGGCAAAATTACCTCGATCAAAACCCCGGCCAGAATGACCGGAACGGGCACGCGGACGCTCAACATCACAAATGGCAGCAGCGGTGTCATTGATGAGATCAACGCACCGAATACGACGATCACCGTCCGGAATGACGGTACGATCGGACTGCTGAGAGGTTACTTCCCTTCAGAGGACAAGGATCCGTTTCGAGAAAATATGGTCACGTTACAGCGCGGCGCGGGCGTCTATAACAAGATTCACTCAGTAGCTCCATGGACTGGAGATGATGGATATACACCCAAGACAGCGGATTTCAGCAAGCTTCTCTCAGCTGGTGATTATTTCTATCTCCCAGGCATGGAAACTCCTTGGCAGCGAGGTACGACTATTGACGATGACGATATAATCGGTGCAATCATGCTCCAAAACGCGTATTTTACCGGTCTGCCGTTCAGCAGTATTGAAGTAACCGGCACGGCTGGCAACTCCGCCCCGGTCAAGCTTAAACCGGACGAGAATGGCCGCCTCACCATGACGGTAGCCGCGGGGCAGGATGTCACGCTGACCGGCGATGTCTTGCTTCCGGATCAGGGACTGAAGTCGGATAAAGCAAAATTGGCCTATAGCTGGACCTGCAATGCCCCCGGAGGCAGCGGATCCGGAAATGTATTCACGTTTGAGGATATCCTGTATGGCGAATATGATCTGACGCTGACGGTGACGGACAATCAGTACCACCATTTGAAAAAAGTAAACATCCATATCAAAGCGGAGAAACCAGCGGGCGAGAAAATCGAGCTTTTCTTCAGAATACCGTCATCTGGGGACGTCTTCACAAAGATCTATGACGGCACCACCGCCAAGCCAAAGCCGCCACATCAGGTGGAGATCGAATTCTATGTCAAAAACAATTCCGATGTCGAGCGCACGATTCTGGTGCCTTCGGATTGCTATGAACCGACCATCAACTACGCGAGTCCAAATTGCTCAAACGACAACCCGATCACGGTCAAGGTGGAGCTGACTGCGAAGGGCAAGGAAAACTATACGTTAGTCAACAAGACGGTGACCGTGCCCGGAAAGATCACGCAGACAGCTCCTTCTTACAAGATAAGTCAAACTAAAGGAGCTCATGTCGGCGACTCCGTTTTCCAGCGTCTTACGTTCGCGGGATTCTGGTACGGGCGCGATACAGAACGTCAACCCCTATTTACTCCTGTTACCCCCGGAACGACTATCATGGTAGAGGATGAACCGCTTTCCGTCACGTTCTATCGTCTTCATCCGGAAAACATCAATGGCGAATGGCAGGGTCAGATAACGGACTTCATACACGACCCGTCGATGAACGAGGAGCTGACAACGGACTCCACCTTTACAGCTGTGGGCAAATATTATGTCTATGCCGTCGTGCAGCCGACCCGGAATTTCGAGGGAGTAGAAAAAACGGGTTGCCTCGTGATCAATGTTCAGAACACGGAAGCGAGCTCCGATCATCACACAAACTATACACCTTGGGACGGCACGTTCACTGCCCGTGTCCCCGTCGCGGCAAACGAGACGAAATCCGTCTACCTGTCCAGTTCCCTCCCCACTATCTACACCGAGCTGCTGCTCGGTCAGGGGAAGAAGCTCACGCTGTGTCTGAACGGCAAGACGCTGTCCGCGACGAACGGCGTCACCAATTATAACCATATCCGCGTGACCGACAGCGCGGCGCTGGCCATTGACGACTGCGTCGGAACCGGAACAGTCAAGGGCGCCGCCGTCAACGGCGGCTGGGGCGGCATCGCGTATGTGAAAGACGGCACGCTCACGATCAAGAACGGCAAATTCACCGGCGGCACCGCGTCGACCGGCGGCGGCGCGATCGTGGTAGAAGCGGGCGGCACGCTGATCATCGACGGCGGCGAAATTTCCGGCAACACCGTCACAAGCGGAAACGGCGGCGCGATCTACGTCAAGTCCGGCGGCGTTGTCAACATTTTCGGCGGCACAATTAAGGATAACCACGTCTATTCCGGCAATGGCGGCGCGATCTACGTCGAAGCGGGCGGCACGCTGAACCTCTATGGCGGCACAATCACCGGCAACACGGCCTCCGGTCTCGGCGGCGGTATCTACGCCGAAGCGGGCGGCAGGGTGAACATTCAGGGTGCGCCCGTCGTCACGGGCAACACCGCTGGCGGCAAGGCCAACAACGTCTATGTCTGTGTCGACAGCACCTCTCCCCTGCTCACGATCTCCGGTGAACTGACAGACGGCGCAAAGCTCGGCGTCAGCACCGACGCTTCGTACCCCGTGCTGCTTGCGAACAGGGAGCAGGATTACAGCGCGTATTTCATGCCGGACGATCCGGACGCGTTCGTGCTCTTCTCCGGCAGTGCGCTGACCCTGTGCGCAAAGCCCTCGGCCACACTTGCGGGCGACACGCTGACCGTCAAGACCGGCAGCAATTATAAGTCCGATGCGTTTGTGCTGTTTGTGGCAGAATATGGCGCGGACGGCCGGCTGCTCGCCGTACACAGCGAGAAGATCACGCCCGAATCCGGCACGTATACCTTCAAGGTACAGCCCGGCGCGGAAATCAAATGCTTCCTGCTGCGCACCGACACCTATACCCCGCTGTTCGCGGCCTTCTCCCCCAAGGCATAAGCACTATCACAAAAGTCCGACGGATGGAACTCCCATCCGCCGGACTTTACTTTGATAACTGCTCCCGCGCTCTGCGAGAAGCCGGAGCATTCGTTTTTGCTTTGTTTACTTTAGAAAAGGTTGAAAATCCCGGTAACAAAACAAGGGCTTTTTTCGATCATAGCTCCACGTGTGGGCTGAATCCCCTCCACACAGACTGCGTTCTGTGCATTCAATGCATTGCGTGCAATCAGCTGTTCGGTCTTGCCGGAATACTTCAAAGCGATGAAGCCATACATCCATAAAATTATCTGAACGAATAAGGGCATTTTTTAACGAATACTCCCAGCAGTTCAACGATTACTCGACTGTTTAACGATTACAGCAGAACAGAAATGCAAAACGACTGTAAAAAGCATAAAGCCCCGCCGCAGAATTGCTCTGCGGCGGGGTTCACTTATGTGCAAAAACAGCCGAAAAGCCCTATTCTAAGCGGTTCTCGGCGTTTTTCGGGCATAGAAAAATCCACCGTAATTCTGTCAAAATTACGGTGGACTTATGGCGGAGTGGGAGGGATTCGAACCCTCGGACGGCTTTTGACCGTCACACGATTTCCAGTCGTGCTCGTTATGACCGCTTCGATACCACTCCATGATATCGGCTGGCCGTGTCAAACCCCGGACAGCCTTAATATCATACACAAAAGCTGTCCGTTTGTCAAGGGTTACTTTTGAATTTCTTCAAATATTGCGCGAAGCTCCGTTTCGGTCAGGGGACGGTGCTGACCCGGCTTCAGATCACCGAGCGTGAGCTGCCCCTCCTGCACGCGCCGCAGGCGCGTGACGGTCAGCTCTGCACGCTCGCAGAGCCTGCGGATCTGCCGGTTGCGGCCCTCGTGGATCGTGACGCGGAAAAGCGCGGTCGTGCCGGCTTTGTGCAGAAGCTGCACAGCAGCGGGAGAAGTCTTGCGGCCATCGATTTCGATGGACTGCGAAAGAGACTGCTCCTTCCCTGCTATGTACCCGCTGACCCAGACGAGATAGGTCTTGTCGATGCTCTTTTTCGGGTGCATGAGGGCGTTTGCCAGCACGCCGTCGTTCGTCATGAGCAGAAGGCCCTCGGAGTTATAATCCAGCCGCCCGACCGGATACACGCGCTCCGGTACGTCCGCGACGAGCTCCGCGACGGAACGCCTGCCCTTTTCATCGTGCATGGTGGTCACGAAGCCGCGTGGCTTGCAGAGCATGAGATAGACTGGCTGCGGCTCCTGCCGCGTTTTGACGCGTGTGCCATCCAGCTCGATCACGTCCTCCTCTGCGTCGGCCTGCTCGCCAAGCTGCGCGGTGTTGCCGTTGACGCGGACGCGGCCCGCCGCAATCAGCTCCTCCGCCCTGCGGCGCGAGACGCCTGCGCAGCGCGCCAGAATTTTTTGCAGTCGTTCTTCCTCCATACGATCCTCCTGTTCTGCGGATAGACGGGCGTGTCGCGTCCAAGAACGGCAAAGCCGTAGTCCAGAAGCGCAGTGTGGTCGCGCCAGTCGTCCGGGTCCGAGATAGTGACGGCGATGAGCATCCTGCCGTCACGCTCGGCAGCGCTGACGAGAATGCGGCCCGCATGGCGGGTATAACCGGTCTTGACGCCGATACAGCCGTCATAGCGCCAAAGCAGCTTGTTGTGATTGGTAAGCGTCCGGCCCGCACAGACCGCAGTTTTGGTCGAGACGACCGCGCGGAACTGTGCGTTTTGCAGCGCTGCCTGCGCAAGGTGGGCCAGATCGAGCGCAGTGGAATAATTTTCGCCGCTGTCCAGCCCGTGCGGGTTGGCAAAGTGCGTCTGCGTCAGGCCCAGCGCACGGGCGCGCAGATTCATCTGGCGGACAAACGCTGCTTCGCTGCCGGAAACGGAGATTGCCAGCGTCAGGGCGGCATCATTGCCGGAATGGAGCATCATGCCGTAGAGCAGATCGCGGCGCGTCAGCGTCTCATCCTTTTTCAGGTACATACTGGAGCCTTCCAGCCCTACGGCGGCGTCCGGCACGGTCACAGTTCTGTCCAGTTCTCCCGCTTCGCAGACGAGAAGACCGGTCATGATCTTTGTCGTGCTGGCAATCAGCGCGCGCTGCTCGCCGTTTTTCACGTAAAGGCACTCCCCTGTCGTCCCGTCGAGCAGTGCGGCGCTTTTGGCCGACACCTGCGGAGGCGGTGCGAGCTGTGCGGCGCTGGATATACCCGCCGCGCCGAGGAAAAAGGCGGCGGCGCAGAGTGCCGCCGCCGCTTGCCGGATCGTTTTTTGACCGCTGCGTTTCATTCTGCATCACCCTGCCGGGAGTTTGTGCAGAATACGCGGGTTTTATGCTTCTTCCGCTGCCTTTTCGGCCTCTTTTGCGGCTTTCTTTTCCGCAAAATATGCCTCGCCCTTTTCCAGCAGATCGGGCAGCAGCTCGATCAGGCGGTCGACCGACGTGGAGGCTGGCTCCGCGACCGGGAGCATACGCACGTTCTCGCCGCGGATCACAAGAAATGCGACCGGCGTGATCTTGATTCCCGCGCCTGCTCCGCCGCCGAAGGAATTATCGCGGTTCGCGGGCATATTTTTCGTTGCGAAATCGCTGCCGCCCCCGCCATAGCCGATGGAAACCTTGGTTACGGGGATGATCGTCACGCCGCCGGGCGTGGTGATGGGACTGCCGACAACCGTGTTGACGTCGACCATGTCCTTGATCTTGCTCATAGAATTGGTCATCATATCAGACAGAGGATGTTCCATACTTTACACCGCCTTTTTTCGTTCGTTCAGAATTTTTAGGAACCGGATGCCAGCGCGCAGCGCAAGGGCCAGCGACCGACCGATGGTGATCGTGGTCACAAGATGCGCGTCGACCTGTGTGTTGCTTATAGTATAATCGAGCGAGGGCTGAATGTCACGCTTTTTTATGACGAAAAGCCGCTCTAAAGACGGCGTGATCGCGCCGATGGCGGCCCAGGCCCGGCCATAGCCCATAGCGGCCTTTGCCGGATCGTCGCTGCCGCCGATGTGGACATACAGCGTCAGTTCGTTCACGCGGAGCTTGCGGCGCAGATCGCCGAGCGTATCAAGCACAATATCCAGCAGCTGCAAAATTCCGTCCACGCCGCCGGAAAGGATCGGATTTGGCTTTTTTTCCTGCGAAGCGGCTTTTTCCGGTGCCTTTTCCGGTTTCTTTTGCTGTTTTTGCTGTTTCTTTTTCTTTTTTGGCTTCTGCGGCAGAAGCTGAAGGCGGATGGGGCCGAGCTTCGCCGCAAGAAATACGCCCTCCGCATTATAGCGCGCATCAACGCCGACGGAAATGCAGCCGATCAGCACAAGGGCAGCAAAAATCGCAAGAAGCGTCATCCACCATGTCCAAGTCATAGCGGGATCTCCTGCTGCACAGGCGCTGATGCATCCGGCTGCGTGGACTCCTCCTGCTTCTGCTCCAGTGGCTCGACCTGCGAGGGATCGACGTGCAGGTCGACCTTTTCAATCTCCGGCAGCTCGGCCAGCGATTCCAGGCCGAACACGCGCAGGAAGTCCGGCGTCGTCTCATAGACGATGGGGCGGCCCGGCACGTTCAGCCGTCCGCATTCGCGGATGAGCTTTTTTGTCACAAGGGCGCTGACGCAGTAGGCGCTGTCAACGCCGCGGATTTGTTCGACAAGCGCCTTTGTCGCGGGCTGGTAATACGCGATGACCGTCAGCGTTTCCAGCTGCGACGGCGAAAGCTTCGGCGGCTTGCGCGTTTCAAGTGTTTTGGTCACATATTCCGCCATTTCCGGCGACGAGCACATCTGATAGGCGTTTTCCAGCCGCACAATGCGGATGCCGCTGCGGTTGAAGCTCAGCTCGTCCATCAGCGTCTTGCACGCTTCGTGGATTTCTGCTTCATCGTGTTCGAGCGTCTGGCTCAGGCGTTTGGCGTCCACCGGCTCTCCGGCGGCAAACAAAACGGCCATCAATGCCCGCTGTAAATCATTCTGCTCCAAGATTAGCCTCCTGATCAGGAAATGTCCGTCTGCACGTCGGCATCCGGCGCTTTTAGAAAGGTAACCGCCATATCGCCGCGTTCATCCTCTCCGATGGAAACGGAGCGAAGGCGGCACAGCTCCAGCACGGCGAGGAACGTCGCCACGATCTCCGACCGGCTGCGGCTGCCCTTGAACAGGGACAGAAAGCGCATGACACCGTGGGCAAGCAGGCGGCTGATGACCTGTTTGGCCTTCTGCGTGACCGGGTACGGCTCTGTGCCGACGATCCCGGCGAAGTTGGACGCGGGCGGCGGCAGACGGCGCTCCGTCCGGTCCTGCATGGCGGCGAGTGCGGCGGTCAGGTCAGACTTGTCGTGCCGGTAGCGGTAGGTCATGTCCGGACGATACGGCTCCGGGCCCTTTGTGAACAGGCCGAGGCCAAGCTCATTGCGCACAGCCAGCTGCTTTGCAGCCTTCTGGATCTGCTGATACGCGTCCTGCCGCTGGCGCTTCTGGAGGGATTCGACGAGCTTATCCATCTCGCTCTGCGCTTCCTCCTGCTCCGCCTTGGAAAGGAGCATTCGCGTTTTGATATACATGAGATAGGACGCCATGGCGATAAACTCGCTGGCGATTTCCATATCCATGCGCTTCATTTCGTCCAGATAGGCCAGATACTGCTCTAAAATGGCGGAGATCTGGATATCCTGTATTTCAATTTTATTCTTGCTCAGCAGCAGCAGGATCACGTCCAGCGGGCCGTCGAAGTCCTCGAGCGTCTCGCCCTTCGCGTGCACGACGCTGCCGAGATGGTATCGCGGTTCATCCATGCAGATATAACTCCAAAAAATAAGTTCAGCGCAGCGCAAGCAGCAGCTGCACCGGCCATGTGCCGATGGCTTCCAGCCCATTCAGCAGCCCGTCACGCAAGAATTCCAGCGGCACATCGAGTACGCCGGTCAGGAGCAGGAGCATCAGAAGCGCCATGCCGTAGCGCTCATAGCGCATGAGCCAGAGATAGGCCTTGTCGGACAGGCAGGAAAAGAGCACCTTCGACCCATCGAGCGGCGGGATGGGAAAGACGTTGAACACGGCAAGGCCCGCCGAAATGATCTCGACATAGTAGAAAAAGAGTGCGAAGACATAGACGGCTGTTGAGCCGGAGAAATAGTACCAATAGGCAAAGACACCGTAGAGCAGCACAGCCAGATAGGCCAGCAGAACGTTGGACAGCGGGCCTGCCGCAGCGGTGAGCGCCATGTCGCGCTTGGGATGCTTGAAACACCGCATATCGACCGGGACGGGCTTCGCCCAGCCGAAGCGGAACAGCGCCATCATAAGCAGACCGCCGATATCAATATGCCGCAGCGGGTTGAGTGTCAGCCGTCCTGCACGCTTTGCCGTCGGGTCGCCGAGCCAATAGGCCACGAGTCCGTGGCACGTCTCATGAAACGTGATGCACAGCAGCGACGCGGCGACGAGCACCGCCGTCTGCCATACGCCGTCAAACTGGAGCTGCTTCAGCCATGCTACAAATCCGTCCAAATCAAATCTCCTGTCTGTCGATCATGGGTTCACACCAGCTCGATCTGCTTTGCAGCGGTGAGCGGCGTGTTTTTCTCTGCGTCCAACTGGAACACGCGGACAAAGCCGGTCTTCGTACCTCGCAGAACGACGGAAATACGCGTATCCAAACTTTGCACGGGTACGTATTGGACATCGACCATCCGCCCGTCCGCGTCATAAAGCGCGATCAGGTGCAGGCCGGTGAACTCCGGGTCATAACTGACGTTCACGCCCTCGTCTGAGACGGAAACCTCCGGCGCGGGACGAGAAACAGCGAACGAATAGCTGCCGATCGCCGTATAGGCGATTCTGAAATAAACGCGCTGCCCCTTTTCCAGCGTGAGAGAAACGCCGCTGTCGGGCCGGGAGGCGCTGAAATGGCGATACAGCTCCCACACGGCGTTTTCGCCCAATTTGTACAGCCAGCCGCTTTCACCGGCTGCGTGGAATACATAGCTTCCGGCAGCAGGCGCGGTGAAGCTGAAAAAGCGCTCATAACCGGTGAACGCAGCGTTGAAGCGAACCGGACTGCAAAGCCCGATCTCCTGTGCCCGCGTGACCTCGACCGTATACGAAGCCTCAGCCTGAACGCAGAACAGAGCGGTTTCTCCTGCTTCCAGATAGAAGCCGCGCTGGAGCATCGTGCCCTCTCTTCCGGCTTTGGGCAATACGTCGGTCGTATCGTATAGCGCGCCCGTTTCGGCTCCCTGAACCGTCAGGGTGTAAACGCCGTCGGACGGGGCCGTGAATTCCCAGACAGACGCATCTGCGCCTCCGTTCTGCGGCGCATCCGTCAAAATGCGAGCCGCCGTAGGAGCCGGCAGTCGTTCCACGCGCCATAGGTCGTATCGTCTTCAGATACGATAAATGTGCGGAAGAAATAGTCTGCTCCCGCATCGGCCTTAAACGACAGGCAGAGCTGTCTGGACTTGACGCTGTCAAAATTCGCAGAAAATGAAACGCGTTCCGTCTGTTCCTGTCCCGCTTTGCGGTACTCGATGCCAAATTCTGCGCTTCCTTCTGCGGCAGCACATTCCAGAACGACTGCGCAGCGATTGCTGCCGCGGAACGTCGTTCCAGTGGAAACGAACGGCTTGTCCGCATTGACCTGAAGCGTACTGAGCTTCACGGTTTTGCTGCCGTATTCATATACGGCTTCGCCATAGATCGTATACTGGCCGGGCAAAAGCTCCGCGCTCCAGCTTGCAACACGGCAGGGCGCATTCTCTGTAGATTCTCCATACGCCATGCGCATAGCCTCGCCGCGCCAGAGGTCGATCCGCAGATTATCGGAGCTTCGGATCGCATAAACAACCGGCGTCACCGTAATGGAAGGCGTGCAGGTCGTGAAATTGGAAATATAAAAGCTGAATTGCTCCCCTGCTGCCAGCGTGTTCTGTCCGTAAGCAATCGCCGAGCAGATGCCGGTATTGTCATCGGCAGCCAATGTATACACCCTATGGTACAGCAGCTTCTGGCTTCCCGCATCAAGCGTCACGCACGCAAGCGACGGGTCGACCGGCCGCAGCACCACAAGGGTCCGAACAGCCGTTGTCATGCCCTCGTACCGGACGGATTCCGGCTGCTGATAGCCCTGATACGCCAGCACCCAGTCGTCATACAGAACCGAGTCGTATTTTTCGTAGACGGACCACGTCAGCTCCGTCCCGGCAGGATACAGGGAATCGACGCCGCCGAAGCGCAGCGTGCCATTGCCGCCCGTTCTTCCATCGAACTCGGGAATGGATACGGACACGGACGCGTTCGAGGCGTCCGGCGCGGCAGCGCTGACGGTAAAGGAAATGGAACGCGTGTTGTTCAGAAGATAGGCTTCCGATATGCCGCTGGCCGTTACGCGGATCGTGGCTTCATAGCTGCCGGCAGCAAGGGAATTACAGGTTTCCGAAAGCTTGACATAGGCATTGGCCTGGAATCTGCTGACGGAGCGCTGGCTGGTTTTTTCCCAGACGGTCTGGCCGTTCTGCGTGATCGTTGTGACGATTTGCAGTCTTGCGCTGCTCAGGTTCACTGCGCTGTTGTTCAGCGCGATCCCGCCGATTTTGAAGGATTGGTCGGCAGGGATCGTATCAATGCCAAGCTCCAGATCATCAAACGTGGAAGCGCGGACATACAGATCCTGAACGGAAAAATCCGCCGAGGTGTTTTTGTTGTGGGTACCGGAGGCGTCCTGCTCCAGCTCTGCGCGGTAGGGTTCCAGAACGGTAAAGCTTTCGAGCCGCCACGGGAACGTCGAGGGATAGTCCAGCTCCCAGCTGTCGGCGCCGAAGCCGTCGAACATCCCGTCCATCATCATGACGCGCAGCCGGTTCGGCGCCTGGCGGCGCAGTGCGCCGTCGTATTTATCGGAATCAGAATCGGAAATGAAAATGGCGGGATAGGCTTCCTTGCTGTAGGGGCTGGCGGACGTGTCGTGCAGATAGCCCCAGAGCGTGATAGCGTGGCCGCCGATGCGGAACGAGGAGAGATAGTTGCCGATGGAAATGCCGACGGCGCAGTCGCGCTCCAGCGCGTCAAGCACCGGCCGCAGATTGTCGATGTGGTTGGAAATTTCATAGGTCTGGTACAGACTGTCGGCGGGATACTCGGAAAGATACTTTCCGGATTCGCCCGGCGCGCGCAGCTGCGCCCAGCCGTCATTGCCCTGCATGGCGTAATAGCCGTTGAAGAACCAGTCCAGCCCGTATGTATACGAGCCGCCCGCGTCTGTAAACGCTGAAATGAACGACACAAACAGATCGTCCTCTGTCCGGAAGCCCGCTTCGCTCCCCCAGCCGCTGAACCGGAGCATATTGGACGAAGCGGCAGCCCAGCAGAGGTTGGCGTCCGAGGCGATCTCCCCTTCCGCAACGTCCGTGAATTCCTTTTCCGCGTCAATGAAGTCCACGTTGGTGAGGCTGAAATAGCGGTCCGCCAGCGCACTGGCCGTCAGCTCTGTCTGCACCTGCTCCAGCGTCGATTCTGTCAGGCCGGTCAGGAAAATTTCCCGCGTATCGTCGATGGAAAACGTGGTCTTGTAAAAACCGGTGCAGGTGGGCGCGCCGCCGCTCATCACGGCGGCATCCGGCTCGGAGAAGCCGACGGGCGTGACGGTCATCAGCAGCCGTCCGTTATAATAGATCGAATAAGAGGCGATTTTTGCAGAGCGGACGGAATTCGCAAGCCCGTCCGGATTCAGAACGCCGCTCCGCGTAAGGGTATTTCCGTCTGTGTCCTCCATACGGGTCGTAAAGCCCGGCTCCGGGTCGAGCCGCAGCGCAGCCAGCGTCTCCTGCGCGGCAAATACCTGTGTGCAGAGCAGGACCAGCAGCGCAGCCAGCAGCAGACCGCGCACAAAACGCCGATTCATAAGCAACTCCTCAATTTCTTTATTTCTTTCTAAATAATAGTATTATATCACCGGAAGCCCGTGACCGCAAGAGTAGAAATCAGGCCGTGCGCTGTGCCGTTTCAGGCAAAAACCCGTCTGTGCACAGATTGACTTTGCTGCGCTTGTCTGGTATTCTTATGGTGTATTTATGCTGCGGCGCAGGAGGTCAAGCTATGTCCGCTTACACCAAGCAAGCCATTAAAAATTCATTTTTGAAGCTGCTTAATGACCGGCCGCTCAATCAGGTCACGGTCAAGGCAATCGTGGAGGACTGCGGCATCAACCGCAACACGTTTTATTATCATTTTACCGACATTCCCTCGCTTGCGACGGAGATCATCACCGAACGGGCTGACCAGATCATCCGGCAGTACGCCAACCCGGATTCGCCGGAGGCGTGTTTGAATGCCGCCGTGCAGTTCATGACGGAAAACCGGCGCGCGGTCATGCATATGTACCGTTCGATCAGCCACGATACCGTCGCGTTTTATCTCATGCAGATCTGCCGCCACACGGTCGAGGCCTACGCAGCGGCAGCCTATGGCGACCTGCCGCTCAGCAAAGAGGACCGGGAGATCCTGATCCGCTTCTGGCAGTGCGAATGCTATGGGCAGATCGTTGAGTGGCTGTCCAACGATATGAAGTACGACATTCAGGCGCAGTTCAGCAGGCTCTGCACGTTTTACCGCGGCGGATTTGAGGCAATGGCGCGGCAGGACGCCGATACAGGCATTCCGTGCTGATTGCCCGTTCCTCTTTTTCCCCGCATCTGCTATGATATCATGTAATAATCATGCTTTCACGGAGGTTCCTGATATGCGTTCCGGCTTTATTCTTTCCTGTGAGTCTACCATTGATCTCCCCTATTCCTACTGCGAACAGCGTGACATTCCCGTTTTGTTCTATTCCTATCAGGTCGACGGCGTCAGCTATGAGGACGACATGGGGCGTGATCCGGAGGCGCTGCCGCAGTTTTACGGCTTTCTGGACGCCGGAAAGCTGCCGAGCACAGCGCAGCTGAACGAATTTCAGTACGAGACGTTTTTTGACGCACTTTTGCAGCAGGGCGACGTGCTGCATATCGCGTTCGGCTCCGGTATGACGGCGTCCGTACAGAATGCGATGCTTGCAGCGGAGACGCTGCGGGAGAAATACCCGGAGCGGAAGCTGACCGTGATCGATTCGCTCTGCTCGTCCTCCGGCTACGGTCTGCTGGTCGACGGCGCAGCCAATCTGCGCGACGAAGGAAGATCCATGGATGAGATCGCGGACTGGGTACTCGAAAAGCGTCAGAAGGTCCACCACCAGTTTTATTCCACGGAGCTGAAATTCTACCGCCGCAGCGGGCGTATGTCCGGCGCTGCCGCAGCGATCGGCACGGTGCTCGGCATCTGCCCCATCATGCGTCTGGACGACAAGGGCCGCATCATTGCCTATGACAAGGTCCGCGGCAAGAAAAACGCCGTCGCGCGCACCGTCGAGACGATGAAGCGCCACGCCGAAAACGGAGAGAATTACACAGGCAAGGCGTTTATCTGCCACTCCAACTGCCTTGCGGATGCCGAGGCGACGAAGGCCGCCGTCGAAGCCGCGTTTCCGCATCTGAACGGCGAGGTGCGCATCTGCGATATCGGCACGATTGTCGCGTCGCATTCCGGCCCCGGCACCGTCGCGGTATTCTTCTTTGGAGACGACCGCGCACCGGAGGGTTCGGCTGTTTAAGCTTTTTCTAAATATTGACCCGGCTTTCCTCGCAGGAAAGCCGGGTCAGCTTTTATCCCTCTGCGGCTTGCAGCATTCTGTCGATGAGAATGCCATAGCCCTGTGCCGGGCTATTGACCAGCACATGCGTGACTGCGCCGACCAGCCGTCCGTTTTGCAGGATTGGGCTGCCGGACATCCCCTGCACGATACCGCCTGTTTTGGCAAGCAGCGCCTCGTCCGTCACGGTAATGAGCAGGTTCCGGCCATTTTTCGCGTCTGCATCCACACGGTCAATGCGGATGGCAAAACGCTGCACCTGATCGCCGTCGACATTTGAAAGGATCTCCGCCGGGCCGGTCACGACCGACTCAGCAGGAGCCGTTTCGACTGTCTGCCCCTGACGCGGATGGGTCATCGTGCCGAATATCCCGCAGGCTGTATTTTTGTCCACGGTTCCCACCGTGTCTGTCACATCGAAAAGTCCGTGCAGCTCCCCCGGCGTTCCGCGTGTACCGGCGCGAATCTCAGCAACGCTCGACCGCACCAGATAGCCGGACTGCATCATCAGAAGCTGCGTCCCGTCCAGACTGCTGACGCCGTGGCCGAGCGCACCGTAGCTTCCGGTTTCGGGGTCATAATAGGTGACAGTCCCGATCCCCGCGATATGGTCGCGTACCAGAACGCCGAGCCGGTAGCCGGACGGCGTTTTTTCCGGCGTGACAAGAAACTCCGCTTCCCTTCCGCCGCGTTCCACCCGCACGACAATCGGCTCGCTTTTCTGAATGCTTCCGAGCAGCGCCTGCGCGCTGTCTGTTTTCTTTCCGTCCGCCGCAATGATCACATCGCCCTTCCGGATCCCCGCCTGTTGCGCAGGTGTGCCGCTCTCTACCTCCGTGACCATCAGTCCCTCCGCATAGAGCTTGATGCCGACTGTATATCCGCCCGGAACCAGCGCGCGTCCGGCTGCGGCAGTCTGGCAGCACAGCGCAAGCGCAAGAACGAACGCGGCCAGCGCGGCCGGTATTTTTCTATAAAAAATGTTCCGCCTCATGTTCTCATCCTCTCCGCAAAAGTCTCAGCGCCATTATCTTGACCCGCCGAGCCGGAAAGAAACCGCGCATGGCGTATGTAAAAGAAAGTCTGTTTTCCTTGTCATGAATTAGAAATTCTCCGTTTTTCGAGAAAAAAGAAGCGTGTATCGGCAAAAAGGCCCTGCTTTTCCGCCGAAATCCAGAATTGCAGTTTCCATCTCAATTTAATTTCTGCAAAAAAGAAAAATTAGTCTTGACTTTTCAGAATAAATCGTTATAATAATCATGCGCTTCGGAAGGAAGCTCAGCTAGGGGATTTGTGTAACGGTAGCACACCGGACTCTGACTCCGTTTGCGGGGGTTCGAATCCCTCATCCCCTGCCAGATGAAAAATCCGTAATCCAAAAGGATTGCGGATTTTCTCTTTGTGTATCATTTATCACGAAATATCAAACAAGATCCTTTCTGCAAAACGCCCGGCAGACAATCCGAATGTCTGCCGGGCGCTCTGTATTTGTGGTTATCTCGTCAAAACCGTGCCTGCCATGCTGCCGGTGAAGGCGTCGTTCAGGATGGCCGGGCGGCCAGCGACGAAGACAGTATCCATACCGGCGGAGAACTGCGCAGGATCGGAATAGGTTGCGCAGGTATGGACGGCGGAAAGATCAAAAATATTCAGGTCTGCATCCATGCCGGGCGCGAGAATGCCCTTTGTTTTCAGGCCCATGACCTTTGCAGCACGGCCCGTGCATTTATGCACGGCAGATTCGATGGAAAGCGCCCGCTTTTCGCGGACGAAGTGCTCCAGGAGCATTGTATACGTGCCATAAACGCGCGGATGGAGCATCCCGGTGGTGGGATAGGTGCTGTCGGAGATCACGCAGCTGTGTGCGTCGCGCAGGATATCGCAGATATCGTCCTCGGCAGCAATGAAATCGATCATGGTCACGTCGCAGTGCGCAGCCTGCAGCAGATCAAACAGTGCGGTAAAGGGGTCCTTCCCCTGCTGCTCCGCGATGGCGGCGATGCTCTGCCCCTCATACTGCCGCAAATCCTTCCGCGAGATGCTGGACGCGACAATATTCTCAAAGCCGACGAGAAGCGAGATATTTTCAAAGTCGCTGCCGGTCAGCATACGGTCTTTCAGCGCTTCGCGGAACGCGGGATCGGCCAGATTCTCGGTCAGCACTTCCAGACCGCCCTTCTGGCTCTCTGGCGGCAGAACGTGGACAAGCTGGGTCGAACCGGCTGTATAGGGATAGACGTCGCAGGCGATCTCCACGCCCTCCTGCCGGGCCTCCTGCATCAGGCGTAGCATTTCCGGCGTGCAGCGGTGCCAGTTGGCCTTGCCAATGGATTTAAGGTGGCTGACCTCGACGGGGGTATGCAGTGCCTTTGCGACGGTGATCATTTCGCGGAGCGCGTCGACCACGCCGCTGCCTTCCTGCCGCATATGGACTGTGATGGGAATGCCGGAATTTTTAAGTGGCTGAAGCGCTTCGATGAGCGCTTCGGTCGAATAGAAGCAGTCCGGCGCGTAGCCGAGGCCCAGCGAAACGCCGAGCGCGCCTGCAGCAAGCTCCTGCTCGATCAGGCGGTGGATCTCAGCCATCTGGGTCGCGTCAAGCTCGGGCGTGCCGAAGCCTGCCGCGCAGGCGCGGATGGTGCCGCTGCCCGCCAGCATGGCGGTGTTGATGGGGCTGGGGGTCTTTTTTGCAGCGCACAGATAGGAAGCGAGGCTGGAAAAATCGGCGTTCTCCGGCAGCGCGCCCGCAACCGGGGTCAGATATGCCTCGATCTCTTTTTTGTATGCACCGGCGCAAGGCGTGACGGACAGGCCGCAGTTGCCGTTGACGATCGTGGTCAGGCCCTGCTTGAGCTCCAGCTCGCCGAAATGCGGGCGGAAGAGCGCCGCGTCGGCATGGCGGTGAATGTCGATAAAGCCGGGCGTAACATACTTCCCTGCTGCGTCAAGGACTGTCCCGGCAGAAGCATCCTTGAGATCACCAACTGCGGCGATTTTTCCGTCTTTAATCGCAACATCGCCTGCGGCCGCCGGTGCGCCGGTCCCGTCGATCAGAGTACCGTTTTGAATCAGATAATCGAACATTTTTCTGTTTCCTTTGTATAGACGCAGAGCGCAAGACCGGTTTTCCGGCCCTGCGCTTTGCTTTTTTATTTGACAGGTTGGATGTGCCAGATGTCTTCGGCATACTGGCGGATGGTGCGGTCAGAGGAGAACTTGCCGGCGGAGGCGACGTTCATGAGGCACTTGCGGCCAAAGGCGATGCGGTCGCAGTAGTCATGGTTCACGCGCAGACGGGCCTTTTTGTAGCTGTCGAAGTCGTAGAAGATGAAATACTGATCCGGCTTATGCCAGCTTGCACCTTTGAGCAGAGACGTATAGAGCTCGTGCTGCTCTTCATCGGTGGGAACAGTCCCGTCGATCAGGGTGTCGACGGCGCGGCGGAGGTTCGGGTTGGCCTCGTAGAAGCTGCGAGCGTTGTAATTGGGCTTTACCATGTTGATCTCCTCGACGGTCGCGCCGAAGATATACTCGTTCTCGCTGCCCGCCTGTTCGGCGATCTCGACGTTTGCGCCGTCGAGCGTGCCGAGCGTCACAGCGCCGTTCAGCATGAGCTTCATATTGCCCGTGCCGGAAGCCTCCGTACCGGCCGGAGAGATCTGCTCGGAAACATCGGCGGCGGGGATGATATGCTCGGCGTAGGAGCAGTTATAGTTCTGCACGAAGACGACCTTCATGATGCCGTCCATGGCGGGATCGCTGTTGATGAGATCAGCCACGCGGTTTACATAATGAATAATTGCCTTTGCACGGCGGTAGCCGGGGGCAGCCTTTGCGCCGAAGATAAAGGCGGTCGGTGTGAAATCCTTGATGCTGCCGTCCTTGATAGACAGATACAGATCCATGATGCTCAGCGCGTTCAGCAGCTGGCGCTTATACTCGTGCAGGCGCTTGACCTGTACGTCGAAAATAAACGACGGATCGAGCGCAACGCCCTCGTGCTCTTCGATCACGCGGCAGAGCTGACGCTTCTTTTCCAGCTTGATGGCGTTGAACTGCTTGATGGTCATTTCGTCGATCCCGGCCTTCAGCCCTTCCAGCTGGTCGAGGTTTTTAAGATACCCGGTTCCGACCTTGCTGTCGAGCAGGCCGCAGAGCTCCGGATTGGACAGGCCCAGCCAGCGCCGGGGCGTAATGCCGTTGGTCTTGTTCTGGAAGCGGTCGGGATAGACGGCGTACCAGTCCTTGAACAGATTGTCCTTGAGGATCTGGGAATGGATCTCGGCGACGCCGTTGACGGCGGTGGACATATAGACGGACAGATTCGCCATGTGCGCCTGCCCATCCTTGACGATAAAGAGCTTCGAATGCGGGTGCTCCTGCTTGAGCTTCGCATCGATGCGCTCAATGATCTCGCAAACCTCCGGCACGACGGAGCGCAGCAGCTCCAGGTCCCACTTTTCGAGCGCCTCGGTCATGACGGTGTGGTTCGTATAGGCGAACACGCGGCGGGTCAGCTCAAACGCGGCGTCAAAATCCAGTCCCTCGGCCATCAGCAGACGGATCAGCTCCGGAATGGACATAGCGGGATGCGTATCGTTCAGCTGGACAGCAATAAACTCCGGCAGGCGGTAATAGTCCGTGCCGTGCTGCTGGCGGTAGTCGCGCAGGATATCCTGCAAAGACGCGCTGGAAAGGACGTACTGCTGCTTGACGCGCAGGCGCTTGCCCTCCCATGTGGAGTCGTTCGGATACAGAACGCGGGTGATATCCTCGGCCTTGTTCTTCTTTTCAAGCGCCTTAACGTAGTCCTGCGCGTTGAAGGCGTCGAAGTTCAGCTCCTCCTCGGCCTCGCACTGCCAGAGGCGGAGCGTACCGACCGTCGTTGTTTCATAGCCGATCACGGGCATATCATACGGGACGCAGTTGACGGTCTGGTCGGCAAATTTGACCTTGACGGCCAGCTTGTCACGGCGGTGGCTCCACGGGTCGCCGTATTTCGTCCAGTCGTCGGCATTTTCACGCTGGCAGCCATTGACGAACGACTGCTTGAACAGGCCGAAGCGATAGCGCAGGCCATAGCCGGTCAGCGGCAGGTCGAGCGTCGCGGCACTGTCAAGGAAGCAGGCGGCGAGACGGCCAAGTCCGCCGTTGCCGAGGGCCGCATCCTCAATGTGCTCCAGGCACGCAAGATCGACGCCCTTTTCAGCAAAGGCCGCTTTCATCCCGCGCAGAATGCCGAGGTTGAAGAGGTTGCTGTAGACCAGACGGCCGACGAGATATTCCGCGGAGAAATAGAACGCGCGGCGGCCCGGCGCTTGACGGCGCTTGGTCTTCGTCCATTTGTCGCTGATCTCCATCATGATGACCTGGCCGAGCGCCTCATGCAGGCGCTCCGGGGTCGTTTCCTGCAGCGTCTCGTCATGCTGGAAATGCAGCAGAGCCTCAGTCTGTTTTACGATTCGTTCCGAAAATTCACTCATAGGTTACTCCTTCCATGGGACTCCGCCGGGCAAAGCTGCCGGCGGCCTTTAAAGAAGCGTCCACCTATCCGGCAAGGACAGGTGGACGCCAGATGACTGTAGGTATTATACACGATTTGACCGCTCTGTCAAACCTGCAATTTTTTGGGCCAGCGCTTCGTTGGCCGCGCCGGGCAGCATACGCCAGCGCCAGTTCGACTGCAGAAGCCTGCCAGGTTCGTTCATACGCGTTTCCCGGCCCAGACGCAGATAGTCCTGCATCTGCATGATAAACAGCTGTGCCTTGGACTGCATACCGGCCTCGATGATGGCGTCGGCCAGATCGTCCTCCGCCGTAATGCCGAGATAGCTGCGGGCATAAGCGTCCGTTTCTGCGTCAATTCCCTCGCACCACTGGATAAGCGTTTCATTGTCGTGCGTGCCGGTGTAGCAGATGGCGTTTTCAGGATAGCGGTCGGGCAGATAGTTGCTCGGCTCACGCGGATCAAAGGCAAATTCCAGCACCTTCATGCCAGGGAAGCCGGAATCAATCACAAGCTGCTGTACCTCCGGCGTCAGGAAACCGAGATCCTCGGCAATAAAATCGGTATCCGGGAAATTCTTCCGGATAGCATTTACAAGCTTCATGCCGGGACCCTTGACCCATTCGCCCTTGCGGGCCGTGCGGTTGACAGCAGGAATGGCCCAGTAGCTTTCAATCCCGCGGAAATGGTCGATGCGGACAACATCGAAACTCTCCCCTGCTGCGCGCAGGCGGCGCATCCACCAGGAGAAGCCGTCCTGTTCCATGTGCGCCCAGTCATAGATGGGATTGCCCCAATACTGTCCATTGGCGTTGAAGCCGTCAGGCGGGCAGCCCGCGACGACGCGTGGACGGCGGGTACGGGTCAGCTGGAAGTTCTCCGGGTGCGACCAGACGTCGGCGGAATCCAGCGGAACATAGATGGGGATATCGCCGATGATCAGCACGCCGTTTTCATGGGCATACTCCCGCAGCCGCTGCCATTGCGTATGGAAGCAGAACTGCAGGAACCGTTGAAAATCAAGCTCGTCGTGCAGCAGCTCACGGTAGTACGCCATGGCCTCCGGCTGGTGCATCCGGATATCGAGCGGCCACTCGGTCCACGGGCCGTCGTTATAATATGCCTTAACGGCCATAAAGAGTACATACTCCTCCAGCCACGCACTCTGCTGGCGGACATATTCCGTGTAGCGCTCCGCCGGGGCCTTGTGGAAGCGGCTCCAGGCCAAATGCAGCACCCGCAGGCGCTGGTCGTACATCTTCGAAAAATCGACCTGATCGGCGCGGCTGCCCCAATCGACGCGGTCAAGCTCCTCCTGCGTCAGGTATCCGTCCTTGACAAGCTCGTCCAGATCGATCAGATACGGGTTCCCGGCGAAGGTAGAGAACGCCTGATAGGGCGAATCGCCATAGCCGGGCGGGTTGATCGGGAGGATCTGCCAGTAGGTCTGCTTTGCCGCTCTCAGAAAATCAATAAAGTCATAGGCTGCTTTTCCCATGCTGCCGATGCCGTAGGGCGAGGGCAGCGAAGTAATGTGCATCAGGATTCCACTGCTTCTTTTCATACTATCACTCTTATTTCGCTTTCGTTGAAAACAGGCAAAAGCAGCGGTTGGGCGCTGTTATCAGCTGTTTTCGAGTTTTCTGACGCTTTCACGGTTGGAAAGCGTAAACGGTACGGTCAAATGGCGGGCCTGCCCGCCGCGCTCGGTGCAGTCCATCAGAACAGAAAAGCTGCGCCGGGCCAGAAGCTCGACAGACTGGGAAACGGTAGAAAGCTTCGGGGTATAGAAGCTGCCGATCCTCAGTCCATCATAGCCGATGATGGAAATATCGTCAGGGACGCGCTTTCCGGCGTCCACCAGTGCGCGGATCGCGCCGATGGCAATGACGTCTGCCATGGCGAACACAGCTGTGACCTGCGGTGTGTCGCGCAGGACGGCCTGCATACCGGAATAGCCATCCTCATAGCTGTAACGGCCGGTGTGGTAGTAGGTCTGCTCGTCGAACTGCATGCCGTTTTTCCCGAACGCTTCCACGCAGCCTTCATAACGCTGCGCGGACGTATCGGATAAAAGCCGGTCGCCGCCGAGAACAGCAATGTTTCTGTGGCCGCAGCGGATGAGATAATCGACAGCGCAGGCAGCGCCCTGCCGGTCGTTGGTCGTAACGCTGGACAGGTTCTCAAACGGCAGATCGCTCGCATCGTTTGTAACAATGATGGAGGGCACATGGATCTTGTCGAAATCGCTGACAAAATGACGGTTCGTCGCACCGAGGAACATCACGCCCATGGGCTTGCGCTCCCGGCAGAGCTTGACGGCACGAAGCACCTCGTTATCGTCTTCATCGATAAAGTCGACAATCAGCGAATGCGTGGTGCGCGAGAAAAGGGACTGCAGATGCTCGACCATACCGGCAAACAGCTCGTTGGCCGTACCCTTGACAATGATGAGTACGGTGTTGGAGCGCTGCTGCTTTAAAAGCTGTGCGCTTTCGTTGAGTTCAAAGCCGCGTTCCTGCGCAATGGACAGAATCGCCTGCCGCGCTTTTTCCGAAACATTCGGCTGGTTATTGAGCACGCGAGAGACAGTTCCAAGCGAATAACCGCTCAGTCTCGCAAGATCCTTGATCGTCATATCTGCTGTTCTCCTTGGTTTTGCTGATTCTGTATCACTATCATACAGAACCTCTGAAAAATCCACTTAAAACAGGCAAATTTCTTTATCCCTTTACCGCGCCGGCAGCAACGCCCTTGATAATATATTTCTGGCAGCAGAGATAGAAGATGACGACCGGGACGATGGACATCAGGATCAGCGCCATAGTCGCGCCCATGTCGACGGAGCCGTAGCTGCCCTTGAGGTACTGGATGTGGATGGGAATGGTGCGGAATTCGTTGATATCAAGGACCAGATACGGCAGGAGGTAGTCGTTCCAGACCCACATGATCTCCAGAACACCGACGGAAATGAAAGTCGGCTTCATCATGGGCAGGACAACCTGGAAGAAGGTCTGCACAGGGGTGCAGCCGTCAATCACAGCAGCCTCTTCAATGGAGCGCGGGATGGACTTGACAAAGCCTGTGAACATAAACACAGCGAGGCCCGCACCGAAGCCGAGGTAGACAATGGGAATTGTCCACGGGCGATTGAGCTTCAGAGTATCGGCGGTCTTTGCCAGCGTGAACATGACCATCTGGAACGGGACGACCATGGAGAACACGCACAGGTAGTACACAATGCGGCAGACAAGGCTGTCGACACGGGAAATATACCACGCGGCCATGGACGTGCAGATGAGGATCAGAGCTGCGGAAAGCAGCGTGATCATCAGGCTGTATTCGACGGATTTATAGAACGGGTAGTTGCCGAAGGTCATACCCTTGATATAGTTCTGCAGTCCCATGAAGGTGTTGCTTGTGGGAAAGGCAAACGTATCAAGGTTAATAGCGGCGTTGGTCTTGAGAGAGTTGACCAGAACGATGAAGATCGGGTAGAGATACGCAACGGCAATGATCGCAAACACGACCGTCAGGACGGTATGCGAACGGCGCTCTTTCTGGAAGCCGGTATTTTTCATTACTGATCGACCTCCTTCTTTCTGGTGGACACAAGCTGGGCAATGCTGATGATCGCAACCAGGATAAAGAACACAACTGCCTTGGCCTGTCCGGGGCCTTTGGAGTTGGAGGTGTTGGAGTTGACGATGTTCAGAGCCAGCATTTCCGTGGTCTTGATGACGTTGCCGTCAGCCAGCGTCTTAAAGGGCGAGCCGCCCGTGAGGGCCAGGTTCTGGTCATAGAGCTTGAAGCCGTTGGTCAGGGACAGGAACGTGCAGATGGTGATAGACGGCATGAGGTTCGGGATTGTGATGTTCCAGAGCGTTTTCCAGCTGGACGCACCGTCGATCTTTGCGGCCTCCAGCATATCCTCCGGGATTGCCTGCAGGCCTGCGATATAAATGATCATCATATAGCCTATCTGCTGCCAGCACATGAGGATGATCAATCCCCAGAAGCCGTATTTGGTTTCCAGCACGACGGCTGTGTCGAAGTTGCTGAGGATGCCGTCGAAGATCATGAGCCAGATATAGCCCAGAACGATGCCACCAATGAGGTTCGGCATGAAGAAAACGGTACGGAAGATGTTCGAGCCCTTGATACCCTTAGTCAGAACGTAGGCAACAGCAAAGGCCAGAACGTTGATGATGAGCAGGGATACGAGCGCAAACAGTGCCGTATACCAGAACGCATGGAGGAAGCCCTCATCCTGGAAGATGGTCTGGTAGTTTTTCAGTCCCACCCACGTCCACTTGCTGGTCGTCTTGAACTTGCAGAAGGACAGGAACAGCCCCTTTGCAAACGGGTACAGGAAGCCCACGCAGAACGCTGCGAACGTCGGCAGCAGGAACAGCCAGCCCCAGCGCTGGATCGGGCGGCGGATCAAGCTGCATGACAGAGCCGAATCGTCATGTTTTTTCTTCTTCATCATGCTTCTCCTTTATTATTTATATACTTTCTTGACAATTTCACAGACAAGCGTCCGGCCTCCGGGCGTTTGTCCGCAAAATCTTCGGCTGCGGCAGTTTCTTTTCTGTAAAAAAGGGGGCTTTGCAGCCCCCTCTTTACTTTTGGTCACGCCTTATTGCTTATGCGTTTTCCTTTGCATACTGGGTCGCCCAGCCCTGCACGAATGCAGTCTCGACAGCGGACCAGTCGCCGGTACCGGCAGAATACTGGGTCAGAGCGTCGACAACGGCAGCACGCCAGTCGTCAACAGCGGGAGTCCAGTTGAATGCCCAGGTCACAACGTACTTGCCATCGGCAGTGTACTTGTTGGCATCCTGGAAGAAGACGTTCTCCGGCTCCTTAGCGTCCTTGAACGGGCAGGGGCCAAACTCTTGTGCCAGCATCGTGGTGCCTTCGTCAGAGGTAACGACCCAGACGAGGAAGTCGATGGTCGCCTGAATGTCTTCTTCAGAGGCTTCGTTGTTGATGGCCCAGCAGTTCTCAGTGCCAGCGCACAGACCGGCTTCTTCTTCGCCGTCAACGCCGCAGTAGATGGGGATCATAGCCAGATCGTCGGGGTTCATGCCGAACGTGCCGGTCAGGTTGGAATATTCCCAACTGCCGTTCTGATAGAACGCAGCCTTGCCCTCGCCGAATTCAGCCTCGGACTCGTCGCCGGTAGCGGTAGCCAGAGCAGCGCCGGTGGTAGCGGAATCAGTGGTGTAGAGATCCCAGATGTTCTTGAAGTTGTTGAGGTAAGCGCCGGTGATGGTGGCGGGCTGCGCGGTCACGCCGTCGTCACGGAACTCGTAGTACAGCGGCATATTGGCCAGATGGCCGGAGAAACGCCAGCTGGAGGAGCCTTCGAGGCCGGCGGAGGAGAATGCGTCGAAGCCGAGCTCGTCAGCACGGGCATGGATGTCGTCAGCGACAGCCTTCAGGGATTCGAAGTTGGTGATCTCGTCGATGGAGTGGCCAGCCTTCTCAAGCAGAGCCTTGTTGACGATGATGCCGAACGCCTCGTAGCAGTAGCCGATGGCGAGGGTCTGGCCGTCTTCACCCTTGAGGTTGAAAGCATCGGTGGTCATCTGATCCATGATGGCAGTGCCGTCGAACGGATAGCAGTAGTCGCCGTAGGAGTTGATGGCGCCCTGGTTGCCGCACTGGAACAGAGTCGGAGCGGAGCTCTTGTCAAGCTCGGCTGCGAGGGTGGTGTCATAGGTGCCGGAAGCAGCGGTGACGACCTTGACGGGAACGCCGGTCTGCTCGGTGTAGGTGGCGGCGAGCTTCTGCCAAGCTTCGTCAGCTTCGGGCTTGAAGTTCAGGTAGTAGACAGAACCGGTCGCTTCGGTCGCGGCGGGCTCTTCCGTCTCGGTCTCAGCAGGGGTGGGTTCTTCGGCGGCCGGGGTATCGGTCGTCTCGGCCGGGGTGGTCTCTTCGGGCTGTGCGGGCTCGGTCTTGGTTGCGCAGGCAGCCAGGCCAAGAACCATCACGAGCGCCAGAAGCATTGCGATGATCTTTTTCATGGTATTTCCTCCTGAATGATTTTTGAATTCTGGAAACGTTTCCATTTCCAATGCCCATATTATACTACATTTTTCTGATCTGAGCAATCAAAATTTGTTCCAAAAAAATTTTCAGCACTTTGTACGATTTCAGGGCTGCAAAATTGTGCAGTTTGCTTCTATCCTCTTTCCGGCTTGCGTTTTTTCTGTTCAGTCGATATAATATTCTATATTCTTTCCTGAAACGAGGCGCGCTATGAAGTTCTTCAATTATGATTCCCCTTTTTGGTCGTTTATGTCGCGGATCGCAGACCTTGTCATTGTAAATATACTGTGGCTGGTTTTCTGCATCCCCGTGTTCACCATCGGCGCATCAACGGCGGCAATGTACCGCGTGACGCTCAATCTGGTGCGCGGTGAGGGCGGCGGTGTCGTCCGCAGCTTCTGGGCATCGTTCAAGCTCAATTTCAAGCAAGGCGTTCTGCTGTTCCTGATCCTTCTGATCCCGACGCTGCTGGTGATCATTGAGGTTGAGATCTATCTGTCCGGTGCGGTGGCACAGTCGGTCTGGATGGGCGTGATTTTCTGCTTCCCGGCGCTGCTCGTTTCGCTGGTCGGCGCATACATCTATCCCCTGCTGGCGCAGTTCGACAATACCATCAAGAACACACTCAAAAACGCCATTCTGCTTTCGATCGGCAACCTCCCCTATTCGCTCGTGATGGCGGCGCTGAATCTGTCCGCGCCGCTCCTGCTCCTGTTTGCGACAAGCTTTTTCCTGCGGACGTGCATTTTCTGGATCCTGATCGGCGGTTCGCTCGTCGCGATGCTCAATTCATATCTGCTTCGGAAAATCTTCAAAAAGTATTTTGAGCTGGATTAAATGCGCGCCCGGTGCAAGGCTGCACCGGGCGCATACTTTTTATCTTCTCAATGCCGCGATCAGTTCCAGAAGGCCGTAGACAATGGGCTGGTGGAGCAGGTAGATGAACAGGGACTGGCGGCCGCACCAGCAGAAGAACCGCGCGATCGCGCTTTCCCGGAACGTGCCGGGCAGGCGCGTTTTTTTGTCCGCGTAGACCGTCCTGCCGAGAACTGTGCCGAGCATATACCAGCCGAGGTGCGGCAGGAGCGGAAAATAATCGCTGGACGCGAAGCCCTCATAGGCAAAGCCGAACGGAAAAAGGAATTTTGCCTCCACGACCGTGCCGGAAATGAGATAGCCGGTCACAACGAGCACAACGCCCATGGCGGCAAGCGCCTGCGTGGGCAGCTTTTTATAAGCGGGATAGAGCATCATGCAGACGCCCAGCAGATGCAGTACGCCGAACCAGACGATCACATCGCACGAAGCCATGCCGAGGCGGTACATCCCGAAGGTCACAAGCGAAATGAGCATTCCGCAGGCAAAGACGATGCAGCCGCGGCGGAAGCTGCGCGAACCGAGCGTAGCGCAGCAGCCGGACAGGACGACGAAGATCACGCCGCCATACTGCTGGATGAATACGTACCACGCGGGCAAGTGCAGATCAAGGCCAATAAAATAGATCAGATCAAAAATCAGATGGATGAGAATCACGCAGAGGATGCAAAGGCCGCGCAGCGCGTCCAGCTCCCAGATCCGGTCGGTTTTTTTCATGGAAATCACCTGAAATCATTACAGCCTGCCGCGGAACGCGGCAGGCTGCCGAAATAAATTACAAATTCTTTGCGTCTTCCAGCGCCTGACGCTCGACTTCTTCCTCTTCGAGCACACGGTAGGCAACCTTGCCGACCAGCGTTTTAGGCAGCTCGGGCCGGAACTCGATATCATACGGCATGGCGTATTTTGCGATATGCTGGCGGCAGTAGTCGAGAATCTCCTGCTTGACCGCGTCCGACGGCTCGTAACCGGGGCGCAGGACGACAAAGGCCTTGACCTTCTGCATCTTATACGGATCCTTGACGCCGATGACGCAGGACAGCAGCACCTTTTCATGGCCGTCAATGATGTTTTCCAGCTGGCCGGGATAGACGTTATAGCCGGACGTGATGATCATGCGCTTGATGCGCTGGGAGAAGTAGACAAAGCCGTCCTCGTCCATCTTGCCAAGGTCGCCGGTGTGCAGCCAAATGCGGCCGTCCTCATGGCGGCGGAGGGTGTTGTGCGTTTCCTCGGGGTTGTCGACATACTCGAGCATGACCGACGGGCCGGAGACGCAGATCTCGCCTTCGAGATTCGCGTCCAGCTCCTGTTTCGTGCCGGGCTTTACAATCTTATAATACGTATCCGGGAACGGGACACCGATGGAGCCGACGCGGTTATAATCCTTCGGCGTCAGGCAGGAGGCCGTGACGCATTCGGTCAGGCCGTAGCCCTGACGCACCTGCACGGAAGCATTGTGGGCCTTGAGGAAATCGTCGACCTTTTTCTTCAGCTCGATGGACATACTGTCACCGCCGGAGAACACGCCCTTGAGGCAGCTGAGGTCTGCGTTTTCAAGCTTTTCTGCGCGCAGCAGCGCCTCAAACAGCGTCGGGACGCCGGGGATGATATTGGGCTGCTTTTTGATGAGCAGCTCGGCGTAGGTATTGACGTTGAACTTCGGAACAAGGATGCAGCACGCGCCGCCAATCAGGGCGGTATGGATGCCGATGCCGAGGCCGAAGCCGTGGAACACGGGCATGACGGAGAGCATCTTCAACCCGTCGATGGGCGAGAAGCCGGAGGCAGCGATGGTCTGCAGGCCCAGCGCGTTAAAGTTCATATTGGACAGGAGAATGCCCTTGGTCGTGCCGGTCGTGCCGCCGGAATAGAGGATGGACGCGCCCTCCTCCGCCTTGCCGAACTCTCTCGGCAGGGGCAGGTCGCGCTTTTTGCCGACGCGCTGGAATTCCGACCACCAGATGTAATTGCCCTTTTTCGGGGGCTTGGGGTATTTGCGGCCTGCCGTCAGCGCGTAGCCGACTGCAAGGTGCGGATACAACTCATCCTCAATCTTAGCAAGCAGAAGCTTGCATTCCTTGTTATCAAGTTCGGGCATGATGGGCGCGATCTTGGCATAGAACTGGTCAAGCGTGAGGATGCACTTGGAGTGCGAGAAATTGAGATAGAACCTGATCTCCCCCGCAGCGGAAAGCGGATGGATCATGTTGGACACCGCGCCGATGCGGTTCAGGCCATAGAACGCGTGCAGGGCCTGCGGGCAGTTGGGCATACAGATGGTGACGCGGTCGCCCTTTTTGATGCCCATGGCGAGAAACGCCTGCGCCGTCTCGTCGATCTTCTGCATGAACTGCGTGAAGGTCGTCTTTTTGCCCATGAATTCATAGGCAGGCAGCTTTGGATTGCGCTCTGCTGCGGCTTTGACCATCTGATAGATGGTCTTCTGCGGATAAGACAGATGCTGCGGCACATTGCCGTAATACTTTAACCAGGGAGCGGAAGAGGAAAGACTCATTTTTTTCATCCTTTCGGGCGAGTTTTTTCACACACCTCTGCCGCCCCATTCACACACCAAAGACGGCAGTTATCTGCATTATACCTGTTTCGGCTCGAAATAGCAAGATTTTCTTACAGGCAGATGCGGCGGTTTGTCCTACAGCGTGCCGCAAAAGCAGAACCGGCAGCGCTTCGCCGGGCACCGCAAGGCCGGGCACCATGCAGGAGCCCGGCCTTGTCCTGACGGTGTTCTACTCCGCCATGCCGTATGCCTGCTCAAAGAGCTGGTAAAATGGGAGAAGGAATTGAAAGCCTGCTTTGACCCACTCTGTCAGCTCCGGGCCGCTGCTGCGCTCGTCGAAGGGGTGCATACTTTCGATGGAAAACGAGCGCATATTATAAAGTCTTCCAACCGGTTCCCCGGCATGGCCCTTCTGCCTTGCATAGGCGGGGCCGGAAAGCGTATATTCCTGCTGCGCGTCCAGCTGCCGCAGGAGCTTTTCGGCGCGCTTCGGGTCGTTGTCCAGAATCCGCCGCAGCTGTACGCCAGGCGCCGCCGGCATCCACCAGCCCGCGCCGCAGCCGTAGCCGTCCGCGCCGACCTGAAACCAGAAGCACGGCGCTTCGCCGCGGTTCTCGATCGCGTTCTGGAACGAGAACCAGATATGGTCGTTGAGCGGCCCGCGTCCAAACAGCCGCCGTGCGTCGCGGTAAATGCGTGAAATGTGAACATTCAGGTGCAGATTGGGGTATGTTTCCTGAAACCAGTCGTAAAGCTCCCCGGCCAGCGCCTTTGTCGGGGTCATGACCGCGTCCTGAAATTCCTGCTTGTGCTCTGCGAACCACGCCCGGTCATTGTTGAACCGGATGCCCCAGAACACGTCGACCGTCTGGTCGGTATATCCTGTAAACATTGCTTTTACTCCTTCTGATTGCGAAGATAGGCCAGATAGCCCTCTAAAATCAGGCTGGCCGCCACGGCGTCGACCGTGTTTTTGCGTTTTTTGCCGTGATAATTGCTTTCGTTCAGGATCTGGTGCGCCTCGATGGTCGTGCGGCGTTCATCCCACAAAACGGGCTTTATCCCGACTGTCCGCTCCAGAAGCGCGGCAAAGTCGCGGTAGAGCGCGGCACGCGGCCCTTCTGTGCCGTCCATATTGCGCGGGAAGCCCATCACGAGCCGCTGCGCGCCGCTTGCTTTAAACATCCGCGCCACTTCCTCCGCTGTCTTTTCCGGCTTCCACGAGTGGATCACCGCCGTCTGGCCGGTCATCCAGCCAAGCGCGTCTGAAATAGCCACACCGGTGCGTGCGTCGCCGTAGTCGATCGCCATGATTTTCATGCAGTCTCTCCCTGTTTCCTGTTTTTTTATAGTATAGCAGATTTTTTGCCTTCCTGCAATTCGCGAGAAAATTTTCCTGTTTTCTTGAAAAAAACCTGTTGACCTGCAATGCTTTTTATGATAATATGGCTCTACCTGTGAAAAAGGGGTTTTCTTTTTTTGCGCCCATTTTTCAAGCTGCGGGACGCCACGTAGTTTCGGCGTCATCTAAATTTTCAATAGCCGCAGTTTTGCAGGGAGGCAAGTATTAAGGAGGTGCCGAATATGCGAGTTAAGATCACGCTCAGATGCAACGAATGCAAGCAGAGAAACTACAACACCATGAAGAACAAGAAAAACGACCCCGACCGTATCGAACTGAAAAAGTATTGCAGATTCTGCAAAAAGCAGACTGTGCACAGCGAGACGAAGTAACACATCGGACAAGCAGAAAGGGTGAACATCATGGCAGAAGCGAAAAAGGAAAACTTCTTTGCCCGCACTGGCAAGCGTCTCAGCCGCTGGTTCCGTGAAATGAAGAGCGAGCTGAAAAAAGTCGTATGGCCGACAAAGAGCCAGATGGTCAACAACACCGTCATCGTTCTGGTGTGCACACTGATCGTCGGCATTTGCATTTGGGTCTTCGATGCTGTAGGCGGCGTCGTCGTCAACGGTATCATTACCCTGGTCAGAGGCTAAAGCATGGCGGAAGCAGCAAAATGGTATGTTGTGCATACCTATTCCGGCTACGAAAACACCGTCAAGGCTACCATCGAGAAAACCATTGAGACCCGCCATCTCGAGGATCTGATCCACATCGTCTCCATCCCCATGGAAACTGTGACCGAGATCACCGACAACGGGCCGAAAACGTACGACCGCAAGGTATTTCCGGGCTACGTTCTCATCAAGATGATCATGTCCGACGAGGCATGGTACATCGTCAAAAATGTCCGCGGCGTGACCGGCTTTGTCGGTTCCGGCACGAAGCCGACTCCCCTTACGGAGGAGGAAGTGCAGCAGCTGGGCATTGAAAAGCATGAGATCGTGGTTTCGTACTCTGAAGGCGACAGCGTCCGCATCAACGACGGCCCGCTGACCTCCTTCATCGGAACTGTTGATCAGATCGATATCGAAAAGAACAAGGTTCGCGTCATCGTCTCCATGTTCGGGCGCGAAACGCCGGTCGAGCTGGAGCTCGATCAGGTCGAGCTGGTCAACGACTGACCCCGCAGGAACGCGGAACGTGGGAGGGGCTTGACCCCCGCCAAAAATACGCGCCCGTGCGCGTATCACCACATTTATTCAGGAGGTGCTCATCATGGCACAGAAAGTAACAGGCTATATCAAGCTGCAGATCCCCGCTGCAAAGGCAACTGCGTCGCCCCCTGTCGGCCCGGCTCTCGGCCAGCACGGCGTCAACATTTCTCAGTTCATCAAGGAATTCAACGAGCGTACCAAGGATCAGGCTGGTTTTAAGATCCCGGTCGTTATCACGGTTTACGCTGACCGTTCCTTCTCCTTCGTCACCAAGACCCCCCCGACCCCGACCCTCATTCTGAAGGCTCTGGGCATCGAAAAGGGCTCCGGCGTGCCCAACAAGGACAAGGTCGCCACCATCACCAAGGCACAGGTCAAGGAAATTGCCGAGCGCAAAATGCCCGACCTGACTGCGAACACCATCGAAGCCGCTATGAGCCAGGTTGCAGGCACCTGCCGCAGCATGGGCATCGTGGTCGTCGACTGAGTTTGACCGCAATAACAGCTTGACCGAGGTATATCGGCAACAGGCCGAGCCTCATAAATATGTGGGAGGAATCATTCCGAATCACCACTAAGGAGGAAATTACATTGTTTAGAGGTAAAAAATATAAGGACAGCGCGAAACTGGTCGACCGCTCCACGCAGTACGAAGTTCCCGCTGCTATGGATCTTGTTGTTAAGACCGCTTCCGCCAAGTTCGACGAGACTGTTGAAGTCCACATCAAGCTCGGCGTTGACTCCCGTCATGCTGACCAGCAGGTCCGCGGCGCGATCGTTCTCCCGAACGGCACCGGCAAGACCCGCAAGGTTCTCGTGTTCGCCAAGGACGCCAAGCTCGACGAGGCCAAGGAGGCCGGCGCCGACTTTGCAGGCGGCATGGAGCTCGTTGAAAAGATTCAGAAGGAAAACTGGTTCGATTTCGACGTCGTCGTCGCTACCCCGGATATGATGGGTATCGTCGGTCGTCTCGGTAAGGTTCTCGGCCCGAAGGGCCTCATGCCCTCCCCCAAGGCCGGCACCGTGACCCCCAACGTCACCGCCGCCGTCAAGGAGATCAAAGCCGGTAAGATCGAGTACCGTCTCGACAAGACCAACATCATCCACTGCCCCATCGGCAAGGCTTCCTTCGGCCCCGAAAAGCTCGCTGAGAACTTCAACGCACTCATGGGCGCTGTTATCAAGGCAAAGCCGGCCGCTGCAAAGGGCCAGTATATCAGAAGCTGCACCGTTGCCAGCACCATGGGCCCCGGCATTAAGGTTGCTACCACCAAGATCTAAAAAATAGCTCTTGACATTCGCGCAGATTCTGCTATAATATACAAGCTGCCAAAGACAGCAGGAGATAGTTTATCGTAACAGGGTTCGCCCTTCCTGCCGAGGTTCCGCATAAATGGTAACATTTCTGTGTCCTCACGTCTTTGGCGTGAGGACATTTTATTTTCAGAGGTGACATTCATGCCCAACGCAAAGGTACTTGAAAGCAAGAAAACCGTCGTTGATGCTCTGTCTGAGAAAATTCAGAACGCTACTTCTGCTGTTTTTGTAGACTACAAGGGCATCACCGTCGCGCAGGATACCGAGCTTCGCAATCAGTTCCGTGCTGCGGGAGTCGAGTACGCTGTCGTCAAGAACACCCTGACCCGGTTCGCTGCCAATAAGGCCGGCTACACCGAGTTCGATGAGCTTCTCAACGGCACCACGTCCATGGCTTCCACCACCGACGATCCCATTGCACCGGCTCGCGTCGTCTGCGAATTCGCAAAGAAAAACAAGAACGTCGTCAAGATCAAGGGCGGCATGGTTGAAGGCAAGGTTCTGTCTGTTGAAGAACTCATGTCCTTCGGCGAACTGCCCTCCAAGAATGCACTCGTTGCACAGGTTCTCGGCACATTCCTCGCGCCCATCTCCTCTCTGGCAGTTGTCCTGAACCAGATTCTGGAGCAGAAGGGCGGCGCTCCTGCGGAAGAAGCTCCCGCAGAGGCTTAATCCATCAATCAATAAAATTTCGACTGAAACATTTTACTGAACAATTTACTGGAGGTAACTACAATGGCATCCGAAAAGATTACTGCTATGATCGAAGAAGTTAAGACCCTCACCGTTCTTGAGCTGGCTGAGCTGGTTCATGCTCTGGAAGAGGAATTCGGCGTTTCCGCCGCTGCCGCTGCTGTCGCCGCTCCCGCTGCCGGTGCTGCTGCCGCTGAGGAAGAGAAGACTGAGTTCGACGTCGTCCTGAAGGCCGCTGGCGCCAACAAGATCGCTGTCATCAAGGTCGTCCGTGCTCTGACCGGCCTGGGCCTGAAGGAAGCTAAGGAACTCGTCGACGGCGCTCCGAAGAACCTCAAGGAAGGCGTCTCCAAGGACGAGGCCGAGAAGATCGCTGCCGAGCTCAAGGAAGCTGGCGCAGAGGTCGAGGTCAAGTAAGTTTACTTGTCACCAAAAAAATCCCGGGCTGCATCTGCAGCCCGGTTTTTTTGCAGCATTATAAAATTATGTTAACCAGCATACAGAGCAGCACGCCGATCATTGTCGGGATTGCCGCCGCCAGAAGCGTCCACCGGAAACTGCCCGTTTCGCGCTTGATGGAAAGCAGCGTTGTGCTGCATGGCCAGTGAAATACACAGAAAATCAGACAACACAGCGCAGTTTTCGCTGTGATTCCACTGGCAGCCAGAAGTGCCGCAGCCTCAGCCCCCTGTGCATCCCCAAGCACACTCTGCTGCGTCAGCAGCATCAAAATGACCGGAATCGCCAGTTCGTTGGCTGGCAGCGCAAATAAAAAGCCTGTCAAAATCACTCCGCTCATTCCCAACAGCCGCCCCACTCCATCCAGTGCGCCGGAAATCCACAGCAATAAGCTTTTCCCGTTCACCTGCCACGCGCCAAGCGCCCATAAAAGCAGCCCCGTCGGTGCCGCAACCATCACGGCACGGGAAAGCACATGCAGTGTCTTCCCCAAAACTGCGTCGTTCAGAATTTTTTTCAGCTGCGGCCGTCGATATGCGGACATCTCCAATACAAATGGCATACCGGTTTCCCTGTTCAACCTCTTGCTGAGCAGAGAAGACACCAGAAACGTTCCGCCCGCGCCCATACAGACCGCCGCCGTCAATACCAGCGCCAGCAGAAGACTGTTTTCGCGCCCCAGCAGAACCGCTCCCATCGCCAGGAGCATCGGGAACCGTCCGTTGCACGGCATCATCGCGTTCGTGCAGACCGCCGTCAGCTTCTCCGCCCGCGTCGGCATGATCCTGCACCCCGTTACCCCAACTGCATTGCATCCGAGACCCATACACATCGTCAGTGCCTGGCGGCCGGAGGTGCCGCAGCGGGCGAAAATGTGGTCAGTCAGGAAGGCTGCACGCGGCAGATATCCGGCGTCCTCCAGGACAGAAAACAGGAAAAAGAAGATCGCCGCAGGCGGCAGCATCACAGCGGTGACGCGCGCCGCCGTTGCATAGACACCGCTGATCAGCGCATCCGCAAGCCATTGCGGCCAGCCCGAACAGGCTTGGAGCAGAACCCGCTGCAGCCAGTCAAAACCGCTTTGCAGCCAGACGGAGAAAATGTTGCTGCCCTCCAGCGTCAGCCAGAACAGCACGGCCAGCAGAATCATAAATACGGCTGCACCGGTATAGTTTCCCGTCAGGAGCCGGTCTATCCGGATACTGCGCTGTGTCCTGCCGCTGTCTCCTGATTGCACGACCTTCCCCGCAAGCTGCCGGGCATGGCGAACGCAGTCCGCAGGCGCAGAGTGCTCCGGCAGGTGCGGCGTGAGCGTGATGTAGCCATCCATCACATCGCGGATCGTCTGCCGCAGCCGGCGGATATCCTTCGCGTCGCTTGCACATGCACCGACGACCGGAACCCCCAGCAGGATTTGCAGCGCATGAAGATCGATCCGGATTCCTCTTGCCTGCGCTTCATCCATCAGATTGACGCAGACGATCAGCTTTTCACACCGCGGCATCAGCTGCAGTGCAAGCGATAGGCTCCGAGCAAGGCACGTCGCATCACAGACGGCGATCACGCAGGCATCCGTATGCGCATGCAAATACTCTGCTGCAATGCGTTCCTCCTCCGACCCGGTTTTCAGCGAGTATGCGCCCGGAAGATCCGTCACGGCATATGCCTGCGCGGCATAGGAATATGTGCCGTGCGCTACCGCGACTGTCTTCCCCGGCCAGTTTCCCGTATGCTGATGCAGCCCGGTCAGCGCGTTGAAAATGCTGCTTTTGCCGACGTTCGGGTTTCCGGCCAGCGCAATGGCGCGGAGCGCGGGTTCGTTCCGGCTCATCTGACCGCCTCCACAACGATCTGCGCTGCGTCCTTTTTCCGCAGTGCAAATACCGCTCCGCCAACCGCATATGCCGCAGGCGATGCGTGCGGCGCGCAATACAGGCAGCTGAGTTCCGTTTCAGGCAGCAGTCCCAGCTCCTCCATACGCGCCTTGGCCTCGCCCGGCATCAAAATCTCGCGTAGGACACCATATTCCCCCGGCCGCAGCGCATCCAGTCCCATCCGCCGCTTTTCCATGGGCGCACTCCCCTTTCTGTTCCTCTGGTTTCTAATCCAGAATATACAGAAAAGCACGGTTTTGTGACAACCCCATTGTGTTTGGCTGCGCCGCGTGGTATACTGACAGGAAATCACACTTGAGGTGCGCCATGCTTCACAATTATCACACGCACACGTTCCGCAACCATCACACGGTCGGTACGGAGCGCGAATATATCGAATCCGCCATCAAAAACGGCTTCCAAACGCTCGGCTTTTCCGAGCATGCGCCATATCGGTTCCCGGATGGCCATGTTTCCTATTTTCATATGTTCCCTGAGGATTTAAACGACTATATCCAGACGCTTCTGACGCTCAAGGCAGAATACGCCGGGCGCATCGAGATTCTGATTGGATACGAGGCGGAGTATTATCCCAGGTTTTTTGACGATCTGCTTGCGCGCATCACGCAGTATCCCGTCGACTATCTGCTGCTCGGTCAGCACTATATCCACAACGAGATCGACGGTGTTTATGTCTATGAGCCAACGGATGATCCTGAGATTTTGAAAGTTTATGTAAACCAATGCATTGCAGGACTGGATACCGGGCTGTATACCTATCTGGCGCACCCGGATCTGATTCAGTTTACCGGCTCCGAATCGATCTACCGGCGGGAAATGGAACGGCTGTGTCTGGCCGCAAAGGAACGGAACATTCCGTTGGAACTGAATCTGCTGGGCCTGCGGGCGAACCGGGCGTACCCCTCCGCACGCTTTTTCCAGATCGCAAAGGACTGCGGCAGCACGATCGTCGCCGGGATCGACGCGCACGACCCGGATTGCTTCTTCCAGCCCGAAACATTTGCGCCTTATCAGGCATTTGTGGCGGAGTGCGGGCTCACCGTAACGGATTCGATCACGCTCCGGCCTGTCCGGCGCTGACCAGTCAATAAAAGAACAGCCGCGTGGGAACACTCCCACGCGGCTGTTCTTCTCAAATCGTATCCAGAATCAGCTGGAAGACCGCGTCGGCGGCCTGTTCGCGGATCTGGGCGCGGTCGCCGGACAGGTGCAGCTCCTTACAGAAGGAGAAGCCTGCCGTGTCGACGGCGATGTAGACGAGGCCGACCGGGCGGCCCGTGCCGTCCCCATCCGGCCCTGCAAGACCCGTTACAGACACGGCGCAGTCCGTCATAAGGCGTTCGCGCGCACCGCGTGCCATTTCATGCGCTGTTTCGCGGGAAACGGCGGTGCAGACGTCAAGCGTCTCCTGCTCCACGCCGAGCAGACGGTGCTTGATTTCATTTACATAACTTATCACACCGCCCTTATATACGGTAGACGCGCCCGGCACATCAGTCAGCAGCTTGCCGATCAGGCCGCCGGTGCAGGATTCTGCCGTAGCAAGCGTCAGCTCCTGCTCCTTCAGGCGCTTGACGACGGCCTCAGCCCCTGTGTTCATCTTCATAATACCGGATCTGGGTCTTTTCCGTGTTGGCAATCGCGCGGGCGATCAGGCCCTCCACGTCCAGCTTCTGCTCCTCGGCCTCGACCTGCGCGAGAACCGGCTTTGTCTTCGGATGCTTGGGCGTAAAGACGGTGCAGCAGTCCTCATACGGGAGAATGGAGGTATCCAGCGTCCCGATACGACGGGCGACGGTAACGATCTCCTCCTTATCCATGCCGATGAGCGGATGGAAGATTGGCATATGGACGACCGCGCCGGTCACGGCCATGGCGTCCATGGTCTGGGACGCGACCTGACCGAGATTTTCGCCGGTGACAAGGCACTTCGCGCCGTGGTCGCGGCCGATGGCCTCTGCAATGCGCATCATAAAGCGGCGCATGATGATCGTGAAGTATTCCTCACGGCAGTGGTCGCGGATGGCTTCCTGAATTTCGGTAAAGCCGACGATATCAACGGTCATGCGGCCGCAGAACTTCGTCATGATGTGCGCCAGCTCCAGAACCTTTTCCTTGGCAAGCTCCGAGGTGTACGGGTACGAGAAGAAGTGGATGCATTCGATCTCCACGCCGCGCTTGGCGATCATGTAACCCGCGACCGGGGAATCGATACCGCCGGAGAGCAGGACTGCCGCGCGTCCGCCAGTGCCCGTCGGCAGGCCGCCTGCGCCGGGGACGGACGGGCCGTGGACGTAGGCCGCCGTCTCGCGGACCTCGATATTGACGGTATAGTCGGGGTTGTGGACGTCGACCAGAACGTTCGGGAATTCCTCTGCCAGCCGTCCGCCGATCTCCTGCGAGATCTGGATGGAGTTCAGCGGGAAGCGCTTATCCGAGCGCTTGGATTCGACCTTGAAACTTTTGGCTGCGGACAGCTCATCGCCCAGATACTCGCAGACGGCGTTAAACATGGCGTCGAGATTTTTTTCGCAGGCACGGCAGCGGCACATCTGGGCCACGCCGAAGATCGTGCCGCAGGCCTCCCACGCGCCGTCCAGATCGCAGTCCTCGGTCAGCGGCTCGACATAGAGCGTCGACTGGACGATATTGACCTTGAATTCGCCGAATTTCGCCATGCGGCGGCGGGTGACGGTCTTGAGCTTATCCTCAAAGACGCGGCGGTTCTGTCCCTTCAGGACGATCTCGCCCAATTTCAGTAAAAAAAGTTCTTTCATGATATGTGTCCTATTCTATAAAAGTGAATTTGGTTTTATAAAATTATCTTGCGTTTTCTCCGCCGAGCTGGAAGGAGCGGTACTGGACAGCCTCGGCGATGTGTTCGGGGCGGATCTGGTCGCTGCCGGCAAGATCGGCGATGGTTCTTGCGACCTTCAGCACGCGGTCATAGCTGCGGGCCGTCATGCCGAGCGCGTCGAATGCCTGCTTCATAAGGGCGGTGCAGTCCTCGTCCAGCTGGCAGAACGTGCGCAGCTGCGCGGGCTGCATATAGGCGTTGCAGCGAGTCGACGTGCCGCTGTAGCGTGTGTTCTGGATGCTTCTTGCCGCGTCGACTCTGTCTTTGATGGCGGACGACGGCTCCGCCTCTGACCGGGAGCGCAGCTCGTCAAACTTGACGGAGCTGACCTCGACGATCATGTCCACACGGTCGAGCATCGGGCCAGAAATGCGGCTTAAATACCGGTCGACCGCTGCCTGTGAGCAGGTGCACCGGCCGCTGGGGTCGCCGTACCAGCCGCAGGGGCAGGGATTCATGGCACAGACCAGCATGAACTCGCACGGGAAGGTCTGCGAGCCCTGCACCCGGGAAATGGTGACCTGCCCGTCCTCAAGCGGCTGGCGCATGGATTCGATGGCGTCCCGGCGGAACTCCGGCAGCTCGTCGAGGAACAGCACGCCCTTGTGCGCAAGGGAAATCTCGCCGGGCCGGACATTCGCCCCGCCTCCGGCCAGTGCAGCTGCGGAGACGGTATGGTGCGGGCTGCGGAACGGACGCGATTCGATGAGCGGATGATCCGGGCGCAGAAGACCCATGACGGAATAGATCTGCGTGACGTCCAGCTGCTCCTGCCGCGTCATATCGGGCAGGATGGACGGCAGGCGCTTTGAGAGCATACTCTTGCCGGAGCCGGGAGGGCCTACCAGAAGGATATTATGCCCGCCTGCCGCCGCAATTTCAAGGGCGCGCTTTGCATTTTCCTGCCCTTTTACATCCTTGAAGTCCAAAAGCTGCTGTGTTTTGTGCTCCGGCTGCCAGATGGGCGCGGGATCGATCGGCGTCTGGCCGGTCAGGTGCGCGGTCAGCTGCGGGATGTCCTTTACGCCGTAGACGGCCAGACCGCCAGCCAGCGTGGCCTCGCGCGCGTTATCCTCCGGGACGTACAGCTCTTCATAGCCGAGCCGCTTCGCGGCCAGCGCCATCGGCAGGACGCCGGGAACGGCGCGCAGCGCCCCCTCCAGACTCAGCTCACCGAGGAACGCGCAGCGTTTCTTCGGAAGCTTTACCTGCTCGGAGGCAGCCAGAATAGACAGGAGGATCGGCAGATCGTAGAGTGTGCCGGATTTCTTCGTACCCGCCGGAGCGAGGTTCACGATGATGCGGCTGACCGGGAACCGGAAGCCGCAGTTTTTGATCGCGGCGCGCACGCGTTCGCGCGCCTCCTTGACGGACGCGTCCGGCAGACCGACCAGATCGAACGCCGGAAGCCCCGTACCGATGTAGCATTCCGTCTGCACCTCGTATCCGTTGACGCCGGACAGGCCGAGCGAGAGCACTTTACTGAGCATCTGCATCCCTCCGCTTTTTTCTTCCCCCCTATCATAGCGCATTTCACGTCAAAAACCAACAGGTTTTTCAAAACTTGCCGGAATGCGCGGCAGATTTTCGAAAGATTTCCGCCAAATCCAAAAAGGTTATCTCAAATTTGATTTACATTGACAAGAAAATGTGATATAGTCATTATGCATGAATATGTAATTACTTTTAGGAGGTAATTGTTTTGGTTCGTAAATTCAAAACCATGGACGGCAATAATGCCGCGGCTCACGTATCCTATGCGTATACCGAAGTCGCCGGTATTTATCCCATTACGCCGTCCTCCCCGATGGCGGACTTTGTCGACCAGTGGTCTGCCGCAGGTCTGAAGAACATCTTCGGCACCCGCGTCAAGGTTGCCGAGATGCAGTCTGAGGCCGGTGCGGCCGGTACGGTTCACGGCTCCCTCGGCGCAGGCGCTCTGACGACCACCTACACGGCGTCTCAGGGTCTGCTGCTGATGATCCCGAACATGTACAAGATCGCGGCGGAGCAGCTGCCCTGCGTGTTCCACGTCTCGGCTCGTACCGTCTCGACCCATGCGCTGAACATCTTCGGCGATCATTCCGACGTCATGGCCTGCCGTCAGACCGGCTTCGCCATGCTCTGCGAGACCAACCCGCAGGAAGTCATGGATCTGTCCCCTGTCGCACATCTGGCCGCGATCGAGGGCAAGGTTCCGTTCCTGAACTTCTTTGACGGCTTCCGTACCTCCCACGAGATCCAGAAGGTCGCCTGCTGGGATTACGCCGATCTCAAGGAAATGTGCAACATGAAGGCTGTCGAGGAGTTCCGTCAGCACGCGCTGAACCCGGAGCATCCCGCTGCCCGCGGCTGCCACGAAAACGGCGATATCTTCTTCCAGCACCGTGAGGCCTGCAACCGGTACTATGACGAGCTGCCCGCAGTCGTCGAAAAGTACATGGGCAAGATCAACGAGAAGCTCGGCACGAACTATCAGCTGTTCAACTACTACGGCGCTCCCGACGCTGACCGCGTCATCATCGCGATGGGTTCCATCAACGACGTTGCTGAGGAAGTCATCGACTACATGAACGCGCACGGCGAGAAAGTCGGCCTGGTCAAGGTTCGCCTGTACCGTCCGTTCTGCGCAGACAAGCTGGTTGCGGCTATCCCGGCTACCGCCAAGAAGATCGCAGTCCTCGACCGCACGAAGGAGCCCGGCTCTCTGGGCGAGCCTTTGTACATGGACGTTGTGACCGCTCTGGCCAACGCAGGCGTCAAGGCGACCATCATCGGCGGCCGCTACGGCCTCGGTTCCAAGGATACGCCTCCTGCTTCCATCTTCGCCGTTTACAACGAGCTGAAGAAGGATGAGCCGAAGCACGAGTTCACCATCGGCATCGTCGACGACGTGACGAACCTGTCCCTCGAAGAGGACAAGAACTGCCCGAACACCGCCGCGGAAGGCACCATCGAGTGCAAGTTCTGGGGTCTGGGCGGCGACGGCACCGTCGGCGCGAACAAGAACTCCATTAAGATCATCGGCGACCATACCGACAAGTATGTGCAGGCCTACTTCCAGTACGACTCCAAGAAGACCGGCGGCGTCACCATCAGCCATCTGCGCTTCGGTGACAAGCCCATCAAGAGCCCGTATTACATCAACAAGGCCGACTTCGTCGCCTGCCATAACCCGTCCTACATCACGAAGGGTTTCCCCATTGTCCGTGACGTCAAGCCGGGCGGCGTGTTCATGATCAACTGTCAGTGGACGCCGGAAGAGCTGGCCCATCATCTGGATGCCGCTTCCAAGCGCTACATTGCCAAGAACAACATTCAGCTCTACACCATCAACGCCATTGATCTGGCGCAGTCCATCGGCATGGGCAAGCGCACCAACACCATCCTTCAGTCCGCGTTCTTCTCGCTGGCCAAGGTTCTGCCGGAAGAGGACGCCATCAAGTACATGAAGGAAAAGGCCACGCAGTCCTACTCCAAGAAGGGCATGGACGTCGTCGAGATGAACCACAAGGCCATCGACGCCGGCGCTACCGCCTATGTGAAGATCGACGTTCCCGCTGCCTGGGCCAACGCAGAAGACGTTGCCGCCCAGCACAACCTCGAGGGCAAGCCCGAACTGGTCAAGCAGGTCAAGAACATCCTCTTCCCGGTCGACAAGATGGACGGCGATTCCCTGCCCGTCTCCACGTTCGTCGATCATGTCGACGGCCAGTTCGAGCTGGGCGCTGCCGCTTACGAAAAGCGCGGCGTTGCCGTTGCCGTTCCGGAATGGGATTCTGCAAAGTGCATCCAGTGCGGCAACTGCGCATATGTCTGCCCGCACGCCACCATCCGCACGGTCGCTCTGACCGATGAGGAAGCCAAGAACGCACCCGCAGCCGCCAAGATCGTCCCGGTCAAGGCCGGTAAGGGTAAGGGCGTTTATCAGTTCACAATGGCCATCTCTCCGCTCGACTGCATGGGCTGCGGCGTCTGCGTCGGTGCCTGCCCCGAAAAGGTACAGGCCATCAAGATGGTTCCGCAGGAAACGCAGCTGGATCAGCAGGACGTTTTCGATTACTGCGTGAACAAGGTCTCCGAGAAGAAGGAGCTTCAGACTGCCGACGTCAAGGGCAGCCAGTTCCGCAAGCCGCTGCTTGAGTTCTCCGGCTCCTGCGCAGGCTGCGCCGAGACGAGCTACGCACGCCTCGTCACCCAGCTGTTTGGCGACAAGATGTATATCTCCAACGCCACCGGCTGCTCCTCCATCTGGGGCAACCCGGGCGCTACCAACCCGTACTGCACAAACGCAGAGGGCAAGGGCCCCGCATGGTGCAACTCCCTGTTCGAGGACAATGCGGAGCACGGCTTCGGTATGTACCTCGGCCAGAAGGCCATCCGCGACAGCCTGATTGAGAAGACCAAGGCTCTGATCGCCGTCGAGTGGACGAACGCCGACCTCAAGGCCGCCGCACAGAAGTACCTCGACACCGTCAACGATCTCGAAGCCAACGCTGCCGCCACCAAGGCATATGTCGCGGCTCTGGAAGAGAACGTTGCGACCGTCGACGAGCTGGCACAGGTCCCGCAGTTTGCCGAGCACGCTGCCGAGCTCAAGGCCAAGGGCGAAAAGTACTGCGACTGCGACGCCTGCGCACTTGGCGCAGACATCCTGTCCAAGAAGGATTACCTCAGCAAGAAGTCCGTCTGGATCTTCGGCGGCGACGGCTGGGCTTACGACATCGGCTTCGGCGGCGTCGACCATGTCCTCGCCTCCGGTGAAGACGTCAACATCTTCGTCTTCGATACCGAGGTCTACTCCAACACCGGCGGACAGGCTTCCAAGGCTTCCAACATCGGTCAGGTCGCACAGTTTGCGGCTGCCGGTAAGGAGACCAAGTCCAAGTCTCTGGCGGAGATCGCCATGTCCTACGGCTATGTCTACGTCGCGCAGGTCGCCATGGGCGCAAACGCCGCGCAGACGCTGAAGGCCATTCAGGAGGCCGAAGCCTACCACGGCCCGTCCCTCATCATCGGCTATGCACCGTGCGAGATGCACTCCATCAAGGGCGGTATGCAGAACTGCCAGAAGGAAATGAAGAAAGCTGTTGACTGCGGCTACTGGAATATGTTCCGCTTCAACCCGGCTGCGGAGAAGAAGTTCACGCTGGACTCCAAGGCTCCCGCCGGCGGCTATCAGGAATTCCTGATGAACGAGGCCCGCTACAGCCGTCTGACCCGCGAGTTCCCGGAGCGTGCAACCGTTCTATTCGCAAAGAACGAGGAGAACGCCAAGGAGCGCTACGAGCACCTGCTCAAGCTGGTCGATATGTACGACAAATAATTATCTCCTATGCAAAAGGGGCGGTACCTTCGGGTACCGCCTCCTTTTGTGTCAGGCAGATTTGCTTTTCATGAAACAGACCGTATAAAAGCCCGGCGCGTTTTAAACGCGCCGGGCTGCTTGCTTAATTGCGGTTGAAGATCTTGAAGATCTCGTCGATATCGTCGATATCCTCCTGCGCCTGGCTTCTGCTGGCGCTGGCCTTTTCCTGTGCGGCGGAGAAGGCGCCGATGGGTTTGGCGGGCGACTGACGCTTCTCTGCGAAGCCGGTGGCGATGACCGTCACGCGCATTTCATCCTGAAGCTCGTCGTCGAACGCGGCGCCGAAGATGATGTTCGCGTCGGGGTTGGCAGCTTCCATAACAATATTGGCGGCAGTCTCGACATCGTCGAGGCCGAGGTCGTGCGAACCGGCAATGTTGATGAGAACGCCGGTCGCGCCGTTGATGGACGTCTCAAGCAGCGGGCTGGAGACGGCGGCCTGCGCAGCCTGCTCGGCCTTGTCGCGGCCGGTGGCGGAACCGACGCCCATATGGGCCTGCCCTGCGTTGCGCATGATGGCGGAAACGTCGGCAAAATCGAGGTTGATGATGACATTCTCGCTGTAGCCGACGAGCTCGGAGATGGAGCTGACGGCCTGCTTCAGAACATCATCCGCAATGCCGAATGCGTTGGCGAAGGTGATCTTCTGGTCGGTGACGAATTTCAGGCGGTCGTTCGGAATAATGATCATGGAATCGACCTTATCGGTGAGGTTGGCAATGCCGGCCTCAGCCTGCTTCATGCGGTTCGCGCCCTCGAAGCGGAAGGGCTTCGTCACGACGGCGACGGTCAGAATGCCTGCGTCATGCGCGACCTGCGCGATAATGGGTGCAGCGCCGGTGCCGGTGCCGCCGCCCATACCGGCGGTGATGAAGACCATGTCGGTGCCCTCGAGCACCTGAGAAATGAGCGCCTTGGATTCCTCGGCAGATTTCTGGCCAATATCCGGCTTGGAGCCTGCGCCCATGCCGCCGGTCAGCTTTTCGCCGATCTGCACCTTATTCTTGCACTTGGACTTTTCAAGGTCCTGCTTATCCGTGTTGACCGCAACAAACTCGACGCCCTTGACGTCGGACGCGATCATGCGGTTGATAACGTTATTGCCGGCTCCGCCGACGCCAATGACTTTGATCTTGACTACCTTATCTGCTGTATCTGCCATTTGTCTTCCTCCTGTATATCTCACAGCCCACAACTGCATCGTTTTAGATTATGTCGACTTTATTCTATCTCGAAAAAGGGTGTGCGTCAATAGAAAATGCGGAAAAATTCAGCAAAAAATGCGGATTTTATGGTTTGCGTCCCCTCGGCTCACGCTGCGGGCTGGAAGGTGGCCCTTTTCTGCGCGGCCTGAGTCAGATCGATGGTCCCGGCCTGAAATTCGCTGAGCTGGTCGAGAATGGAGCACAGATAGCGGATCTTATAGGCCAACTCATCGGTCCCGCCGAGCTTGATCTCGTAGCGTTCGTCGTACCAGATGCTCATGTCGTATTCCTTTTCCACATCGATCACGCGGATATGCTCCAGAAGGCCGGTGCCGTCAAGCTCCTTCATGACGTCCAGCGCGGCGGCCAGCGCTGTGGGCGTTGGGGAAGAGACGGCTTCCCCCTCCGTGGGCGTGGAAATGAGCAGGCCGTTGATGTGCGGGTTTTCATTGAATGCGGCAGGCTCAATGCGCTCAAGCGCCTTGCCGCTTGGGCCGACGAGCCAGCAGGCGTTCGTGTCGGTCATGACGGCAAAGGAAACGACGCTCTCGCGGACCTGAATGATAATGCCGTCCGGCAGGCTGCGGGCAATGGAAACATCCTCGACATACGGCAGTGCGGCCTTGATGTTGCCGACAGCCAGCGCTTTATTGACCGTCAGGAGATTATCGCCCTGCTGGATCTGCGAGGCCTCGATGATCTGGTCGGCGGAATAGACGGTGTTGCCCTGGATCTCAATGGTGTTGACCTTGAAGAAGATCGCGACGCCGAAGACGATCGCAGCAACGACAGCGAGCATGATGATGAGCTTGCCGAGCGCACTGCTGCGCACCTGACGTGCCTTGCCTGCGGCTCGTGCTTCCCTATTCGCTTTGCTTTGCTTCGTGCGCATGATGCATTCTCCTTCGGAGGCTCAGAATATACAAAGTATATCACATCTTTTTGGGGATTTCCACTGTTTTCAGGCGAGCGCCGACGCTTTGCAGCGCAGCCTCAAGAGTATCATATCCCCGTTCGATGTGTTTTACTCCAAAAATGGTACTTTCGCCCTCGGCCTGCATGGCTGCGAGCACGAGCGCCGCGCCGCCGCGCAGATCCTCCGCGAAAAGCTGCGCCGCATACAGCTGCGGCGCACCGCGCAGATGGACAGTGTTTTCGTCCTGACGCAGCTGCGCACCGAGCTTTTTAAGCTCTCTGGCATAGCCGAAGCGGTTTTCGAAAATCGTCTCGGTAAAGTCTGTCTGTCCCTCTGCCCGCAGCTGAGAGGCAAGCAGCACCGGCATCGCGTCGGTCGGAAAGCCGGGATACGGCTTTGAGATGACCGGGCGGCAGGCTATCAGCGGTCCGTCGCGGGAAATTTGAATGGTATCATGTGTGCAGGAAAACCGGCAGCCGCTTTCTGTGAGCGAATTTAAAACCGGCTCAGCAAGACGCGGGGCCGTCCTGCGCAGCGTCAGCGTGCCGCCGCAGGCGGCGCAGGCGCACAGGAACGTCGCGGTTTCAATGCGGTCCGGCAGGATGGTATAGGTCGCGCCGGTGAGCGGCTGACCGCCCTTGACGGTTACACGTCCCGTACCTGCGCCCGCAATTTTTGCACCGCAGGCGGTCAAAAAACCGGCCAGATCGACGATCTCCGGCTCACAGGCGGCGTTCTCGATCACGGTGACGCCCTCTGCCCCAACGGCGGCCAGCATGGCGTTTTCCGTTGCGCCGACGCTGGGGCCGGGCAATGTGATCTTCGCGCCAGTCAGTCTTCGTGCGCGGCAGTGAATGGTATCGTCCATCTCTGTGACCTCCGCGCCGAGTGCGCGGAAGGCAAGCAGATGATAGTCCACCGGCCTTGCGCCGATGGGACAGCCGCCCGGCAGGCTCAGCGACGCTTCGCCCTGTCTTGCAAGCAGCGCACCGAGAAACAGGCTGGACGCACGCATAGATGCGGCCAGCTCCGGCGGGATGGAATGACCGGCGCAGCTGCGCGGGTCTATGTAGACGCTCGCCCCGCGCCGTTCGGAGGCGCAGCCAAGGCTGTGCAGGATGGCACGTGTGTGCGTCACGTCGAGAATATCCGGACAGTTATGCAGGACGCATGGCGTTCTGCACAGGAGCGTCGCGGCCAGAATGGGCAGGACGCTGTTTTTCGCACCGTGGATCGTCACCTCCCCGGAAAGTGGAGGCGATTTGGAAACAAGCAGCGCTGGCATGGGCATTCCTCCAAAACACAGGAATTTTCCCCATCCTATGCGCTGCGTGCGATGTGCGTGTCAGTGCTTTGCAAGGTCGAGCGCCGTCTGATAGATGCGCTCGGCAGCATCGACCACGGCCATATCCCGTGCGCTGGCACGCATGGCGCGCATCCGTCCGGCGTCTGAAAGGATCGACTTTGCGGTTTCATAGAGGCTTTTTCCGTCGCAGTCTGCCTCGCGGACGACTGCGGCCGCGCCGGAGCGTTCGAGCACTCGGGCGTTTTTTTCCTGATGGTTGCCGGTCACGTTTGGGCTCGGTACCATGATGCAGGGTGTTCCGCTGGCGCAGACCTCGGCGATGGTCGCCGCGCCTGCGCGGCAGATGATGAGATCCGCCGCTGCCAGCACCTGCGGCATATCATAGATATACTCGCGCATTTCAATGCGCGGTTGCGCGGCGAGGTCGACGCCTTGTTCCCTGACATAGTCCGGCATCCAGCGCCAGCCGAACGAGCCGGTCGCGTGGATGTGATGGAAGGGCGTATTATCCTCGCATTCGCATTTCATAAACTGTGCAATTTTTTTGTTCATCTCCCGCGCGCCGAGACTGCCCCAGCAGGAGACGACGAGCGGTTCGTCGCCGAGCCCCAGCGCCAGCCTGGCCTCCTGCCGCTTGGCAAAGAGGAATTCCTCGCGCACAGGTGTTCCGGTCAGGAGAACCTTTTCGGGCTCCGGGTAATGCTCCCGGCTGGACTCGAAGGACACCATGACACGGCTGGCCGTGCGCGCGACGAGCTTCGTCGTCAGGCCCGGAACGGCGTTTGATTCATGGACGCAGGTGGGAATGCCGAGCTTCGCCCCCATTTTGAGGGCTGGGAAGCTGGCGTAGCCGCCAGTACCGACGATCACATCGGGCTGAAACTCCTTTAGAATTCGCTTTGTTTTTGAAAACGTCGCAGCCATGCGCTGCACGGTCACGAGATTGTGCCAGATCGCGGCGGGCGTCAGCCTGCGCTGGTAGTTGGAGATCTTCACAGTTTCCAGCCGGAAGCCCTCGCGCGGGACAATCTTGTTTTCCATGCCGTCCTCCGCGCCGATAAAGAGGATCTTACAGTCCGGCTGACGCTCACGGAACATACGGGCGACCGCAATGGCGGGATAGATATGCCCGCCCGTGCCGCCGCAGGTAAAGACGATATTCATGAACTTCCCTCCCTTACAGAAGCTTATTGTCGTTCTGCCGGGAGACGGCCAGGACAACGCCCGCTTCAAACAGCTGCATGAGAAGCGCCGTGCCGCCGTAGGAGAAGAACGGGAGAGAAATGCCGGTGGCGGGCAGAAAATTGGTCACGACGCCAATGTTGAGGAAGGTCTGAAGCGCGATATGCGTGGAAATTCCGGCGGCAAGGAGCGCACCGAAGCGATCACGCGCGTGCATGGCGATATAATAGCCGCGCACGATCAGAAGAATGAACAGCAGGATCACGACGACTGCCCCGACAAAGCCGAGCTCCTCGCAGAGAATGGGGAAAATATAGTCGTTGTGCTCCTCGGGAAGATACAGGTATTTCTGGCAGCTCTTGCCGAGGCCGAGGCCCATCAAGCCGCCGGAACCGATGGCGTAGAGCGACTGTAAGATCTGATAGCCGTTGTCTGTCGGGTCGGAGGCGGGGTCGCGCCAGGCGGTGATACGGCTTCCGGCGTAGCCCTGCGTCTTGAGATAAACAAACATGAACACGGCGACTGCCGCGCCGCCGAGGGCAAACCATTTGATCTGGACGCCGCCCAGAAACAGCATGGCCGCCGCAAGCAGCAGCATGATGAGGATGCAGGAGAAATGGCGCTCCAGCGCGACGAGGCCGCACAGGACGATCATGATCGCGCCGAAGGGCGCGATGCCATAGCGGAAGGTGCGCATTTTATCGCGGTAGGTCGAGATCATGGCGGAAAACGTCATGATGATGGCGATTTTCGCAAGCTCCGAGGGCTGGAAGCGGATGCCCGCAACCTCGATCCAGCGCTTTGCGCCGTTGGCCGTCGAGCCGATGAGCGGTACGAGCATCAGGAACACGACGGATACCGCGAGGATGATGAACGAAGCACTGCGCCAGAGCTGATAGTTCAGCCTGCTGACAAACAGCATACCGCCGATGCCCACGACAGCGAAAATCGCCTGCCGGGCAAAGTAATAGGTAGAGTTGCCGGTCAGATAATACGCGCGGGCGTAGGAGGCTGAAAAGACCATGACGACGCCGATCAGCACGAGCAGCACCGTCAGCGCGAGAAACGGCAGGTCGAGCAGGCCGCGCTCGTCGAGCAGCACCTTGTCCTTTGTTTTGGTCGGCTGCGGCAGGCGCTCCGGCTCGGGAGCCTGCGGAGCTTCATACAGCCGCGTTACGCCGTCTGAACGGCTTGCCATAGGGGTCGCTCCTTTCTGAAGCTGCGGTAGCTCAATACCGGTTCATAACACCGAGATACGCCAGCACGCACATGACGAGCGTGATCGCGGTGAAAACAAAAACGATTTTTTCCTCTTTCCAGCCGCACAGCTCAAAGTGGTGGTGGATGGGGGTCATTTTGAAGATGCGCTTGCCATGGGTCAGCTTGAAATACGTGACCTGCAGAATGACGGAAAGCGTCTCGCAGAGATAGATAATGCCGACAAGGATCAGAATCAGCGGCATATCGAGCGCGAAGGCCATGCCGCAGACCATGCCGCCGAGGAACAGTGAGCCGGTGTCGCCCATGAAGACCTTGGCCGGGTGGAAATTGTAGCAGAGGAAACCCGCCAGGCCGCCCGCGACGGTCGCGGGGAGCAGGGCCAGCGTCGTGCGGCCATAGATATAGGAGGTCGTGGCGAAGAAGACCATGACCGGGATGGTCACGCTGCTGGAAAGACCGTCGACGCCGTCCGTCAGGTTCACAGCGTTGACGCAGCCGACAATGACGAAGGCCGCAAAGACCATATAGACCGCCGTCGGAATTTCAAGATCGAGGTTCCAGAACGGGATATAGAGGTCGCAGGACAGATCGCCGCTGCCCTTCAGCACAAACAGGAACGCAGCGGCCACGACGAGCTGCAGCAGGAATTTCTGGATGGCAGTCAGGCCGAGATTGCGCTTGAGCTTGACCTTGACAAAGTCGTCGGCGAAGCCGACAAGGCCATAGCAGAGGGCAAGGGCCAGCACATACAGGTGCGTATAGGTGTGGTTCTCCGTCATGCTCTTCCAGCCGAAGCCGACTGTGCAGAGGATGATCGCGGCAATGAACATGATGCCGCCCATGGTCGGCGTACCGGCCTTGGTGTTGTGCCACTGCGGGCCGACCTCGCGGATGGACTGGCCCGCGTGCAGCGCACGGAGCATGGGAATAACGAAGCGGCCAAACAGCAGCGTCAGTAAAAACGAAGCGAGCGTCGCGCCCAGAACGATAAAAAACATTGCATCCATACAGGATTCCTCCGAGACTCTCTTTATTCCTCTTCTTCCTTGAAAAACAGCGCAAGGGCCTTTTCCATCCGCATACCGCGGCTGCCCTTGAACAAAATCACATCGCCGGGACGGGCACGCATTTTGAGCATATGCGCCAGATCCTCATGCGTGTCAAAATGCTCGATCAGCTTCTGCTTCATGCCGCCGGTGATCGCACCGGAAACCATGCGCTCGGCGTTGACGCCGTAGGTGTAGAGCACGTCGGCCTTCGTGGCGGCAATGCGGCCAATGCGGTAATGCTCCGCGGCGGAGCGGTTGCCAAGCTCCAGCATATCGCCCAGCACCGCGATACAGCGGCCATTCGTGCGCGAACGGAAGCCCGCAAGGATCTCAAGCGCGGCCTCCGTCGATTCCGGGCCTGCGTTATAGCAGTCCTCGATGATGGTAAAGCCGTCGCGCTCGTAGATCTTCTGGCGCATACCGGTGTTGTGAAAGCCGGAGATCTGCGTCTGAATCGTCTCAGGCGGGACCTTCAGGAGCAGGGCTGCCGTAACGGCGGCCAGCGTGTTATAGACCGTATGACGGCCCAAAACCGGCACGAACAGCTCAAAGCGCTGGCCAAAGCCGCTGACGACGAAGCGCATACCATCGTCAAGCTCCTGAATGTCGGTCGCAAGCACGTCGCAGGCGTGGTTCTCGATGCCGTAATAGTATTTTTTGTGTCCGCCGTCGGCGCGCACGTTCCAAAGAATCGGCTCGTCGCCGTTGAACACGCCGACTCCATTTTCCGGCACACCCCGGAAAATTTCGAGCTTGGCCTGCAGGATGCCCTCACGGGAGCCAAGATGTTCGATATGCATGGTGCCGATGTTGGTGATAACGGCGATATCTGGCTTTGCGATAGAAGTCAGGCGGGCCATTTCTCCGAAGTGGTTCATGCCCAGCTCCAGAACAGCCGTTTCGGTATCGTCCGGCATATCGAGGATGGTCATGGGCAGACCGATGTTGTTGTTGTGGTTGCCCTCGGTGCGGGCGGTGCGGTAGGTACGCTCCAGCATACAGGCGGTCATTTCCTTGGTCGTCGTTTTGCCGACGCTGCCGGTAATGCCGATGACGGTCACGCCCATCCGTTCGCGGCGGGCTGCGGCAAGATCGCCGTAGGCCTTGATGGTATCGGGTACAAGAATGGTCGGGATGGCCGCCTTGACCGGTCTTTGCACAAGCGCGGCACTTGCGCCAAGACTGGCCGCCATGCCGATAAAGTCATGGCCGTCGGACTTCTCACCCTTGATGGCGACGAAGAGGTCGCCGGGCTTTACTCTGCGCGAATCGATCTGGACGCCGGTGATCATGCCCTCCGCCTGTTCAGGCGTGAGCGTTCCCCGGCAGTCCTCCGCTGCCTGCTTCAGTGTCAGTTCCTTCATGCGTTTGCCTCCAAATACGACGCGACGACCTCACGCTCGTCCAGATGGTGCTTTTCGTGGCCGACTTCCTGATACGTCTCGTGGCCCTTGCCGCACAGGACGATCACATCGTCCTTCTGCGCCAGCTCCATCGCCCGGCCAATGGCCGAAACGCGGCTCTCAATGACCTCGTAGGGCGTTTCGGTATCCTGCATCCCGGCAAGGATCTGCCGGAGGATCTTATAGGGATCTTCGGTGCGGGGATTGTCTGAGGTGACGATGGCGAGGTCAGACAGCTCTGCCGCGATTTTGCCCATGACGGGACGCTTGAAAGGGTCGCGGTCGCCGCCGCAGCCGAAGACGGCGATGATGCGGCCCGTGCAGAAGCCGCGCACAGCCCTCAGAATATTTTCAAGGCTGTCGGGCGTATGGGAATAGTCGATGAGGACAGTATAGTCCTTGCCCGGCGTGGGGACGACCTCTACCCTGCCCTTGACGCTCTGCGCGGTGCGCAGGGCGTCCGCAATTTCAGCAAGCGGAATGTGCAGTGCCAGCGCAGCGGCGATGACACCGAGCGCGTTATAGACGCTGAAAATGCCGGGAATGCCGAGCGTGACGGCAGCCCGCTCGTCCTGATAGACCGCGTCAAACTCCACGCGGTCGGAGAACAGGCCGATATGCTCCGCCATGAGCGAGGCGGGGTTTCCCTGCGCGGAATAGGTCAGAAGGCGGCAGTCCGCCTGCTCCATGATGCGCTTCGCGTAGGCATCGTCGACATTGACCGCGCCCGTTTCGCAGCGGCGGAAGAGCATGGCCTTGGCATCGCAGTAGGCGTCCATCGTTTTATGGAAATCGAGATGATCTTCCGTCAGATTTGTAAAGACAGCTGCGCTAAAACGGATCTGGTCGGCGCGGTGGAGCACCAGCGCGTGGGACGAGACCTCCATAATGACGTGCGTGCAGCCCGCATCGCGCATATCGGCAAAGAGCTTCTGCAGCTCGAAGGATTCCGGCGTGGTGCGCTCGGTGTGCAGGATCTCATCGCCGATCATGTTCTGGATCGTGCCGATGAGGCCGACCTTTGCGCCGAGCGTTTTTTCAAGCACGTGCTTCAGCAGATACGTGCTGGTCGTTTTGCCGTTCGTGCCGGTGATTCCGACGACGCACATAGCGTCCGCCGGATGGCCGAACCAGTTTGCGCCGAGCGCGGCAAGCGCCGAGCGGGCATTGGAAACCAGTACATACGGAATGTCTGTTTCCGGCTTTTTTTCGCAGACGACGCAGACCGCGCCGTTTTCCATGGCCTTGGGAATATATTTGTGGCCGTCGGTCTGGAAGCCGGAGATCGCGACAAACAGTGCTCCGGGCGTTACCTGCCGGGAGTCATACTGAACGCCGGTAATATCCAGTGCTTCGTCCGCGTGCAGTTCCAGCACGTCAAGGCCGTGCAGCAGTTCTTTGAGCTTCATAGTGTCCTCCTTAGTCGGATGCTCCTGTGGAAGAGAATTCTACTGTAATTGTAGTACCTCTGTCAACCTCTGTTCCGGGTTCGATGTCCTGATAGGCCGCAAGCACGTAAACGTCCGTGCGGTCGGTGCCCTTGGCCTGCACGTAAAGGCCGGCGTTTGCAGCCAGATAGTTAACGTCCGCGACAGAGCAGCCGATGAAATCCGGCACCTCGACAACCGTCTGCTGCTTTTCCACGCCCATGTAGAGGATGATCTGCGAATTGCCGGGAACCTGGCTGCCCGGCGCGGGCAGCTGGTCGGTGACGGTCGAGCCGGTGCCGACAATGCGGTAGGTGATGGTTTTTTCAGCGAGCAGCGCAGCCGCTTCGCTTTCGTCCATGCCGATCACATCTGGGACTGTGAAGTTGATACCGCGGATATCCTCGGAATCATAATCCGGCTCCACACCGAGATAGGGAAGAATATCAAGGAAAATGTCGCGGACGGTCGGCGCAGCCATCAAGCCGCCGGAAATATACATCCCGTGGAGGGTATATTTTTCGCTGTCCTGCGAATACGCGGGCGTGTCAAGCGCAACAAGGACGACATATTTCGGGTCGTCAATGGGCGCGACGCCGATAAAGGAGACGATCTTGTCCTTGACCTGATTGCCGTCCTCGTCGTATTCGTCCAGCTTTTCGGACGTGCCGGTCTTGCCGCCGACACGGTAGCCGGGGGTTTTGGCCGCAGAGGCCGTGCCCTCGGTGACGACCTGTTCCATAAGGCTGCGCATTGTTTCGGACGTCTGCTGGCTGATGACCTGCCGCAAGACGGTCTTTTCGTTCCGCTCGACCATGTTGCCGTCGGCGTCCAGAACCTCGCTCACGATATACGGCTCGAGCACATAGCCGCCGTTGACGATCGCCGCGACGGAGCGCACCAGCTGCATGGGTGTGATACGGAAGCTCTGACCGAAAGAGGACGTGATGAGATAGGACGTGCCGTACTGTGCGGGATTGTTCAGGTATTTCCGTTCGTAGAACAGACCGCTGGCCTCGCCCGGCAGATCAACGCCTGTTTTTTCCATAATGCCGAAGGCCTTGAGGTAATCATAGAAAATGTCGCCGCCCATGCGCAGGCCGATATGGCCAAAGGCGATGTTGCAGGAATTGCCGAGCGCCTGCGCGGTCGACTGCGCACCGTGACCGGCGGATTTCCAGCAGTTAAGGATCTGCTCACGGCCGGAGAACTTTTCCTGACCGCCGCAGTAGAACGAGTCGTTCAGCGTGACGGCTCCGGAATCGATTGCGGAGGCCAGCGTGATGAGCTTGAAGGTCGAACCCGGCTCATAGCCGTCGGACACGCAGCGGTTGCGCCACTGAGCCATACGTGCCGATGCAACATCCTGCTTATACTGCTCGATGGCGGCCTTATAGGCATCGGACGCTTCCGGCAGGGACAGCGCCGCATCACGCTCATTTTCAAGAAGCGCAGCCGCCGCGTCGTCATAGATTTCCAGATAATTATTTGGATCATAGGAGCCGAGCGTGGCCATGGCCTTGATCTCGCCCGTATTCACGTCCATGACGATACAGAACGCGCCGTTTTTGATATCGTACTTGTCAATGGCGTTCTGCAGGTTCTTTTCCACATACGCCTGCACGGTCGCGTCGATGGTGGTAACGAGGCTGCAGCCGTCAGAGGCGTCATAGTATTTTTCGTATGTATAGGGCATCTCGGAGCCGTAGTTGCCCTTGGATGTCACGACCTTCCCGGCTGTGCCGGAAAGCTCTTCGTTGTAATAGGCTTCAAGGCCCTCGGAGCCGTTGTTGTCGCTTGAGACGAAGCCGAGTGCCTGCGCGGCGAGGGAGGAGTTGGGGTAATAGCGCTTAAGGTCTGTTTCGAGATAGACGCCGGTGATCTTGTTTTCGCTGACGAAGGCGCGGACCTCGTCGGCCAGCTCCTCGGAGATCTTACGGCTGATGACCTTATAGCGGTACTGCTTGTCGGCGGCCTGCTCGTAGACGAAGCTCGGCTCGACATCCAGAATTTCGCCAAGACCGCGCGCGATCTGGTCGAGCAGGTTGCTGTTCTCGGGCTTTTTCATCTGCTCGGCGATCTCGTTCGGGTCGATGAAAACCGTCTCGACGGTCGACGAAGAGGCCAGCACGTTCATATTCGCGTCGTAGATCACGCCGCGCGCTGCGGTCAGATTCGTTGAACGGGTCTGGTTCTTGATCGCCTTTTCGTTGTAATAGTCGTGCTGGGTGATCATGAGGTTATAAAGCGTTCCGATCAGCGGGACAAACGCGATCACGCCGCACAGGACCATCAGGATCAGGGTACGGCTGAGGATCGTTCGGTTCGCGCGCTCATTCCGCTCCCGGTTTGCCTGCTTCTGCTCTTTGGTGCGCGGCAGGCGGATGATCTTTTTTGCCATGAAACTGCCTTTCTGTTCAAAAAAGGGGCGGCCTGAAAAGACCGCCCCTGTCCGGTTACTCAGCTGGATTTCAAACTGGGAGGTTCTGTCCAAGCTTATGCTGCTGCGGGGTGCAAATATTCGATGAGGCCGAGAATGCTCTGCTGCATGGCGTCCAGAATTTCTCCGAAGACGCTTGTGCGCTGCTGCGTGTAAATTTCCGCCTGATCGTTCCCGGAGAAGCTGACATAGACGATCTGCTCGGGCTGACATTTGGTCAGGCCGATCTCAGCCGCGTATTCCTCGGCGGCGGTCAAATCGATCTTGGCGTCGTATTTGCTCTGAAGCATCAGCTGCTGCTCCTTGAGATTGGCAAGCCTGCTTTCAAGGGCTGAGACATTGCTGCTGGCCTCAAACAGCTGGACATAGCCGAAAATCACAAGGATCATGAGACAGGCTACCGTCAGCATACCCGCCAGTGTAAACGGCGCGATGGCCGTTCTGGCCTTGACTCTTCGGTACGGCTGCTCATAGGCCCGCTCGTCCGGCAGCTCGATGGGCAGGGTACGCTCATAGGCGCGGTTATCGTCATACTGGCGGGCAGTCTGATCGTTCCATGCGTAAACATCGTATGCGGCGGCGCCGTTGTCTCTATAAAGATTTCTTCGATTGGGCTGCGCCATAACGGCGGGACTCCTTTCCGGGTTACACGCGCTCTGCTACGCGGAGCTTTGCACTGCGCGAACGGGGATTTTCCTCGACCTCCTCGCGCGTGGCGATGATGGGTTTTTTCGTCAGAATTTTGATCTTCGGCTTATGGCCGCAGACACAGACCGGGAACGACGGCGGGCAGGTGCAGCCCTTTGCCGCGTCCTGAAACACGTTTTTGACGATACGGTCTTCCAGCGAATGGAACGTAATGACAACCAGACGACCACCGGGGTTCAGGTGGTCGATGGCGGCCTCCATGCCTTGCCGGACCGCGCCAAGCTCATCGTTGACGGCGATGCGGATGGCCTGAAAGCTGCGCTTGGCCGGATGCTGCTTTTCACGCAGGGCGCTGGGCGGCATGGCCGAGCGGATGATGTCGACCAGCTCCAGCGTTGTCTCGATTGGGTGGTCGGTCCGCACGCGTTCGATGGCGGCGGCGATCTGCGGGGCGCAGCGCTCCTCGCCATATTCGTAGAGAATGGATTTTAATTCCTCGCGCGGCCAGTTGTTGACGATCTCGTAGGCCGTGAGGGACTGGTCGCGGTCCATGCGCATATCCAGCGGCGCGTCGGCCATATAGGAAAAGCCGCGCTCCGCGTCGTCGAGCTGCGGGGACGAAACGCCCAGGTCGAACAGCATCCCGTCGATCCGGTCGAGTCCCAGCGCGGTAAGGATCGCGCCGACGTTTTCAAAATTATCATGTACCAGCGTCACCTTTTTCGCGTGGCTGTACAGCCGCTTTTTTGCGGCCTCCAGCGCGACCAGATCACGGTCGACGCCGATGAGCCTGCCGGTGGTGAGGCTCCGGCAGATCTCCAGCGAGTGGCCCGCGCCGCCGAGCGTTCCGTCGAGATAGATCCCGTCGGGCTTGATGGCCAGCGCGTCTATGCACTCGTGCAAAAGCACAGATCGATGTGCGAATTCCATCAGAAACCAAGTTCCTCCATCACAGCCGCCAGATTTTCAGGCGTCAGCGTCTGCTGCTCCAGCTCGTCATAGGCTGCGCTGTCCCAGATCTCCGCGTGGCCGCCCTGCCCGATGAACGTGACCTCGCTGGAAAGACCGGCGTATTGGCGCAGTTCGGCCGGAATGAGGAAGCGGCCCTGCTTGTCGGGCTCACATTTGGCGGCGTTGGCAAACAGAAAGCGCATTTTTCGTGCCTGTACGATCGGCAGCGCGTTATATTTATCGACAATGGCCTTCCAGCCTGCTTCCGTGTAGACGGACAGGCAGTGGTCGAGGCCCAGTGTTACATAGAAGGTGCTTCCCAGCTCTTCGCGCAGCTTGGACGGCACGAACAGACGTCCTTTTTCGTCAACTGAGTGCTTGTACTTGCCAAACATCCCCTCGCGCCTCCTTTCGCTCCACTTTACTGAAATTTCGCTCCACTTTGCTCCACTTCAATAATATAATACCTGTCTCTTATACACATCTCCGAGCCCACGAGACATCT
>ERZ1026956.75-NODE-75-length-62433-cov-11.224967_pt1 | contig 62433 bp, 52 predicted proteins | sample MGYA00519301_ERZ1026956 | MGnify/ENA primary metagenome ERZ1026956 (study PRJEB26926, sample SAMN06164521) | human gut metagenome | biome: ENVO:00009003; feature: ENVO:2100002; material: ENVO:00002003 | host: Homo sapiens | place: USA | collected 2012 ...
AGATCCTGAGATGTCTCGTGGGCTCGGAGATGTGTATAAGAGACAGGCTTTGTATTCTCACAAAGCCGGGCGCGTTTTTTGCCTTGGAGGTTGCAATTTGGGGGCAAAACGGATAGAATAGAAGGAACGTCCTGTTTACAGGGCGCAGCAAAGAGAAAAGGTCAGATCAGGTATGGAACAGGTCTTACAGCAGTTTTGTCTGGACGGAACGCCCGTCTCCTGCGAGCCGTTTGGAAACGGCCATATCAACCGCACCTTCCGCGTCACCTGCAGCAGCGGAAGGGTCTATACGCTCCAGCGCATCAACCGCGTCGCGTTCCGGCACCCGGAGGAGCTGATCGAGAATATTGACGCAGTTTCGCGCTTTATCGCAAAGAAGAACACCGGACTGGAAATGATCCGCCTCTGCACAGCCAGGGGCGGCAGAAAATATGCCGTCGACGCACAGGGGGAATTCTGGCGGGCCTATGATTATATCTCCGGCGGCCTCAGTCTCGAGGCGCCGCGCGACTGCAACGACTTTTATCAGGCGGCGGTCGCCTTCGGCAAGTTCCAGCAGGCGCTGGCCGATTTCCCCGCCGCCACGCTCCACGAGACGATCCCCCGCTTTCACGACACCGAGGATCGGCTCTGCCAGCTGCGCGCTTCAGTGGAGGCCGACGCCTGCGGCCGCGTCCGGGAGGCCGGGCCGGAGCTTGCGTTCATTTCCGCCCGTGAGCAGGAGCTTGGCACGCTCTGCCGGATGCTGCGCAGCGGCGCGCTGCCGCTGCGGGTGACGCACAACGACACGAAGCTCAATAACGTCCTGCTGGACGAAAAAACGGGCCTTGCAAGAAGCGTGCTCGATCTCGATACCGTCATGCCCGGGCTTTCGGCCTATGACTTTGGCGACGCTGTGCGCTTCGGCGCGTCCTCGGCTGCGGAGGATGAGACGGATCTTTCGAAGGTCTTCCTGCGTCTTGATCTTTACCGGGCATTTCTGGAGGGCTATCTTGACGCCTGCGGGCACGCACTGACAGAAAATGAGATCAGCGTCCTGCCGCTTGGCGCAAAGATCATCACGATCGAGCTTGGTATGCGCTTTTTGAAGGACTATCTGGACGGCGATGTCTATTTCAAGATCGACCGGCCAACGCAGAACCTCGACCGCTGCCGCGCGCAGCTGCGGCTCGCGGCGGACATGGAAGCGCAATGGCCGCAGATGCAGCAGATCCTGCTGGAATCGGCCGGCTCCCGCTGCCGGACATAACCTTCCTATCGCTATTTCATCGCAAAAAATCCCCCTTCGGCGGTTCCCAACGCCGAAGGGGGCTCTTTTTTTGACAGCACACCGCAGAGGGGGATCTGCGCAGACTGCCCGGAAAGCACATGGGTTGTGCAGCTTTCCGGACGGCGCTTTCCGGGGGAGGAAAAGCGCCAGACAAAAAGTCCGCACAGCCACCAGCCGTGCGGACAAAAAATTCGTCCATAGACTCCCGGTGACGGCAGGAGCACAGGTCTGGTTCTGACGTATCTGACTGAGCGCGGCGTGCGCGCATCACAGTGACCCACTCGCGGGGATTTGCACCCCATTCCGCTTCCGGCATCCGTTCCATGCCGGGCGAACCGACCCGCCTTGTTTACTTTCCTGCCTGTATTATAGCATATTTTTTCCGCTTTGCAAGCCCTTTTCTGGTTTTCTTCTTTAACGCCAAATTAACGTACTCCTGCTGTATAATAAGCCCTGAAAAATCATGGCGCTTCGCGCCCTGTGAGGAGGAAGAACTATGTTTCTGATCAATACCGCCATGGAGAAGATCCCCATCGGTACCGCCGCCCTGATCGTTGTGCTCGGCATGGCCGTCGTCTTTTTCGGCCTCATTCTTCTGATGTTCGTCACGAAGATCGCCGGTGCGATCATCAACCGTAAGAATACTGCTGCGCCTGCCGCAGCTCCCGCGGCCGCGTCTGCTGCTCCCGCCGTGCCGAACGCGCCCGCGCCTGGCTCCGCCGGTAAGATCGCGCTGCACGACGTCCCCGACAAGACCGCCGCCATGCTCATGGCCATCGTTGCAGACAGGACTGGCAAGCCCCTCAACCAGCTTCGCTTCATCTCCATCCGCGAAGTCAAAGACTGACCGTTGTTTTTTACATAGCAGGAAGCGCACAGCGTGCGCGCTTCCTGCTATTTCTGTATGTTTTGTGCATTATGCCGGTTTATGGTGTTAAGATTTCGTTAAGATTGAGCAGATTGCCTTTACCGCCTATCCGTTTTATGGTATATTGAATGCAATCTGAGGAATGTCCTCAAAAAAAGAAAAGGAGATCTGTATGAAAGAAAAGAAGAAACTCAGTCTGCCGGCATGGATATTTATCGGCATGCTTGCCGGTATTGCCGCCGGTCTCATCTTCGCGTTCGCCGGTCTCGGCGATTTCACCACGGAGTGGATCAAGCCCATCGGAACGATCTACGTCAACCTGCTGAAGTTCCTGGTCGTCCCGGTCGTCCTGTTCTCGATCGCTGACGGCGTCATCAGCCTGAAGGACCTCAAGCGCGTCGGTTCCGTCGGCCTGAAGACCTTCGTGTATTACATGATTACGACCGCGCTGGCCGTCGTTATCGGCCTCGTGCTGGTCAATCTCTTCAAGGGCAGCTTCACCCCGCTGCCGTCCGCAGATCTGGGCGCGCTGGAATATGAGGCGAAGGAAGCCCCGTCCGTCATGCAGGTCATCGTGAACATCTTCCCGTCCAACCTGCTCCAGCCGATGGTCTCCTCCGACATGCTGCCGGTCATCGTCACCGCCATTTTCCTCGGCGCGGGCGTTCTGGCCGCTGGCGAAAAGGGCCAGAAGATCGCGGAGCTCATCAACTGCGGCGAAGAAGTCATCATGCAGATCATGATGATGATCATCAAGTTCACCCCGATCGGTGTCTTCTGCCTCATGGCCAATGTTGTCGCCGTCAATGGCGCTGACATCATTGGCAAGCTGGCACTCATCATCGGCGTTGCCTACATCGGCTACATTGTCCATGTTGTCGTTGTCTACGGCCTGTCCGTCAAGTTCCTCGCCAAGATGAGCCCGCTTGCATTCTTCAAGGGCATCGCCCCGGCCATGATCACCGCATTCACCACCACATCCTCCAACGCGACCCTGCCCGTCAACATCGAGTGCTGCAACAAGATGGGTGCGGAGCCTGAGGTCAGCTCCTTCGTCCTGCCGCTCGGCGCGACGATCAACATGGACGGCACGGCCATTTATCAGGCTGTCTGCGCAGTCTTCATCGCCTGCTGCTATGGCGTTCAGCTGACGCTCGGCGACATGGCCATGATCGTTCTGACTGCGACCCTCGCCTCCGTCGGCACGGCCGGCGTTTCCGGTGCCGGCATGATCATGCTGGCGATGGTTCTGACCCAGGTCGGTCTGCCGGTCGAGGGCATCGCGATCATCGCGGGCGTTGACAAGATCTTCGACATGGGCCGCACGACGCTGAACATCACCGGCGACGCGACCTGCGCGCTGTTCATCTCCCGCCTCGAGCGTGAGAAGGCCGCCAAGAAAGCTGCCAAGGCTGCAAAATAACAACAAGTCTGACAACAAACCGCTCCCCGGGCCATCCGTGGGAGCGGTTTTACGTGCACAAAAGCCTCCTTTGGATAAAGGGGAGCCTTTGGAATAACCTAGCTTACATCACATCCATGTTTTCGGGCATGACGAGAGCGGCGATGATGTAGAGCAGAATGCCCGTGCCGGTCAGGCCGAGGGCCGCCCAGATGAGGCGGACGACGGTGGGATCGATGCCGAGATACTCGGCAAGGCCGGCGCAGACGCCGCAGATCATCCGGTTATTGCTTTTATACAGTTTCTTCATCAGAAGTTCCTCCGTTTCATTGATATTGGTTAGACGGCGCGGCGCGCCGATTGTTCCCGGAGACGGAAAAATTTTCAGAGGGAGAGCACGATGGGCTCGCCGCCTATGGCAAGCTGCTCCTCGTAGATCTCAACAGGGCTGCCGTCGATGCAGTTCCGGTACACGCCGTTCGGCGCGGGGAAGCGGACAAGCGCCGACTCGCCGCGCAGGCTGAACAGACCGGCCATGCGCCGGCCGTCCTTTTCATATACGGCAAGCAGCACGTCATGCGGCAGGGCTGTGAGGGTATAGCTGCCCTCCGCGAAGATCGGGTCGCGCTTCAGCTTGGCCAGATGTGCAAGGAACGCGGACTGGTCGCGGCCGGTGTTCCAGTTGATGGGATCCTTGTCGAACAGCGACGGAACGTGCGTGCTGTCTGCCTCCTGTCCGTTGTAAACAAGCGTCAGACCGCGCTGGAAGAACAGGAACGCCGTCCAGTTCCGGCGCATTTTCTCGTCCGGCAGGATATGGGCCGCACGGGCACGGTCATGGTTTTCGAGGAAGCGGAGCTTGACGTAGTTATCGGGATAGAGCCATTCCTGCGCGTCGAGCCGGTCGGCGTACTGTGTCAGGCTGATCCTGCCCTCCAGATAGTCGCGGAAATAGGGATAGACGTCGTAATCATAGCCCGCGTCGAACGCCTGATAGAGCTCGGCGTCAGACAGGCTTGCGAAGCCCTGTGCGCGGGCAGCGACGTGGAAGCCGCGCTCAACCGATTCGCACAGCCAGAAGCAGCCGGGACGGACGGCGGCCACCTCTTCCCTCGCCTGCTTCCAGAACTCCAGCGGGACAAGCGGCGCAACGTCGCAGCGGAAGCCGTCGACGAGGCGCGCCCAGTATTTGAGCGTTTCGATCTGGTACTCCCACAGCTCTTTGTGGCTGTAATCCAGATCAGCCACGTCCCACCAGTCGCCGAAGCGGTTGCCGAGCGAGCCGTCCGGCTTGTGGAAGAACCATTCGGGGTGGTGCTCTGCCAGCCAGGAATCGGGCGACGTGTGGTTATAGACTACATCGATGATGCACTTCATGCCCCGGTCGTGGATGGCGTCGACCAGATGCCGGAAATCATCCAGCGTGCCGAATTCGGGGTTCACGGCGCGGTAGTCGCGGATGGCGTAGGGGCTGCCGAGCGTGCCCTTGCGGTGCTTTTCGCCGGTCGGGTGAATGGGCAGCAGCCAGATGATGTCCGTGCCAAGCGCCTTGATGCGGTCGAGGTCCGCCTGCACGGCAGCGAAGGTGCCCGCTTCGGAATAATTGCGGACATAGATGGAATACAAGACCTGATTGCGCAGGGTCTTTTCGGTATCGACAGCCATAAAACAGCCTCCCAAACAATATTTCTATATCTGTATTGTACACAAATCATGGAAAAAGGCAAGTCGGCAAAATTCATAAAATCGGCGGGTGCAACTTCTACCGTTTTTCTGCGTCTGTAAAAGCAGATCACCAGATCACATTTTATGATAAAGGAGAGATCATTCATGAAAAAGCTTCTTGCGATTTTACTTGCAGCCGCGTGCGCGTTCTCGCTGGCGGCCTGCGCAGCTGCTCCGGATACCCCGGCAGCGGAGGAACAGCCGGACTGCATCAGCGACCCGACGACGCAGCAGCTGGCCGCACCGGTGGAGGCTGCCATGGCGCAGTATCCGAACGAAGCGAAGTATACAGCCAGCAATGGTAACTTTGACTCTGAAAAGTACGACGAGGACTGGGACGCGTGGTGGGAAAGCTATCAGGAAAAGACCGCGGATATGACCGATCCTGCTACCATGACGCACTGGTTCACAACCAGCATTCCGGCTCTGATGCAGGACGCGGGTAAGGAAAACCGCGTATGCTCGCCGCTGAATATCTACATGGCGCTTTCCATGCTGGCCGCCGTGACGGACGGCCAGACGCGGCAGCAGATTCTGGACGCGCTGGGCGCAGAGTCTCTGGAGCTGCTTCAAAAGCAGACCGCGCAGCTCTGGACGGAAAACAGCTGGGACGATGGCCTCGTCACCAGCACGCTTGCAAACTCTATCTGGCTGAGGGATGGGTACAACTATAACAGTGAAACGCTCCAAAAGCTGGGGGAAGATTTTTATGCTTCCGCGTTTTCCGGGGAAATGGGGTCTGACGCGTACAACAATATGCTGCGCGACTGGATCAATGAGCATACCGGAAATCTGCTGACCGAGCAGGCAAGCGGACTGGAGCTTGCGCCTGCGACGGTGCTGGCGCTGGTGTCGACGATCTATTACCGTGCGTCATGGAGCGACAAATTTTCCGGCTCTGCCACGACGCAGGACGTGTTTCACGCGCCGGACGGCGATGTGACCGTCGATTTCATGCACAGCAGCGATTCCAACACAGTCTATTACGGCGACGGCTTCTCGGCCATCGGGCTTTCACTGGAAAACAGCGGCCGGATGTGGCTGCTGAAGCCGGACGAGGGCGTGGATGCGGCGGAGCTGCTGCAAAACAAGGACGCGTTGGGCCTCCTGTTGGCAAACGGCAATTGGTCGCAGACGCAGCGTGCGCGGGTCAATCTGAGCCTGCCGAAATTTGACGTTTCGTCCGATCTGGACATTCTGGACACACTGGCACAGCTCGGTATGACGGACGTGATGGACGGCACAAAATCTGATTTCACGCCGCTCACGACCGCAAACGACTCGCTGGAACTGACGCAGGCCAAGCACGCTGCGCGCGTGAAGATCGACGAGGACGGCTGCGAGGCAGCGGCCTATACCATCCTTGGTGTCGAGGCGACTGCGATGATGGGGCCGGAGGAAGAAATCGATTTCACGCTCGATAAGCCGTTTGTCTTCGCGATCACGGGAATTGACGGCCTGCCGCTGTTTGTGGGACTGGTCAACCAGCCCGGTTGATGGAACCGGCTGTACGCCGCTGAGGAAGACTCCATATCGTAATTTCTGAGGCTGTCTGCCTGATGGCAAGCCGTGCAATCGCCTATCGCACAGGGGAACGCGCAAGCGTTCCCCTTAAATTCTAGGGTGTATCTGAAAACTCCCAACGCACCCGGACAGCGGACCTTTTCACGCTGCGCTGCACCATTTTTCCTTGAAATACGTCAGTATTCCTGCGAAAAAATGTCTTGCTCAGCGCAAAAATTTCTCGCTGCCGGTCACATTGGGAGTTTTCAGATACACCCTAACAGGAGGGATTCAACGTGAAGAAAAGTCGCGAATCCTCGCATTATTTCTCGCGGCAGTATCCGCGTCGGCGGCAAATACGACTACCCGCAAGGCTGCAGATTTCAGGGACTATGACGATGCCGCAAGGGTCGTCCAGATGGGAACATACAATGGGCGCTGCTCTATGTTCAGGCCATGGACGGCGCAGACTACATGTACGGCAGAGGCAAACTCCTCGCTCCGCCGGAGAAACATCAAGGGCAGTGTTCTCATCCGCACCGATAGCGGTTTTCTTGATACAAAAAGAAAAAATCCTCAAAATCGTGAGATTTCAAGGATTTTTCTGGAGCTGCTGGGCAGATTCGAACTGCCGACCTCGTCATTACCAATGACGCGCTCTACCGACTGAGCTACAGCAGCAAGTCTCTTTCTCAAGAGCGCTCCGTTATTATAGCATAAAGTCGGGATTTGTCAAGTGGTGATTTTCGTTTTTTTATTTTTTCCGTGAAAATACAGGGCGGCGGTGAAATGTTCACAATTCCTTTTCCTGCCGTTCACAGTTCGGACACGATTTGCCCGTATACTCATAATCAAGGATTTACCCAATCCTCTCTTTCTTCTCTTTTTCTTTTCTTTCTTCAAACAAAGGCCCGCAGCCGAACGGCTGCGGGTTTTTGTTTGCTTATTTCGTGTAGTCGAATTCAAAATCGTAGATGCTGACGGTGTCGCCGTCCTCGATGCCCTGCTCCTCCAGACGGTCGAGCAGGCCGCTTTTGCGGAGCTGGCGGTCAAAATACATGCGGGATTCGTAATCATCGAAGTTGATATCATTCAGGAGCTTCTGGAGCCATTTGCCTGACACGACCCACAGATCGTCATAGCGCTCAATCTGCAGCTCGTCCGCGTTGCCTGCCTCGGCCAGAGGCTTGACGTACTCCGGCTCGTAGATTGTGACAGGCGGGAGCGCGGCAAGCTTGCCTGCGATGGTCTTCATCAGCTCGCGCGTGCCCTGTGTCGTGGCGGCGGAGATCACGTAGAACTCGTAGCCCTGCGCCTCGACGTGCGCCTTGAGGCGGTCCAGATTGTCGCTGTCCGGGGGCAGAAGGTCCGCCTTGTTTGCCGCAACGAGCATGGGGCGGGACGCAAGGTCCGGGGAATACTGGCGAAGCTCCTCGTTGATCTTTTCAAAGTCGTCGACCGGGTCGCGGTCCTCGCTGCCGGAGACGTCGACGATGTGGACGAGCAGGCGGCAGCGGTCGATATGGCGCAGGAAATCATGGCCGAGACCGACGCCGTCCGCCGCGCCCTCGATGATGCCGGGGATATCGGCCATGACGAACGACACGCCGTCGGCGACGTAGATCACGCCGAGATTCGGATAGAGCGTGGTGAAGTGGTAGTTTGCGATCTTCGGATGCGCGTTGGAGGTGACGGACAGAAGCGTCGACTTGCCGACATTCGGGAAGCCGACAAGGCCCACGTCGGCCAGCAGCTTGAGCTCCAGAATGACGTCGTGCTCCTCGCCGGGGAGGCCTGCCTTGGCAAAACGCGGCACTTGACGGGTCGGCGTTGCGAAGTGCTGGTTGCCCCAGCCGCCCCGGCCTCCCTTGCAGAGGACGAAATCGGCGGAATCGGACATATCCTTGATGATCTCGTTCGTGGCCAGATCGCGCACGACGGTGCCTCTGGGCACCTTGATGATCAGGTTTTCGCCATTTTTGCCGCGGCAGCGCTTGCCCTGTCCGTTCTCGCCGTTCGGCGCGGTATATTTGCGCTTGTAGCGGAAGTCCATCAGCGTGGACAGGTTATCATCGACGCGCAGGACGATGGAGCCGCCGTTGCCGCCGTCGCCGCCGTCCGGACCGCCCGCGGCCACGTATTTTTCCCGGTGAAAGGCCACCGCGCCATTGCCGCCCGCGCCGGCCTTGACCGAAATGCGTACTTTATCAATAAACATGAGGTTCCTCCTCTGTCAGTAAGGTTTTCGTAGTCTTTGTCCAGATTTCCGGATAGTTCTCCTGATAATAGTGCGCGCGGTCGGAATCCGGGGCTTTCCAGATCTCCTTTTTCCGAATTTCTTCGGAGATGGCCTTTTGCAGCCAGGCACGCTTCTTTGCGAATTTCTCCGGGTCGGACGCAAAATGCGCATAATCGAGCAGCTGGATGTTTCCCGCCGCCTGTTCCTGCAAAAACGCCTCATAGGCGTCCGGGATATACTCCGCGCCAATAATGCGGACGGGCTGCGCGGACACGAACTCGTTCGGAATTTCTGTCTTCTTGTAATCACCGTCTTCGCAGATATAGAGCCAGCCGGATCTTCCGGCGTAGAGCTTTTTCAGCGCATCGGGGAACGGATCGTCAAAGTACAGCTTCCCCTGCCGGGTATAGCCATATGCGTATTCATAATTCCGGATGAGATAGAACAGCGCCATGGCGCGCAAAGATGTCAGGCAGACCTGCGTGGGCTTGTCAAAATACGGGGATTTTCTCGGTTCGAGCATTCGCAGACCGCCGGCCGGCGACGCGTGATAATATATCATAGCGGTATCCCCTTTTAAGAAAAAACCCCGAACGGGACTCGTTCGGGGTTTTTACAACAAAATTACTGTTCTGCGTAGACAGAGCACATCTTGCGATCCTTGCCCATACGCTCGAACTTGACCTTGCCGTCGATCAGAGCGAACAGCGTATCGTCCTTGCCGATACCGACGTTGTTGCCCGGATGAATGTGCGTGCCTCTCTGACGAACGAGGATGTTGCCAGCCAGAACGAACTGACCGTCAGCGCGCTTCGCGCCGAGTCTCTTCGATTCAGAATCACGGCCGTTCTTGGTGGAGCCGCCGCCTTTCTTATGTGCGAAGAACTGGAAACTCATATTAAGCATCGTTTTGCACCTCCAAAACTTCGATATAATCAGGATAGTCATCCCGCAGAGAACACAATGTGAGCATCATGCCGGAGAGAACCGCCTGTACGGCCTCTTCGCTTTCACACGCTGCGGGAAGGGTTAAGGTGATCCGGGCCTCGTCTTCATTCACCCTGGTTTTTGCGTGCTCGCCGAGCACATCGTTGATCGTGCACTCTGCAAGCTTGACGGCTGTGGAAACGGCTGCGCACACAATGTCGCTGCCTGCCTCTGCATAGCCGCTGTGGCCCGAACAGCAGAATCCGGTGATTCTGCCCTCGTGATCGAAAAATTCGACGCGCGTCATAACTTACAGCGCGATCTTTTCGATCTGCACCTTGGTGTACGGCTGTCTGTGGCCCTGGAGGGACTTGGAGTCCTTCTTCGGACGGTACTTGAAGACGCGGATCTTCTTGCCCTTGCCATTCTTCAGAACCTTAGCCTCAACCTTAGCACCTGCAACTGTGGGGGTACCGAACTTGGAGTCAGCACCGTCGACAACTGCCAGAACCTGATCGAAGGTGACGGTCTGCTCAGCCTCCGCCGCGAGCTTCTCGATGTAGATCACATCGCCCTCCTTGACGTTGTACTGCTTACCGCCGGTAACGATAATAGCCTGCATATTCGTTTGCACCTACCTTTTCTTTCGTAGACTCGCTCTTGAGGTGTGCCGGAGCAGCTTTTGACCTCTTTAATGCGGCTTATGGATTATACCAGAGATTTTTCTCCGTGTCAAATACTTTTTTGCGTAAAATCGCTTATTTTTCCGCCGCTTTGATTTTTTCCTCCGTATCCTCGCGGACAGCCTCGCGCAGCTTCGTCAGATAGGGAGAAAACGCGACGGCGTCATAGGCGTATGTCCGGTTGAGGTCATATTCCAGCGGCTCCCACGAGCGGATATCGGACTCATTGTGCTGGATGACGGCTTCGAGCTTGTCCAGCGCCTTATAGAGCTTCGCTTCGTCTGTCTGCAGCGCGCCCATTTCGGTATACAGCGCGGCCAGCTCCGTATTGTACGGGGCCGGGAGCGACGCGACCCAATCGAACAGCGCGGTATCCTCCTTTTTCTCGTCGCTTGCGGACTTCAAAAACGTCGGGATATCGCCGGTGAAGCACTCGCCAAGATCATGGATCAGGCACATTTTGATGACCTTGTCCATATCGAGCACCGGGAATTCGTCCTTCATAAAGAATGCCATCAGCGCAAGCCGCCAGCTGTGCTCGGCGACGCTTTCGCGGCGGCCCCTGCTCGTCTCACAATGGCGCAGCTCGTCCTTGAGGCGCTCAGCAATATGTAACACATCCAGTAATGCACGCACTTCCATACCTGTTTCTCCTTTTTTGATTTATGACAGCACCAGTTCGATCGCTTCGCGGATATTGCGCACGCGCAGCAGCTCCATGCCGTCGGGCGCGGTGACATTGCCCGTCCCGTGGCGCGGGATGATACAGGTCTTGAATCCGGTGCGGGACGCCTCGGACAGGCGCTGCTGCAAGCCCGTTACGGCGCGAATTTCGCCCGTCAGGCCGACCTCGCCGATGGCGGCGGTCGCCGGATCGATGGGCTTATCGCGGAAGCTGGACGCGGCGGCAAGCACAAGGGCCAGATCGGCGGCAGGCTCGTCCAGCTGCAAGCCGCCGATGACGTTCACATACGCGTCCGACATCCCAAGATTCACGCCGCCGCGCTTTTCCAGCACGGCCAGCATGAGATTTGCCCGGTTAAAATCAAAGCCGTCCGCCGTGCGGCGGGGGACGTTGAAATTCGTCCGCGCGACAAGCGCCTGAATTTCCGCCAGAACCGGGCGCGTACCCTCCATCACGCAGGCCACGCACGTACCGGGGGCATTTAATGGCCGTCCGGCCAGCAGCATTTCGGACGGATTCGGGACTTCGAGCAGTCCCCTGCCCTCCATTTCGAACACGCCGATCTCGTTTGTCGAGCCGAAGCGGTTCTTGGCCGCGCGCAGGATGCGGTAGCTGCTGGCGTGCTCGCCCTCGAAAAACAGCTCGCAGTCGACCATGTGCTCGAGCACCTTCGGCCCCGCGATCGCGCCCTCCTTATTGACATGGCCGACAACGAAGACGGTCACGCCGCTGCTCTTGGCCAGCTGCATGAGGGCCATGGTGCAGTCCTTGACCTGTGAAATGCTGCCGGGGGCAGAGGTATTCTCCGGGCTGTAGAGCGTCTGGATGGAGTCGGCAATGAGAATATCCGGCTGCACCTCGTCGACAGCGCTTAAAATCTCGGAAAGATCCGTCTCCGAGAGGATATATAATTCGTCCGACGCGACCTGCAGCCGGTCGGCACGCATTTTGATCTGCTTTTCCGATTCCTCGCCGGAGACATAGAGGATGCGGAGCGTTTTTCCAAGATACGCGCAGATTTGCAGCAGAAGCGTCGATTTGCCGATGCCGGGCGCACCGCCCACCAGAATCAGCGACCCGCGCACGCCGCCGCCGCCCAGCACGCGGTCAAGCTCCTGCATACCGGTGGAGAAGCGGATCTCCTGCTCCCCTGTCACCTCTTTGAGCTTTTTCGGAACGGCACGCGCGATGCCTGCCCGGCCTGCCGCCTTCGCGGCAGGCGCTTTTTTGTCCTCAAACTCCACGATGGAGTTCCATGCCCCGCAGGCGGGGCACTGGCCCTGCCAGCGCGGCGTTTCGTTGCCGCATTGCTTGCAGACAAAAACGGTTTTAGATTTCATTCGGATGCTCCTCTGAGAGCCACACGGACAGCGTTCCCGCGATCACGGCGGCCAGCTTTTTCTGATACTCCGGCTGCAAGAGCCGCTGTTCTTCCTCGTAATTGGATAAAAATCCGCATTCGACCAGCACGCCGGTGCAGCCGATATGCTCCATGAGATACACGCCGTCCGATTTTTTGCACTGACGGCGGTTGCCCGGTTCGAGGCCCAGGGCCAGATTGGCCTGCAGCTGCTCGGCCAGCGCCTGACTGCCGGGCGTTTTCGCGTAGAAGACCTGTGCGCCGTGGTACTTGCCCTCGGTGAAGAAGTTCTGGTGCACGCTCAGAAGCAGCGCATCCTCCGTCTGGTTCACCGTCTCGGTCCGGTTTTTGATGTCCGAAACTTTCTTCTCCGAGATCGTGCGGCAGCCGTCTGAATAGACAGCCGTATCCGTCTCGCGGATCATGCTGACCCGCACGCCGCACAGGCGCAGAAGGTCGCGCAGGCGCAGCGAAATATCCAGATTCAGCGCCGCCTCCGACGTGCCGGAAACGCCGGTCGCGCCGCCGTCCTCCCCGCCGTGCCCCGCGTCGAGCACGACGGTCGTTCCGCCGGGCTGCATGGCCGCCGTCTGCGTGCTTCGATGTGTCAGAACGGCGAAGACGCAGAAATACAGAACGGTCGCAAACAGCATGACCGGCATCATGATCTCTACCCATTTTTTCATATGATCACCCCATACAAGCGTATGAGGGACAAGAAAAGTATAGCATGGATTTTTCGGTTTGAAAAGGTCGATTATGCGTCCTGAAAGACAGGCTGTACGGCTTCGCCCCAAAGCTGCGCCGCGGCTGCCTCTGCAAAACCACGCTCCTCCTGCGAAAATGGGCGGAACTGCGTGATAAGCAGGCGCTTTCCGCTGTGCTTCCAGCGGCCCGCTACGCTGCCGTGCAGCAGCACCGGCGGCATGACGATGCCGGACAGACTGAAAATGCCGCGCAGATACTCCGGCGGGAGAAATACGCTCTGCTTTTTCTCATAGCCCAGCATCAGCGGGTCGAAGCCCGCCAGCAGCAGGCAGTCCGGAAGCGCCTGTCCTGGTGCTCTTCCGGAATCCAGACTGAACAGCTGCTGCCCCTCGTATTTGGCTGCTTCCACAGGAAGCCGGGCCAGCCGCTTTTTGATCTCCGCCTGCGAGGTACCGAAATAATAGGCTGCATCCCGGACGGAAGCCGGGCCATAATTCGTGAAATACCGGCGCGTCTGTTCCAGCAGTGCGTCCTGCTCCTCCATCGGTGTGAATGCCGGACAGAGGCGGAACGCCTTTTCCTCGCTGACCGTGCCGCAGAGAAAGCCGCGCTCGCAGAGCTCGCGTATGCCGCCGCCCCAGGGATGGAATATGCTGCCCTCCTCCGCCTGCGTCATTCCGGCAGCACGGCAGCGGGCTTTCAGGGCCTCGCGCGTCATTGGCCCTTGCGCAAGTGCATCGATGATCAGGTCCGAAAAGTATGCCTGCCGCTTCGGTGTAAGCGCCCAGTTCGGGCGCTGGTTCCAGAATGACGGAACAGTCCAGTCCCGACTCCGGTACCGGCAGCCAGTGTGCAGGAACAACGGAAGGTCGGCTTCTGCAAAGATGTGCATTGTGCCGCGGAGCGTCCAGCTCTTTACGAGGCTGTCTGCCGCGTGTGCTGTGTCATACGCTGTACTGCGCAGGCGCATGGCATACAGCGCGTTGGAGAGGAACTGCGCCTGAAAGCCGTTCATAGCGCGGAGCACCTCCATCCGCTCCCCTGTGTGCAGCAGATATTGATTGGACAGGCGCGCAAGCGCCAGCTCGGTTCGCTCCATACATTCTCCTTTTGATAAGCGCGGCCCCCGGCGCTTTTTAAGCAGACCGGGGGCCGGTATGTCATAATTTGATCGTCAGATGATGCGGCGTCCGCACAGGAAGCGGGTCTTGTAATACGATTCGTCAAGCGAGTTGACGCGGACGCCCGTGGACGGCGTGGAGGCGTGGACGAAGTTGCCGCCGCCGATGTACATACCGACGTGGTTCGCGTAGCCGCTGTAGCCGAAGAAGACGAGGTCACCGACCTGCAGGTCGCTGCGGGAAACGTAGGTGCCCTGCGTCATCTGGTCGTTGGCGACGCGCTTCATGGAGTAGCCGTACTGCGTCAGGACATAGTACATGAGGCCGGAGCAGTCAAAGCCGGTCGACGGGCTTGAGCCGCCCCAGACATAGCTGTAGCCGACGAAGCCCATGGCGAAGTTCGCGATCTCGCTGGCTGTGCCGGAGCCGGAGACGGTCCCGCCGCTGCCGGAGCCGGAGCCGCCGCCCGGCGTGACGGTGCTGTCCTTCTTATCGGCGAGCAGGTCTGCGCGGACATAGGCCGTAATGCCGTTATATTTGATGCGGTACCACTGGTGGCCGTCGGAGGTCGTAGTCGTGATGCCGGTGACGGTGACGGCGGCGTTGTAGCTCAGCTCGCCGACCTTCGTGCTGCCGGTCGTCCAGGAATCGCGGACGTTGATATAACCCGTCTGGCAGACGTACATGGTCTTGCTGATGCTCGTGACGGTGACGTTCAGATTGATCTGGTCAACAACGACCGTCGCGCTCTTGACGTTTTCATCGTAGAACCACTGGATGGTCTTATAGCAGCGCAGGAACATCGTCATGGCTTCCTGCCGGCTGGCGTTGTCCTTGGGGGTCAGATACGTGCCGTTTCCAAGCTTCGTGCCCTGCACGTAGGAATAGCTCACGCAGATCTGCGCGGCCTCCTTCGCCCATGCGGAGATCGATCCGGCGTCGGCAAAGCCGTTCAGCGCGCCGTCTTTCGCCTTGGGGGAGAACGCAGCCGCCGTGCAGAAATTCTCGATGAGCTTGAAGAATTCCTGCCGCGTCAGCAGCTGCTTCGGGCGGAACGAGCCGTCCTCGTAGCCGTTGACGATGCCGTACAGATGGGCCTTGACAATATTCTCATTCGACGTATCCGTAAAGCCGGTGAACGTTTCGTTCGACATATCGATGTCGTTGCCGGTGGCCTTTTCGAATGCGTAGACGGCCAGCTCGCACATCTCGCCGCGCGTGATGTCCTTGGTCAGATCAAGGCCGTTAAAGGACGCGGGCATCAGGCCGAGCTTGTTGATCTCGTCATAGTTTGTTTGGAACCAGCTGCTGTAGTTGTTGTTCGCGCCGAGCGCGGCCGCGCTCATGGACAGAAGCAGCACGGCGCACAGCAGCAGGCACAGCGGTTTTCTTGCCTTTCGCATGGTTTACAGACTCCTTTTTTCCGTTCCCGGACCGGAACGGCACATTTTCGAGACAATTCGACTGCATTATATCAGATTATGACAACCATTACAAGCACAATTTTGTAAATCTTTCGTAACCAGTTGAGTTTTGCGAAAAAATATGATATAAGTGTGATATGAAGTTACGAGTGATGACCGCAGTGCTTGCCTGCAAGCTCTGCCGGGCCCTGATCCGCCTGCTGGGCAGAGGCGGCACGGATTTTCCCGGGCGCGTGGCGCTCAAGCTCTGCCCGAATCTGCTGGGTGAACTTGCAAGGAACGTGACGACCGTGATCGTCACGGGCACCAACGGCAAGACCACGACCTCGCGCATGATCGAGCAGTCGTGGCAGGACGCTGGAATCTCTTACTTTGCAAATAAATCCGGGGCAAACCTCCTGTCCGGCGTCACGGCGGAATTCGCCGTCCACTCCACGCTCACGGGCCGCTGCAGATATTCGCACGCGCTCATTGAGTCGGACGAGGCGGCGCTGAAATTCATCAGCAAATATGTCGACGCGAAGGTGATCGTCTACACGAACGTCTTCCGCGACCAGCTCGACCGCTACGGCGAGGTCACGCATACGCTCAGCAAGCTGCGCGTCGGCGCGCAGAACAGTCCGAACGCCGTTCTGTGCCTGAACGCGGACGATTCGCTCATTACCAGCCTGCACGACGACGTGCCGAACCCCGTTATTTTCTACGGCGTCAGCACGCCGCTCTATGAGGAGCAGGTTTCGGACCTCTCCGACGCGCCGTACTGCATCAAGTGCAAGAGCGAATATCAATACGACTTTGTGACCTACGGCCATCTGGGCGGCTACCGCTGCCCGCGCTGCGGCTATGCCCGTCCGAAGCCGGATATCTGCGTCAGCAAGGTCATTCTAAGCGACGAGGAGCGCTCCGAGGTCGTCTTCCGCGACGGCGAAACGGAGATCCCCGCAACGGTCAATCTGCCGGGCGGATACAATATTTATAACGCCTGCGCGGCCATGGCGGCAGCAAAGGCCATGGGGCTGGAGCTTCCGAAGGCGGCGCAGTCGCTGTCCCGCTTTGCCTGCGGCTTTGGGCGCATGGAGAAATTCGAGATCAATGGCACGGACGTGCGCATGATTTTGATCAAGAATCCGGCGGGCTGCAACCAGGTGCTGAGCTTCCTGACGCAGCGGACCGAGCCGTTTGTCTTTGCCGCCTGTCTCAACGACCGGACGCAGGACGGCCGCGACGTCAGCTGGATCTGGGACGTGGCCTTTGAACGTCTGACGGATATGGGCGATACGCTCCGTGAGGTCTATCTGTCCGGCACGCGTGCGGAGGATATGGCCCTGCGCTTCCTCTACGCCGGATTCCCGAAGGAAAAGCTGCACGTGCAGAAGGACTACGGCGCGCTGATGGAGGAGGCGACGGCGCATAAGCTGCCGGTCTTCGTCATGCCGACGTACACGGCCATGCTGGCTCTGCGCGGCACGATCAGCAAAACGTATGGCTACAAGCAATTCTGGGAGTAAGCTATGGAACTGAACATCTATCATTTATATCCCGACGTTCTGAACCTCTACGGCGACCGCGGAAATGTCCTGTGTATGCAGCGGCGGCTGGAATGGCGCGGGATGCAGGCAAACATTGTCCCGGTCCCCATCGGGGTGAAACTTGCCGCGAAGGACTGCGATCTGCTCTTCATCGGCGGCGGACAGGACTTTGAGCAGGAGATCCTGATGCACGATCTGAAGGGCGAAAAGACGGCAGAGCTGAAAGCCGCCATCGAGGACGGCGTGCCCGTGCTCGCCATCTGCGGCGGGTATCAGATGCTGGGCCAGTATTACAAGACCTGGGACGGCAAGCAGTGTGACTTTACCGGCGCGCTCGATCTTTACACCGTCGGCTCCGAGCAGCGTATGATCGGCAATTATATGTTCACGTGCGACGAGGCGGACTGTAAAATTGTCGGCTTTGAAAACCACTCCGGCAAGACGTATCTCGGCTCCGGCGTGAAGCCGCTCGGCAAAGTCCTCGAGGGATACGGCAACAACGGCGAGGACGGGACGGAGGGCGCACGCTACAAAAACGTCTTCGCGTCCTATTCCCACGGCTGTCTGCTGCCCAAAAACCCGAAGCTGGCCGATCTGATCCTCAAGCTTGCGCTCGAACGCAAATATGGCAAAGTGGAGCTTCCGCCCCTTGCCGACGAGTTTGAAACTGCCGCGCACAACTATATGGAAGCCCGACTGAGCCGGAAATAAATGCTCCGGGCCGCTGCAAATCCGCAGCGGCCCGGTTTTTTATGTGTTCTCTCTGACCCAGTGGACTGCGAAGTCCGCGAAGCGGGTGGCGGCAGGGGCATCGGTCGCAGCGGCAAGAGCAATGGTGCGGCTGGCGGGCGGGTCGATGGGGCGGATCTCCACGCCGTCTGTGTTGCCGCGCAGCAGCAGGGACGGCATGATGCTCACGCCCAGTCCCTGCCGGACCATGGCGATAACGGCATAATCATCCTTCGTCTCAAAGCGGATGTTTGGCCGGGCCTTGACTGCATGAAACGCACGGCGCACGTCATGATTGGAGGATTCCAGGAGCGAAATAAACGGCTCCTTTGCCAGCTCCTCGACCCGGCAGACCGGACTTTGCCCCAATGGATGCCCCTTCGGCAGGACGGCGGCCAGCGCATCCTCGTACAGCGGTGTGCAGCGGCAGCCAGGACGGGCGGGAAGCGTTGTAAACGCAAGATCGACGCTGCCGTCGCCGAGCCAGGTGTCGATATCATGATAGTCGCCGTTGAAAAGCTGGAAATCCACCTGCGGGTGCTCCTTCTGGAACTGCATCATCATGGCGGGCAGCCAGTGCGTGGCGACACTGGTGAACGTACCGATGCGGATCTTGCCGGTAACGAGCGTATGCAGGCGTTCCGCCGCCTGCCGCAGCAGCCTTTCCTGCCGCACGATCTCGTGAATATAGGGCATCATCTGCTCGCCCTCCGGCGTGAGGCGTGCGCCGGTGCGCGTGCGCTTCAAAAGCGGCAGCTGAAGCTCCGCCTCGATGGCGGAGAGCATATGGCTGACGCCGGACTGCGTAAGGCCCAGCTCCTGCGCGGCCTTTGTCAGAGACTGCAGCTCCACTGTTTTTTCAAAAGCCTCATATTTTTTCGTATCCATACTGAAAAACCTCTTGCTTTTTTCACTTTAACGTGTTATCATACGCGCATATTATGAAGTTCCTTGATATTATACATGAATATTTGTAATGTGTCAAGAGAAAGAAACGGAGAAATGCGTTATGAGTGGAGCAAATCTGCAGCATCTGCTGGCCATGATTTTGTATATGGCCGCTGTCGTCGGCATCGGCATTTATTTTGCCGGACGCGCGAATAAGGATGCCGAGTCGTATTTTCTCGGCGGACGCAGCCTCGGCCCGTGGGTCACGGCGTTCAGCGCGGAGGCGTCCGATATGTCCGGCTATCTGCTGATGGGGCTGCCCGGCCTTGCGTATTGGACGGGCCTTGCGGACGCGGGCTGGACATGCATCGGGCTTGCCATCGGCACGTACCTCAACTTCCTGATCGTTTCGAAGCGGCTGCGCCGGTATTCCATCGCCGTGAACGCATTCACGCTGCCGGACTTCTTCTCGAACCGTTTCCATGAGAAGAAAAAGATCATCATGACGATCTGCTCACTCATTATCATCATTTTCTTCAGCGTCTACGCGGCGCAGTGCCTGTCCACGTGCGGCAAGCTGTTCGCAAATCTGTTCGGCTTCTCCTACGGCGGCATGATGATCGTCGCTGCCGTGTTCGTGCTGGCCTACACGTTCCTCGGCGGATATCTGGCCGAGAGCGCGTCCGATTTCATGCAGGGCGTTGTGATGGTCACGGTGCTGGTGCTGATCCTGATCCTGTCGGTCGTTTCCGCAGGTGGACTGAACACAGTCATCGAAAACGCGAAGAGCATTGACGGCTTCTTCTCCATGGTGCGCACGGCGACGCCCTCGACCACAGAGGTCAACGTTTTTGGTGCAGGCCGTCCTTACGCGCGCTGTCCATTGCGTCCTGCCTTGCGTGGGGTCTTGGCTATTTCGGTATGCCGCAAGTGCTGCTGCGGTTCATGGGCATCCGCTCCGAGCATGAGCTGGGCCGCTCCCGCCGTGTGGCGATCATCTGGGTCGTGATCTCGATGGCCGCCGCCGTGTTCATCGGCGTCGTGGGCCGCAGCGTCGCGGGGCTTGATTATCTGTCCAACAACGATGCGGAAAATATCTTCATTGACGCGGCGACGTCCTATCTGCCGCCGATCCTCGCGGGCTTCGCCTGCGCGGGCGTGCTGGCCGCGGCGATCTCGTCCTCTGATTCGTATCTGCTGATCTCGGCCAGCGCCGTCAGCCAGAACCTGTATCGCGGCGTGTTCAAGAAGGATGCGACGGAGAAGCAGGTCATGTGGTGCTCGCGCATCACGCTGGTGCTCATCACCATCGTCGCCATGGCGATCGCCTGGAACTCCAACTCGACCATCTTCGGCATCACGTCGTTTGCGTGGGCGGGCTTCGGCGCGGCCTTCGGCCCGCTGATGCTCCTGTGCCTGTTCTGGAAGCGCACGACATATCAGGGCGCAATCGCGGGTATGGTCGCGGGCGGCGCAATGGTCTTCTTCTGGAAGCTCGTTCTGAAGCCCCTCGGCGGGATGTTCGGCATCTATGAGCTGCTGCCCGCGTTCGTCTTCAGCGTGATCGTGATCGTCGCCGTCTCCCTGCTCACGGCAGAGCCTGACGCACAGATCGAGGCGGAATTCGACAAGGTCAAAGCGGGCAAGGGACTGCAATAAGAAATTTCTCCCGGCGGCGCGCAGCCGCCGGGTTTTCTGTGCTTTTTCCGAAAAAGCTGTTGCCAAACGGCGGTTGTTGTGCTAAAATGCATCTGATATCTGGAAAAAGCGAGGATCGAGCTGTCCTGTCCGATAGGGCCGGGTACAGAGAGGGCGGGTTTTGCTGGAAGCCGCCTCCCGGTTGGGCCGCAGGGCTTTCTCTCGTGAGCTGCCGTTTGAACGGGGGTCGCTCCCCTACTAGGACGCGCCGGTTATTGCCGCCGTTACCGGGCAGAAAGCAGCGCAGATTCTCTGCGAACAGCGGGTGGTACCGCGGAAGCATGGTCTTTCGTCCCGATTCCGGGCGGAGGGCTTATTTTTTTGTATTATCACGAAAAGGAGCATTCGTTTATGAAGGAACAACTCGAAAAAATCCGGCAGGAAGCGCTCGGCGCGCTGGAAAGCGTCAAGGACGCCGGGGAGCTGGACGCGCTGCGCGTGCGCTTTCTCGGCAAGAAGGGCGAGCTGACCGGCGTTTTGAAGACGATGGGCAAGCTGTCCGCAGAGGAGCGCCCCGTCATGGGTCAGGCCGCGAACAACGTCCGCGCCGCCATTGAGGAAAAAATCGAAACCGTCCGCGCCGAACTGAAAGAAAAGGCCATGGAGGCCAGACTGGAGGCCGAGGCCATCGACGTGACCATCCCCGGAACCCCTGTCCAGCTGGGTCACCGGCATCCGATGAACAAGGCGCTCGACGAGGCCAAGGATATTTTTATCTCCATGGGCTTCAAGATCCTCGACGGCCCGGAGGTCGAGCTTGCCGACTATAACTTCACCAAGCTGAATATCGCCGAGAACCACCCCTCCCGCGACCGCAGCGACACGTTCTATGTGACGGACGACGAGGAAGTCCTTCTGCGCACGCAGACCAGCCCCATGCAGATCCGCGCCATGGAGGCCATCGGCCAGCCGCCCATCCGCATTCTGGCCCCCGGCCGCGTGTATCGCAAGGACGAGGTCGACGCGACGCACTCCCCCATGTTCCACCAGATCGAGGGCCTTGTCATCGACAAGGGGATCACGATGGCCGATCTCAAGGGCACGCTTGAGACGCTCATCAAGGCCATGTACGGCCAGGATTCCGTTGTCCGCTTCCGCCCGCACCACTTCCCGTTCACCGAGCCGAGCTGTGAGGTCGACGTGCAGTGCTTCAACTGCCGCGGCAAGGGCTGCTCGACCTGCAAGGGCGAGGGCTGGATCGAGCTGCTGGGTGCCGGTATGGTGCACCCGAAGGTACTCGCCGGCTGCGATATTGATCCGGAAATCTATTCCGGCTTTGCCTTCGGCATCGGCCTTGAGCGTATGGCCATGCGCCGGTTCAAGATCAGCGATATGCGCATGATCTTCGAAAACGACATTCGCTTCCTGTCTCAGTTCTAAGGAGGGTACGACATGAATATTTCGAGAAAATGGCTCCGTGAATTCGTTGATATCACGGCTACGGATAAAGAATACGACTCCGTCATGACCCTCGCCGGTCAGAAGGTCGAGACGACCGAGCGCATGGACGCGGAGATCAAAAACGTCGTCGTCGGCAAGGTCCTGTCGATGAAAAAGCATGAAAACTCCGACCATATGTGGGTCTGCATGGTCGACTGCGGCTCCGGTGAGCCGGTGCAGATCGTCACGGGCGCACAGAATGTGCACGAGGGCGATCTGGTTCCGGTCGCGCAGCACAATTCGTACCTGCCCGGCGGCATCCACATCACGAAGGGCAAGCTGCGAGGCGTGGAGTCCTGTGGTATGCTGTGCTCCTACAAGGAGCTTGGCCTGACCGAGCATGACTGCCCGGAGGCGTATGCCGACGGCATCTGGATTCTGAACGACGAGGGCTGCGAGGTCGGCGAGGATATGAACGTCGTCATCGGCAACGATGATTCCATCGTCGAATTCGAGATCACGAACAACCGCCCGGACTGCTATTCGCTCATCGGACTCGCCCGTGAGACGGCCGCCGCGTTCAACGTGCCGATGAAGCACCATGAGCCGGTCGTCAAGGGCGGCGCAGAAGGAAATCTCTGCGATTTGCTTGATGTTGATGTGCAGGCGGACGACCTGTGCCCGCGCTACACGGCTCGTATGGTGCGCAATGTCAAGATCGCGCCCAGCCCCAAGTGGATGCGGCAGCGTCTGCGCTCGGCGGGCATCCGTCCGATCAACAATATCGTCGATATCACGAACTACGTCATGGTCGAATACGGCCAGCCGATGCACGCATTTGACTACCGCTATGTCAAGGGCGGCAAAATCGTCGTCCGCCGTGCGGGCGAGGACAAGATGCTCACGACGCTGGACGGCAATGTTCGCACGCTTCAGCCGGATATGCTCGTCATCGCCGACGAGACGAAGCCGGTCGGCCTTGCGGGCGTGATGGGCGGCGAAAACAGCGAGATCGTGGACGATACGGTCGACGTGGTCTTTGAATCCGCGAACTTCCTCGGTTCCTCTATCCGCAAGACGGCGCTGGCGCTCGGTATGCGCACGGACGCGTCCGCGAAGTTTGAAAAGGACATTGACCCGATGCTGACCGTCCCCGCCGTCAACCGTGCGTGCGAGCTGGTCGAGCTGCTTGGCGCAGGCGAGGTCATGGACGGCATGATCGACGTGCTGAACTATGTTCCGCAGCCCGTCACGGTCAAGCTCGAGCCGGAGCGCATCAACGCGCTGCTCGGCACGGATATCTCCGAGGCGGATATGATCGAGTATCTGCGCCGCGAGGAAGTCCCCGTCGTGGACGGGATGATCCAGGTCCCGTCCTGGCGGCCCGATCTGCGCGTGATGGCCGATATCGCGGAGGAAGTCGCCCGGTATTACGGCTACAACAACATTGAAACCACCCTCATGCGCGGCGCGACCACCATGGGCGGCTATTCCGACGAGCAGAAGCTGGAAAACGCCGCCGGTGCGGCGGCAAGAGCGCTGGGCTACAGCGAGATCATCACGTATTCCTTCGTCTCCCCGTCCTCGTTCGATGCCATCCGCCTTCCGGCGGACAGCCCGCTTCGCAAAACGGTCAAGCTCGTCAATCCGCTCGGCGAGGATACCTCCATCATGCGCACGGTCATTCTGCCGAGTATGCTGGATATCCTCTCCCGCAACTATGCGTTCAAGAACAAGGGCGTCAAGCTCTATGAGATCGGCAAGATCTATCTGCCGGTCGAGGGCCAGAAGCTGCCGGACGAGCCGAAGCGCATGATCTTCGGTACGTATGGCGAGCATGAGAATTTCTTCACGCTCAAGGGCGAGATCGACGCGCTGCTCGAACAGCTGAACGTGCATCCGGCGGCGTATATCGCCGACACGAAGAACCCGAGCTATCATCCGGGCCGCTGCGCCGATATTATCATCGACGGCAAAAAGCTCGGCGTGATCGGTCAGATCCACCCGCTGGTCGCGGAGGGCTACGGCATCGACGGCGAGGTCTACGTCGCGGAGCTGGACTTCACCGGCCTGCAGGCTGCGCTTGCACCGGAACGTGTGTTCCACAGCCTGCCCAAGTTCCCGACCGTCAGCCGCGATCTGGCGCTGGTGTGCGACGAGGCGATGACCGTCGGTATGCTCGAAGCCTGCATCAAGAAGGCGGGCGGCAAGCTGCTGCGCTCCATCCAGCTGTTTGATATCTACCGCGGCCCCGGCATTGCACCGGGCAAGAAGAGCGTTGCGTTCAGCCTTGAGCTGCGCGCGGACGACCGCACGCTCACCGACGAGGACACCACCGGTGTCACGAATGCCGTTCTGGAAAAGCTCAAAAACGACCTCGGCGTGACACTGCGATAAAGACATAAAACCAGCCGTTCCCGGTTCACTCCGGGAGCGGCTGTTGTTTCGTTAAAAGACCTGTTTTGCAGAAGGTCGGTTCGTAGGGGCGGACGACTCTGTCCGCCTGCGGGATGCAGTGCTTTTTTCAGAAATCTGCGGCGAATCCGTAAGTGTCCGCACGGCTGGTTGTCGCGGTCGATGCCCACATCGCCCCGACAGTTAAGCAGGCAAGTGCATACGAGTTCGCCGTAAAGCTCCATAAAACCACCGTATCCTGCTGGGCGGAGCAGAACCCCGCCCCTACCAGATGCGTTCGGTTTTGGTTTTTTCGTATAAACCGAACGTCACAGTCTTGTCCTATGTGCAAACGCGCGTACCGGGGAGCCGGTACGCGCGTTTTGGGAAATTGGAATGGTGTATCAGCCGATGCCGCCGAGGGCTGCGCCTGCAACAAGCGCTACGATGCAGAGGATGCAGTAGACATACTTGGCAAGCGGATAGAACCAGCCGCCGATGGGCTTCTGGAGGCCGTCGTTGACTTCGTCGAGGACGAATTTCTTACCGGCGACCCAGAAGAACATGATACCAGCCAGCAGAGCGCCGAGCGGGCAGATGTAGATCGAGACGACGTCCATCCACTCGGAGGTGATCTTCTGGATGAGGATCGCGATCACGCAGCCAATGACAAGGATGATGGCAGTAGCCGGAACGCGCTTCAGCTTCAGGTTATCCTGCAGGGTCGCAACGGGTGCTTCATACAGGTTGATGATGGAGCTGAGGCCGGCGAACAGAACACAGACGAAGAAGATGACGCCGATGATCCGGCCGCCGGGCATACCGTTGAGAACATTGACCAGCCAGACGAACATGAGGCCGGGGCCGCCCTTCTCCAGCGGAGCGCCGCCCGCTGCCATGGCGGGGATGATAACGAACGCGGCGAGCAGAGCAGCCAGCGTGTCGAAAATCGCAACGTTTCTGGCGGAGCCAGGCAGGTTTTCATTCTTGGGCAGATAAGAGCCATAGATGACGGAGCCGTTGCCCGCGACGGACAGGGAGAAGAACGCCTGACCGAAAGCGAAGATCCAGACCATCGGATTTGCAAGGCCCTTGGGGTCGAGCGTGAAGATGTACTTGTAGCCTGCACTTGCACCCGGCAGGAACGCAATGTAGATGCCGAGGCCCACGAACAGGAAGAACAGAACCGGCATCATGACCTTGTTGGCCTTCTCAATGCCGCCGGAGACACCCATCGCCATGATGGCGAACGAGGCAACGATTGCAACGATGATCCACGGCAGGTTGCTGATCGCAACGATGTCGAAGTGGCCGCCGATGGCCGCCATATCCTGGCCCATGGCGTGCATATCGCCGGTAATGGCGATCGCGGTGTACTTGAAGATCCAGCCCATGACGACGGTATAGCCGATGGCCAGCGCCATGGAGCCGAGAACCGGGATGAAGCCGATGGCTTCGCCGATCTTGCGGTTGCCGCGCAGCTCGGTGCACTTACCGAACGCGCCGATGGGGCCTGCGCCGGTGGCACGGCCGAGTGCGAACTCGCCGATAACGCCGGTGGAGCCGATGAGGATCACGCAGATGAAATACGGAATCAGGAATGTCATGCCGCCCCAAAGGGAGACCATGATGGGGAAGCGCCAGATGTTGCCCATGCCGACGGCGGAACCGATGCAGGCCAGAATAAAGCCCCATTTGGATTTAAAGCCGTCGCGCTGTGTGGTTGCCTGTTTGTCAGCCATTTCTTTCCCTCCAATAAGAATGTTGGATTCGACTGTCACGCTGCGCCGGGGTCTCCGGCGCAGCGCCGTCCAGGTTTACTTACTTTCTTCTGTTGTGAATTGCTTACTTTTCCTCGTTGGGATACGGCTCGAGGAACGCGTGGAAGTGGCGCATCGGGAGGTTGTGGCCCCAGACGATACGCATGTTGGGGATGGATTCGCGGTCTTCATACAGAGCCTTGACGGCTGCGATGACGTAGTCGAGATGCTCCTGCGTAAGGCGGCTGCGGTCGATGGCGAAGCGCACGACGTTTGCCAGCTCTGCCTGCTGCTCCGGGGTCTTGAGGTCGTATTCCATGGAATAGTCGCCCAGCTCGGAGACGCGGATGCCGTAGCGGCGGATCAGTTCGAGCGAGAAGCCTTCGCCGGCAAAAGTTTCATGGCCGCGCTTTCCGTCGAAGAACTCATCCATGTTGATGTACACAGCATGGCCGCCGGCGGGAAGAACGACGCCCTTGACGCCTGCCTTGTAGAAGCCCTGTGCGAGATATTCACACTGCTTGATGCGCTCGTCCATGTAGTTGAAGTCGCAGCTTTCGTACATACCGACAGCCAGCGCCATGATGTCACGGCCGGACATGCCGCCGTAGGAGTCGTTGCCGTAGCAGGAGATCTGCTTGACCTTGAGCAGAACGCCGACGTCGGTCTTGACGGTGCCGTCGGCATTGAAGTCGGAGAAGTTCTGCCAGAACAGGCCCTTGTCGCGGAAGGCAACCATGCCGCCCATGTTGGCGTGGCCATCCTTCTTGGCGGACATACAGAAGCCGTCGCAGTAGGAGAACATTTCGGTGGCGATCTCGGCGATGGACTTGTCGGCATAGCCTTCTTCATTCATCTTGATGAAGTAGCAGTTTTCAGCCCAGCGAGCGACGTCGAAGATCAGGGGGATGTTGTACTTGTGCGCAACGCGGTTGATCTCACGGATGTTGCCCATGGAGACCGGCTGGCCGCAGATGGGGTTGTTGGTGATGCAGGTGAAGACCAGCGGGACATTCTCGGGGCCGACCGTGGTGATGAGCTGCTCAAGCTTTTCGATGTCCATGTTGCCCTTGAACGGGTTCTTCTCGTACTTGCCGCCTTCGGGTACCTGATACAGAAGCTCCTTATGATAGAGGTTTCTGGGGATGGAGCCCATCTGCTTGATGTTGCCCTCGGTGGTGTCGAAGTGGCCGTTGGAGGGGATGGTGAAGACCTTACCCGGATGACGGGCGGCGAGGATCTTCTTGACGATCTCCATCAGAACGGATTCCGCTGCGCGGCCCTGCTGGATGATGAAGGTGTTGGGGCGCTCCATCTGGGCTGCGCCGCCGTTAAACAGGCCGCCCTCGTATTCGGGCAGGTAGACCTTTTCCATCATCGTCTCGACGTCGCGGCAGTCGGTGCGGACAAGATCGAGGATCTTTTTCCAGTTCTTTTCGCCGCCGCGCTCAAAGATGTCGCGGAAGGTGTCGAGCAGGACATAGTAGCCGGTGTTGCGGCCATATGCCTCGTCGCCCAGGAACAGGGAGGCCCACTGGTGGTTGGTCATGGCGGTGGTGCCGGAGTCGGAGAGCATATCGACCGTCAGCATACCGGCGGGGAATGCAAACTCATTATAATGGGTGGCTTTCAGGACGCGTTCGCGCTGCTCGACGGTAACGTCGGGAATATCGCGGACGGCAAAGGTAAAATGATGGGGCGCGGGGACATTCAGCGGATATTCGTTGCTCATAATAATACTGACCTCCATTAGTATTGGCGTTTTACGCCGATTGTTTTGGAGATACCCCGGTCGTCGCAGACAGGCTTTCTGCCGGCGCCTGGCGGACAGTATCAATTCACGGTTTTTTCCTGCTTACAGGACGGCGATGCACTCGATCTCGACGAGCGCATCCTTCGGAAGACGTGCGACCTCAACTGCGCTGCGCGCGGGGCAAGCGCCCTCGAAGAACGTGGCGTACACGCCGTTCATGGCTGCGAAGTTGTTCATGTCGCTGAGGAAAACGGTCGTCTTGATGACGTTTTCCATGGCCGCGCCTGCCGCTGCGAGAACTGCCTTGCAGTTTTCGAGGGACTGACGGGTCTGCTCCTCGATGGTTGCGGGGAACGCGCCGGTTGCCGGGTCGATGGGCAGCTGGCCGGATGTGATGATCAGGTTGCCTGCCTGGATGCCCTGCGAATACGGGCCGATGGCCGCGGGGGCCTTTTCAGTAGAAATGACGGTTTTCATAAACTGTCCTCACCTCCTCATTATGATAAGAGTTTATCACTCCGCGATTCGGTTGTCAATATAATTACTGTAAACCAACAGATAAAAAACTCAAAATTGTTCATTTCGCACAATTTTTACTGTTAATTTTCGTATGTTAAAAAAATATTTCTCGTTTTGAGAAAATACAGTGAGAAAATCGGGCGGATTTCGTTGCTTTCGCGTAAAAACTGTGCTAGTATGAGAAATACGGACACATCATAAGGAGGAAGCCCTATGACGGAACAGATGCTTCGGCAGTATACCGTGCTGGTCGAATACCTCGGCGCAACGCTTGGGCCGGATTATGAGGTCGTACTGCATGAGATCCTGCCGGAAACCAGCCGCGTGGCCGCCATTGCCAACGGCACCATCAGCGGCCGCAGCGTCGGCGCGCCGATCACAAACGCGGCGCTACGCATGATCATGCAGAAGCAGTACGAGACGAGCGACTATAATCTGAACTACACCGGACAGCTTGCAAACGGAAAGACCATCCGTTCGAGCACGATGTTTATCAAGGACGGCGGCAAGCTGGTCGGCCTGCTGTGCATCAATTTTGACGACAGCCGGTTCCACGAGATCAGCGACGCCATTCTCAAGCTCATCCACCCGGACGATTTTGTCCATCACCACTACTTCCCTGTCGACGCGCCCGCCAAGCAGCCCATGCAGCCGCAGCACGCGGCAGCCGTCCCGGCGGAGCATTTCCAATCGGACATGAACAGCCTCATGGAGGAGCTGTTCGAGACGGTCACGAAGTCCGTCAACGTGCCGCTCGACCGCCTGACGCAGGCCGAGCGCACCCGCATCATCGCCCAGCTGCACGAACAGGGGATGTTCGAGCTGCGCGGCGCGGTGCAGTTCACGGTCAAAAAGCTGTCCTGTTCGCAGGCAAGCATTTACCGGTACATTAAAAAAGCAAAGGCACGAGAAGAACCGCAGCACGAATGAGTTTCGCCTGTCCAGCTGTAATCCCATTTCTCTCTAATAGAATGAAACCCGCCCCCGGACGGCTTGTTATACGTCCGGGGGCGGGTTTTTTATTTGAGTTCCCATTCTTTCAGCTGGCTTGCCAGTTCGTACAATCGCTCGTAACTGTCGTAACGGGTCTGGCCGATCTCGCCCTCAGCGAGGGCTTTGCGGACGGCGCAGCCGGGCTCTTTCCGGTGGGCGCAGTCTGGAAACTGGCAACGGCCGAGATACGGAGCGAACTCCGGGAAGGCATATTGCAGCTGCTCCTTGTGCACCAGCTCCATGCGCTCGGTGTCGAACGCGGAGAAGCCGGGGGTATCGGCGACGAACGTATTGCTTCCCAGGCTGTAAAGCTCAATGTGGCGCGTGGTATGGCGGCCGCGGCCGAGCTTTTCCGAAACCTCGCCGACGGGCAGCTGAAGCTGCGGGCAGGCGCGGTTCAGAAGGCTGGATTTGCCGACGCCGGAATTTCCGGTCAGGCAGGAGAGCTTTCCTGCAAGCGCTTCGCACAGGGCCTCGATGCCCTCGCCTGTTTCCGCGCTCGTGACGAGCACGGGGACGCCCGCTCTGCGGTAGATCTCCGCAAGGGGCTGCGCCGGAGCCAGATCGTCCTTGTTGACGACGACGAGGGCCGGGACGTTTTGCAGCTGGGCGATGGCGAGGACGCGGTCGATGAGAAACGGCTCCGTCACCGGGATGGCGCAGGAGGCCAGCACGACGAGCTGGTCGATATTGGCGACCGCCGGGCGGATAAACGCGTTTTTCCGAGGCAGAAGCGCCTCCAGAACACCCTTGTCCCCCTGCCGGGTGATACGGACGAAATCGCCGACGAGGGGTGACTGGTCCTGCCGCCGGAAGCGGCCTCTGGCGCGGCACTCGACAACGCCGTCCTCCGTCTGTACATAATAGAAGCCGCTCAGGGCTTTGATGATGCGATACTCTTCCATGCGCTTACTCAAACAGGATCAGCTGCGAATCGTAGATCGCGCCGTCGAGGTAGACGTCGACCGGGAGCGTGCCCTTGCCCCTGACCGTGACCTCGACAATCACAGAGCGGTCGTCTGTGATCGACACGGAGGCCGGGCCGTATTGCAGCACGCCGTCGACATAGACGGTGATCTCATACAGGCCGCTTTTGCTCGGAAGATTGACCTCGATGGTCTTCTCGACAGTCTTCTCCTGCACAACGACCTCGATCATGTTGGACTTGGTGGTCTTCGTGTCGTCGCCGAGGGAGTTTTCCACGACGCAGAAATAGTAATACGTACCGGGGACGGAGGTATCGGCAGCGCAGGTGGTGTTCCCTTCCCGGCTGCGCGAGACGAGCGCGGCGTTTTCATAGCCGCCGTCGGTGCTCATGTACCAGGCGTAGCGGAGCGTCCCGTCGTCGGAGGCATAGGCGGAGATGGAGAGCGTGACCTGCTCGTCCTGCAGAACAGCCTGATCCTGCGTCAGATTGGTCACGACCGGAGTCGCGGCCTCCTCCGGGCCTTTGGACACGCGCAGGTTGATGACGGTATCCTTTTTGACCATCTGGCCGCCGTCGATGGACTGGAACGTGACCGTGCCCGCGGGCAGGTCGCTGTCGTCGCTGCGGATGCTGCCGTTTTGCAGTCCGGCGTCCGCGATCATCTGCAGCGCCTTGTCCACGTCCTCGCCAACGAGCATCGGAACCTCGGTCAGCTCGATATCCGGGCCGAGCGAGACGACGAGGGTAACGGTCTGGCCGCTGGTGAGCGGCGTATCGCTGACCGGGTCTGTCTGGATGACATAGCCCTCGGTATAGATATCGTCCTTGCGCTCCTCGATCTGAATGTTCAGGTTCAGGCCGAGGGCGTTCAGCTGCTGCTCGGCGTTCTGCCGCGTGAGATTGACCAGCGGCGGCATTTTCGTCTCGCTGACGCCCGCGGAGACGGTCAGCTTGATGGTGCTGCCGACCTTCGCCTGCTTTTCAGGCAGCGGGGACTGGTCGACGACGACGCCCGCCGCATACTGGCTGCTTTCGACGTAGCCGTCGATCTGAATGACGAAGTCCGGGTAATCCTCGGCCCGGATCTGGTCGGCGGTCAGGCCAATGAGCCGCGGGACAGCCGTTTCCTCCGTCTTTCCAAACAGGCCGGAGAAGAAATAATTGTACAGGAAATAACAGATGACGATCACGGCCAGCGCGATGCAGACGACGCCGGCGATGACCGCGATGCGGCTGCCGCGCCGGGAGGCGTCCTGCTGGGCCTTTTTGTCCTGCTCGAGCTGCTTTTTCTTCGCGACCGCGTCGGCAAGCGCGCCCTTGACCGCGTTCGTGCGGCCCAGCGTCTTGGGCATATAATCGGGGTCGTTCAGAAGGCGCTGCACGTCGATGCTGTCGGCCTCGGCGGTAAAGTCAAAGACGATGTTCGGCTCCTTACGGAATTCCTCCAGATCGTGGAGCATACGGGTCGCCGAGGGATAGCGGTGCGACAGCTCCGCCGTCATGGCGTGCATGGTGATCTGCTCAAGGCCGAGCGGAATGGAGGGGTTCAGCTCACGCGGCATGGTGGGATGGCCGTTAATGTGTTGAATGGCGACAGAAACGGGCGTATCGCCGTCATACGGCGGGCGGCCCGTCAGCATTTCGTACATGACGACGCCGAGAGAATAGAGGTCGGCGCGGCAGTCGACCTGCGCGCCCTTGGCCTGCTCGGGCGAGATATAGTGGACGGAGCCGAGCGCCTCGCGCGTGAGGGTGTTCTGTGCGGAGGAGACGCGGGCAATGCCGAAGTCCGCGACCTTGACGCTGCCGTCCTTCAAAATCATGATATTATGGGGCTTGATGTCACGGTGGACGATGCCGCGGCTGTGCGCGTGCTCAAGTGCCTTGCAGATCTGCGTGGAGAAGTGCAGGGCCTCGCGCCAGTTGAGCGTGCCCTTCTGCTCCATATACTGCTTGAGGGTAATGCCCTCAATCAGCTCCATGACGATGTAGTCGATGTTGTCTGAACGCGACACGTCGTAGACGCTCACGATATTCGGGTGCGAGAGCATGGCGACGGCCTGCGATTCGGCGTGGAAGCGGCGGCGGAACTCTGCATCCTGCGAGAGGTCTTCCTTTAATATTTTAATGGCCACGAGCCGGTTGAGGCGGTGACAGCGGGCCTTGTAGACGTCCGCCATGCCGCCGGAGCCGATTTTTTCAAGGATCTCGTAGCGGTTATCCAACAGCTTTCCGATGTATCGGTCCATCAGGCTCGCTCCTTTCCGAAAAATTTCATCCTATGCGCCCTCCCGTCAGACAGCCGCCAGCGTGACGGTCACGTTGTCGGGTGCGCCGCGGTTCTTGGCGATGTGCAGCAGCCGCTGGCAGCAGTCGCTTTTGCTCAGACCGTGGACGACCTCAAAGAGCATTTCCTGATCGGCCATTTCGTTGGAAAGGCCGTCAGAGCAGAGCAGAATGCACTCGTCGCGGCGCAGGCGGCAGGTGAAGATATCGCCCTCGACCTCCGGCTCGGTGCCGACGGCGCGGGTGATGACGTTTTTGCCGGGGTGGAGCTTGGCCTGTTCCTGCGTCAGCTCTCCGCGCTCGACCATGTAGGCGACCATGGAATGGTCGCGCGTGATAAGGCGCACGTCCTCGCGGGTGAAGTGGTAGGCGCGGCTGTCGCCGACGTTGATGACGACGGCCAGATCGCGGCTGATCCAGGCGGCGACGAGCGTCGTGCCCATGCCGGTAAAATCATCGCTCAGCTGCGACTGCTCATAGACAGCGCTGTTGGACAGCTCCAGTGCGCTGCGGAGCATAGCGGCGGCCTTTTCCGGTGTCATGCCGGGGCGCTGCGTGCGGCGCACCTCGTCCGTGAAGACCTCGACGGCGAGACTGCTGGCAACGTTTCCGGATTTCGCGCCGCCCATGCCGTCGCAGACGATCATGAGCACACGGTCGCGGCCAAACGGCACGATCGCGTAGGAATCCTGATTCTGCTGCCGGATATTGCCCGGATCGGTCAAACCCCAGGTCTGCATGGAGATTCCTCCTTCAGTCAGTTTGATTCATATTTGCGGCGCAGCTGGCCGCAGGAAGCGTCGATATCGCTGCCAAGCGTCCGGCGGAGCGTCGCGGTGACGCCGTTTTCCTCCAGAATGGTCTGGAAGCGGCGGATGGCCTGTCTGGATGAGGTATGCAGGCCGCTTTCGGTGACGTTGTTGAGCGGGATCATGTTGACGTGCGCGCCCATTCCGGCCAGCTTCTTTGCCAGCAGCTGCGCCTGCTCCGGGCTGTCGCTCACGCCGTCGATCATGGTATATTCAAAGGAAATGCGCCGCCCGGTCTTTGCGAAGTAGTCGCGGCAGGCAGATAGCAGCGTGTCGACCGGCCAGCGGCGGTTGACGGGCATGATCTTACTGCGCGATTCGTCGTCCGGCGAGTGCAGGGACACGGAAAGCGTCAGCTGCAGATCCCGTTCGGCAAGCTGTTCGATCTTGTCGACGAGGCCGCAGGTGGAAAGACTGATGTGGCGCATCCCGATGTTCATGCCGTCCGGGCTGTTGACAAGCTCCAGAAAACGCATGACGTTGTCGAAGTTATCCAATGGTTCGCCGATGCCCATCAGGACAATGTTGGAGATCGGCAGGCCGGAATCCAGCTGAGAAAAAAGCACCTGATCAAGAAGCTCCGACGGCTCCAGCCGCCGGACAAGGCCGCCGATGGTCGACGCGCAGAACTTGCAGCCCATCGGGCAGCCGACCTCCGAGGAGATGCAGACGGTATTGCCGTGGTGATACTGCATGACGACAGATTCGACGCAGTTGCCGTCACGCAGCTTCCAGAGATATTTAATCGTCCCGTCAAGCCTGGAGATCTGCTTGCGGGCGACGGTCGGCGCGGTGATGAAATAGAGGCTGTCCAGCTTTTCGCGCAGAGTCTTGGAGAGATTCGTCATGGCCTCGAAGCTGACCGCGCCGCGGTGCAGCCACGCGAAGACCTGCTTTGCGCGGAATTTGGGTTCCCCAAGCGCCGCGAACGCGTCTTGCAGCTCGGCCAGCGTCATGGATTTGATATCCTGTTTCATGCGTGTTTCCTCAGCTTACAGATGAAAAAGCCGTCCGCCGCGTGTTTGTGCGGCAGGAGCGCGGCATAGCCCTCGTTGGGAAGGTCAAGTCCGTCCGGGACTGGGAACGGTTCCAGTGAAAATTCCGGGTGTGCCTGCAAAAACGGCAGGGCGACAGCCTCGTTTTCCTCTTTTCGGACGGTACAGGTGCTGTAAAGGAGTGCGCCGCCGGGCTTTACATAGCGGCTGACGGTTTCCAGAATGGCGTGCTGCACCTCCGGCAGGCGCTCGATGGCGTCCAGCGGTTTATAGCGGATGTCCGGCTTTTTGCGGATGACGCCGAGGCCGGAGCACGGCACGTCAGCGATGACGAGGTCAAACTGCGCTTCGAGCGCGGGGTCAAACTCCGACGCACTGCGCTGTTCGGCCTTCAGGATGGAAATGCCGAGCCGGGCGGCATTTTTTTCGATCAGGGAAATCTTATGCGCGTGCAGGTCGCAGGACAGGATGCTGCCCGTATTTTCCATCTGCATGGCGGCGGCGAAGCTCTTGCCGCCGGGGGCCGCGCAGCAGTCGAGCACGCGCATGCCGGGCGCCGCGCCGGAGGCCAGCACGGCCAGCTTTGCGGCGGCGTCCTGCACATAGACTGCGCCGGACTGGAACAGCGGCAGCGATTCGAGATTGCCCGTGCCGGAGACGAGGAAGCAGCCGGGAAGCCACGGGTGCGGCTCACAGGCGATCCCCGCTTCGTCCAGCGCAGCTGCCACCTGCTCTGCAGATGCCTTCAGGGGATTTGCCTGAAGCGCCGTTTTGGGAATGTCGTTGTCGGCGGCGAGGAAGGCTTCGAGCGTTTCCTCGTCCATGGACGCACGCAGGCAGTCGACGAGCGGCTGCGGGTGAGAGTATTTCGTGGCCAGATCGTGCGGCTTTTCCAGCTCGTCCTTTCTGCGGGCAAGGGTGCGCAGCGAACCGTTGACCAGACCGGCGGCGCGTTTGTTCGCATAGGTCTTCGTCTGCTCGACCGCTTCATTGACGGCGGCAGAGACGGGGATCTTATCCAGAAATAAGATCTGATACGCGCCGAGACGCAGGATATCAAGCACGACCGGCTGCAATTTTGTCAGCGGGGACGCTACGGCCTGCGCAAGATAAAAGTCCAGCAGCATCCGATTCTGCACCACGCCGTATAACAGCCTTGCAGCCAGCGCCGCGTCGCGGCGGTCGAGCCGGTCGCGGGCCGTATAGTCCTTCAGCGCGCCGTCGGCCCAGGCGTTCTGCCGCCGCATGGCAATCAGCGCGGACAGCGCCGTCGTTCTTGCGTTCATAGCTACCTCTTATTCGATGGTGATCGGATGTCCCCGGAAATAATCGGGGGCGGGCATACGCTTGCCGCCCTTGGCCTGCAGCTCACGGACAAGAACGGTATTGCCGTCCTGACAGGCGACGAGCAGGCCCTTTTTCGTCAGCGCGACGAGCGAACCTGGGGCTTTCTCCGTTTTTTGATCGGCATATTCCACACGGTAAATTTTAAATTCCGTGCCGCCAAGCTCCGCCGTGGCGACGGGCCACGGGACAAGGCCGCGCACGTGGTCGACAATGAATCTCGCGGGCTGGTTCCAGTCGATGGGGCTTTCCTCCTTGGACAGCATGGGCGCGTAGGTCGCGCGGGCGTTATCCTGCGGGATGCGCGGAGCCGTCCCAGCCTCGATCGAGCGGACGGTATCGGCGCAGAGGGGCGCGGCGAGCTGCGCAAGGCGCGCCATCAGCTCCTCGGAGGTTTCCAGCGGCTGGATTGCCGTTTTGCGGATCTCAATGATATCGCCCTCGTCCATGCCTGCGGAGAGGTACATGGCGGTGACGCCGGCCTCATCGCAGTGGTTCAGGATGGAGCGCTGCACGGGCGCGGAGCCGCGAAGCTGCGGCAGGATGCTGCCGTGCATATTGATCGCGCCGTATTTCGGGATATCCAGCACGGCCTGCGGCAGAATTTTTCCGTAGGCGACGACGACCAGCAGATCGGGCTTCAGCTCCCGCAGCTGCTGCACCGTCTCCTCGTCCCGGAAGGACTGCGGCTGATACACCGGCAGGCCCACAGACTGGGCATATTCCTTGACGGGCGACGGGATGAGCTTCATGCCGCGGTTTTTCGGCGTATCGATCTTGGTATAGACGGCGGCAATGTCAAAGCCGTCCGAATGCAGCTTTTCCAGACACGCCCTTGCAAACTCGGGCGTGCCCATGAAGACGAGTCTCATTCCCCGTCCTCCTCTTCCTCCTGCCGGGTCATCTCCTCCAGCTCCTCCGGCGTGAGCATCCGTTCAGCGATCTCGGTGTACATATGGCCGTCGAGATGGTCGATCTCATGCAGGAAGCAGCGGGCGACGATATCCTCGCCCTCATATTCGTACCAGTCGCCGTTCCGGTCCTGTGCGCGGACAACAACGTGCTCGGGACGGGTGACGATGCCGTATTTGCCGGGCAGGCTCAGACAGCCCTCCACGCCGGTCTGCGTTTCCTCGCTGACCTCGACGACCTCGGGGTTCACAAGCTCTACGTCTTCCTCGCCGGTATCGACGACGCAGAGCCTGCGCATCACGCCGACCTGCGGCCCGGCAAGGCCCACGCCGTTCGCGTTGTGCATCGTCTCGATCATGTCCTCGATCAAAATCGCAAGCTTCTGGTCAAACCTTGTGACAGGACGGCAGACCTTCGTCAGAATGGGGTCGCCCACCGTCACGATCTTTCTCAGTGCCATAGTATTCTCTGCTCCTTTTCGTGAAGGGTCCAATTTGATTTATTTTATCACGCTTTCCCGCACTTCTCAAGTCAAAAATCGGCGAATATGCGCACGAATGGAAAATCCCCGGCCCTGTCCGCGTCTGGACAGGGCCGGGGCACATCATAGCAGCTTATATCCGCGTGAGATCCGAACCATCACGCGGAGATATGACCAGAATCGTGCGCGTCTTCGTCAGGCTGTCTGCGCCGTGCGCAGACGGCGGCAGCAGCGAATGAAATAGAGGATCTCCGCCGCGGCAGTGATCGTCCACGAGAAGATGTAGAGCAGATACAAAGACGGAATGGTGTGGAAATGCGCGAAGATCGTATAGACCCAGATCACGCGGAACACGCATGAGCCCATGATCACGATCACCGTCGGCACAAAGCTGCGGCCAAGGCCGCGGCAGGCAGCGATGGTGCAGTCCATGAAGGCGCTGACGCAGTAGGAGAAGCACATGATCCGCATCCGCTCCATGCCTGCGGCGACGACGTCCGCGTCGTTTGTGAAGATGTACAGAAACGGTTCGCCGCACAGAAGAAACGCCGCGCCGAGAACCGCCGCGATCGCGAACGAATAGCCGAGGCTGATGTAATAGCTCTTCATCATCCGGTCCTTTTTCCCTGCGCCCCAGTTCTGGCCCATGAAGGTCGAGCAGGCGGTATAGAACGCGGCCATGACATTATAAATCACGTTGTCCACGTTGACCGCGGCGGAGTTGCCGGAAACGACGGTCGAATCAAACGAGTTGATGCCGACCTGAATGAACAGATTCGCGACCGCAAAGATCATATGCTGGATCCCCGCCGGGACGCCGAGGCCGAGAATGCGCCCGACCTCGCTGCCATGCAGGCGCAGAAGCTTCCACTCCACGCGGCAGCTGTCTGTCAGCCGCGTCATGTGCAGAAGCACCAGAACCGCCGACAGATACTGTGAGATGATGCTTGCCAGCGCCACGCCGTCGGCGGCCATTTTGCAGACGATGACGAAGAACAGGTTCAGGATCACATTCAGGATGCCTGCCGCCGTCAGATAGGCCAGGGGCCGCTTCGTGTCGCCGCTGGCGCTCAGGACGGCGTTGCCGAAGTTGAAAATGCCGAGCGCCGGCATGCCGAGCGCGTAAATGCGGAAATAGAGCACCGCGCCGGGCAGCAGATCGTCCTTCGTTTTCAGCAGCTCCAGCATCGGCGCGGCCAGGAAAAAGCAAAGAACCGCGATCACGACGCCGGACAGCGTACACAAAATCAGCGCCGTGTGGACGCAATTTCGCGTGTCTTCTTCCTGACGTGCGCCGAGATACTGCGCCACGCGGACATTGACGCCGTTGGACAGGCCGATGAGAAAGCCCGTAAACAGCGTGACAAGCGTTGACGTAGAGCCGACGGAGCCGAGCGCTGTCGCGCTGGAAAATTTCCCGACAACAGCGACGTCCGCCATGTTGAACAGCACCTGCAAAAGCTGCGAAAAGATGAGCGGAACGCTGAACAGCAGGATATTTTTGTATAGCGACCCTTCGGTCATCTGAATACCGCCCGCACGGGCGGAACGCGATCTTGCCATAACGACAGTTCCTCTTTTTCGTATCATTTGCCGCAAAAGCTTCCCTATTATAGAGGCTTTCCCCCTGCGCGTCAAGCGGGATCGCGCTATTTTTTCTGTGCCGTACCGGCACGGGAGCTTCCCGGACTCCTCTGCGTCATTTTCCCTGAAAATGCACCTCTCCACGGCAGGAGAAGGCCGGGAGGTTGGGGCAAACGAACTGTGCCCCCGCTTTCCAGCAGGGGCACGAGTGGTTTTATTCGGATTCGGACGGGGCCTCGGTCTGCTCGGGCGGTTCTTCCGCCTCGCTGCCGTCCGTCAGCCTTTTGCTGTCGGCGTTGACGTAGGCCATGAACTCGTCGCCCGTGATGGTCTCCTTGCTCAGCAGGTACATCGCGATCTCGTCAAGAAGCGAACGGTGCTCGACAAGAAGCTTTTTCGCGTCCGCGTAGCAGTCCATGAGCAGCTTGTGGATCTCTTCGTCCGCCGCGGAGGAGGTGGAGTCGGCGCAGTTCATCATCGTGCTGCCGTCGAGATACGGATTCGAGACGGTCGACAGCGCCATGAGGCCGAGCTTGTCGCTCATGCCGTACTGCGTGACCATCTTGCGGGCCAGCTCCGTCGCGCGCTCAATGTCGTTTGACGCACCGGTCGTGGCAATACCGAAGACGACCTGTTCGGCGGCGCGGCCGCCCAGCATGGTCTGAAGCTCGACGATGAGTTCTTCCCTGCTGGACAGGAACTTTTCCTCCTCCGGCATCTGCATGGTGTAGCCCAGTGCGCCGGAGGTGTGCGGGACGATGGTGATCTTGGAGACGGGCTGTGAGTGTTTCTGCAGCGCCGCGACCAGCGCGTGACCGACCTCGTGGTAGGACACGATGCGCTTTTCGGTGTCGGTCAGGACGGTGCCCTTCTTCTCCGTGCCCGCGATGACAAGCTCAAAGGACGTCAGCAGATCCTGCTGGTTGACAGCCTTGCGCCCCATGCGCACGGCGCGCAGCGCCGCCTCGTTGACGAGGTTGGCAAGGTCTGCACCGACCGCGCCCGCGGTCGCCTGCGCGATCTTGTGCAGGTCGACGTCCTCGGCCAGCTTGATATTTTTTGTGTGGACGCGCAGCGTCTGGTACCGTCCGGCGAGATTGGGCCGGTCGACGATGATACGGCGGTCAAAGCGGCCCGCGCGCAGCAGCGCCTTATCGAGGATCTCAGGCCGGTTCGTCGCAGCAAGGATCACGACGCCCTTGCTCGAATCAAAGCCGTCGATCTCGGCCAGCAGCTGGTTGAGCGTCTGCTCACGCTCGTCGTTGCCGCCGAATTTGGAATCTCGCGTGCGGCCGATGGCGTCGATCTCATCAATAAAGATGATAGCCGGGGCGACCTTCGCCGCCTGCTGGAACAGATCGCGCACGCGGCTTGCGCCGACGCCGACGAACATTTCCACGAAATCGGAGCCGGAAATGGAGAAGAACGGAACGCTTGCCTCGCCCGCGACGGCCTTGGCCAGAAGCGTCTTGCCGGTGCCCGGAGGGCCGACCAGCAGCGCGCCCTTGGGGAGCTTTGCGCCGATGGCGGCATATTTCTGCGGGTTATGCAGGAAATCGATGATCTCGACAAGCGATTCCTTGGCCTCGTCCTGTCCGGCTACATCAGCAAACGTGATGCCGGTGGACTTTTCCATATAGACCTTGGCCTTGCTCTCGCCAATGCCGCCGCCCATGCGCTTCGTCATGCCGCGCATGAGAAGGCTGAACAGCGCATACATGATGATGACCGGCAGCAGCCATGTGACGACAAAGGTCACGATGGGGCTGGCCTGCTCGACGATCTCGGTGTTGTATTCCACGCCCTGCGCGTCGAGCCGGTCCTTCAGATCGTCGTTTGAGACGTTGGGGATATAGCCGGTGTAATAAAGCCGCTGCTGCGACGACGGCTTCTTGGCCTCGTCGCGCGTCAGGATGACCATGCGGTCGGACTGGAACTCCAGCTCGGCGATCTCGTCCTTGTCGAGATACGTCTGGAACTCGTTATAGGTGATCTCCGACAGATACGCGTTGGCAATGGTCGTATAGAGCGAATTGATAAGCAGCGTCGCGATCAGCGCCGCGACCATCAGGAATATGATCCGTCTGCCCTGCCGTCCATCGTCGCCGTTCTGCGGCTTATTGTCCTGCGGTTTTTTGTTTTTGGGGTCGTTATTCAAGAAACGCACCTTCCTTCTGTGAAAACGTGGGAAGTTTTAGTAGGGAATTTTCTGTTACAAATCTTATCACACTCGCCTCGCATTTACAAGGAAGAACCTGCACCGGCAGGTAAATTTTCTGTGAATTGTGAGATTGGGATTGAGGTTTCCGAAAGAAGCTGTTATACTATATTGTGAATTATTATGATAAGCTGGAGAAACTATGGAACAGAAAAAATGGAACCGGAACGACCGCCGCCCGCCTGCCCGCCGTGCGCAGGAGCCTGCGGAGGCCGCCGAAAATATGCTGGAGGGCCGCAACGCCGTACAGGAGGCGCTTGCCGCAGGCCGTCCCATCGACAAGCTTTACTTCGCCGCCGGAGAAACCGACCGCGCCCTTGCACGGCTGGCCTCCATGGCAAGGGAAGCAGGAGCCGCCGTCGTGGAAACCGACCGGCGCAAGCTCGACCAGCTTTCGGCCACGGGCGCGCATCAGGGCGTCATTGCCATGGTCGCGGCGCACGCCTATGCAACGGTCGATGAAATTCTCGAAAACGCGAAAAGCCGGGGCGAAGCCCCGCTGATCGTCATCTGCGACGAGCTTTCCGACCCGCACAATCTGGGCGCGATCATCCGCACGGCAGAGTGCGCGGGCGCGCATGGCGTGATCATCCCAAAGCGCCGCAGCGTCGGTCTGACCGCCGTTGTGGGCAAAGCCTCTGCGGGCGCGCTGGAATATCTGCCGGTGGCGCGCGTGGCCAATCTGGTCAGCGCCATCCATGATCTGCAAAAGGCCGGGGTCTGGGTCTTCGGTACAGCGGCAGACGGCAATACGGCGCTCTATCAGGCCGATCTCAAGGGTCCGGCAGCCATCGTCATCGGAAACGAGGGCGACGGCATGAGCCGCCTTGTCGCCGAAGCGTGCGACTTTAAAGTCAGTATTCCCATGCGCGGCCGCATTTCATCCCTCAACGCATCGAACGCCGCCGCAATTTTATTGTATGAGGCCGTCCGGCAGCGGGGGTAATTTCCCGTTCCTGGATCTCTGCGGGCCGGGTACGGCGGTTTGTAGGGCCGATGCCCACATCGGCCCGTGAGGCAGCCACGACTTTGCCGAAGAGTTCCGTAAAAGCGGCCCATCCTGCCGGGCCGATGTGGGCATTGGCCCCTACAAAGCGAGTATGGTAGATTCACAAAACATGGAGCACACTATGGAACCAACCAGGCGTCCTGAGGACGAAGTACAACTGAACAAGACGCCTGCGGAGCAGGAGGAGCCGGAATACTCGCTTGAGGAGATCATGAACGAGTTCGGCGGCTGGACGAAGCGCGAGGAGCAGGCCGCAGAGCCCGGCGAGACTGTCCGGCTTGCTTCGCCAGCCGGACGTGCGCCCGATGCTCCTGCGTCCGAGGAGGACGAGGAGCCTGCCGACACCATCCGCTTTGCGCCCGTCCACACAAAGACAGAGTCTGAGCCGGAGCGCCCCGCCGTCTGGACCTATCAGGGCGAACCGGATCCGGAGCCAGCCGCAGCTGACCCCAGAGAAGCGCGTGAACGCGCCCGTGCCGAGCGCCGGGAAAGGCGGCAGGCCGAGAAGCGCCGCCGTCAGCTCGAACGCTTCCAGAAGAAGGAGGCCCGCAAAAAGCGTGCCGCCGAGCAGCCTGAGCACGTCTTTTCTTCCCTGGAGGCCGCGTATCAGTTCTATTCCGCCGCCTCCAGCGTCCGGCTGCGGCTGCTGCTGAGCGTACTGACGTGTCTGGCGTCGATTCTGCTGCTGGTTCTGTCGGCATCCTCTGTGATTGGAGATTTCAGCGGCTATTCTCGCGTGTTTTCCGCGATCATGCTGGGGCTTCTGCTTGCGCAGGCGCTTCTGAGCTATGATATCTGCCTGTCCGGCGTAATGCAGGCGCTGCGTCTGCGGTTCGATCAGACCAGTATGCTGTTTGTGGTGCTCTGTGCCGTGATCGTCGATGCTTTTTTTGCTGTCATGCAGGGCAGAACGCCGTTCTGCACGGTCGCGTCGGTCCTGCTGCTGCTTGCCCTCTGGGGCCGGAGCTTATTATATGAGGCGCGGCGCAGGTCGCTGCGCGCGGCAGGCAACATGGAAGAGCCTGTCGCCGCTGTGCGGGAGGAAAAGGCGTGGCACGGCTACGACTGCATCTTCCGTGCGCCGGGCGACGCGGCACAGTTCGCCATCCAGCTGGAAATGCCGGACGCGGGCAGCCGCATCATGCGCGTCTATGCCCCTGTCATGACGGCGGTGACGCTCGTGCTGTCCATTCTGACCGCGATGCGCGGCGGAAAGAGCTTTCTCTGGTCGTGGACAGCCATGCTGCTGGCGGGCTTCCCCGCAGGCGTGCTCATTGCCTACGCCAAACCGTTTTCCACGTTTGCGAAAAAGCTGTACCGCGTCGGCGCAGCCGTCGCTGGCTGGCAGGGCGCACGGATCTTGTCCGGTGAGGCCGGACTGATCATTGAGGACGCCGACCTGTTCCCGCCGCAGAACGTAACGCAGGGCGGCATGAAGCTCTACGGCAGCCGCCCCGCGCCCATGGTCATCGGCTATGCCAACGCCGTCGTACAGACGGCGGGCAGCGGTCTTGTCCCGCTGTTCGAGCAGATGATGCACGACCAGAACGGCAGGCGCTATACCGTCGACAGCTTCCGCCGGTACGAAAGCGGCGGCCTCGGCGCGACGATCCGGGGCGACGTCGTGCTCATGGGCTCCATCGCGTTCATGAAGCTCATGCGTGTGCGCGTGCCGGAGGGGACGCGGCTGAAGCAGGCGGTCTATCTGTCCGTCAACGGCGAGCTTACCGCCGTCTTCGCCCTCAACTACGCTCCGGCGGAATCCGTCCGGGCCGGTCTTGCCTCCGTTCTGCGCGCAGGCGCGCTCGTGCCGGTGCTGGCCACGCGCGATTTTATGATCACGCCGCAGTTTTTAAAGCAGCGCTACAAAATCCCGCCCGAGCACATTGAATTCCCCATCGTGGAGGAGCGCGCGGCCCTTTCCGAGCCGGAGACTGTACGCAGCGGAACGCAGGGCGCGCTCATGGCCCGCAGCAGCTTTGCAAGCTTCGCCGGGAGCGTTGTCGCGGCGCGGGGACTGCGGAGCACGGCGATTTTGTGCATCTGCATTGCCCTTGTGGGAAGCATCCTCGGCGCGGGGCTGATGTTTGTGCTGACATTCCTCGGCGCAGACCTCGCCGCGTCGTGCTGGAACCTGTTTTTGTACACGGCTTTGTGGCTCCTTCCGGGGCTTCTGGCCGGACTTTTGGCGGGCCGCGCATAGCCGCACGTGAAAAATCGCAGATTTTCATGGGATTTGACAAGATTCTAATTGCAATCCTATGAGGATTCGTATATAATGGAATTTAAGAGTCGGCGAAATGAGAACTGCCGAGGGACGGAGCGCGCCGTCTTGCGCCCCGTCTGGAGAAAGGAGTAATTTTTACTATGGGCTATACTGCCAATGACATTCGCAACATCTGCCTGCTTGGCCACGGCGGCGACGGCAAATCCGCTCTGTGCGAGAGTATGCTGTTCACCACCAAGGCGATCACCCGTCTGGGCAAGCGCGCCGATGGCACCACTGTTTCTGACTTTGACGACGAAGAGAAGAAGAGACAGTATTCCATTTCTTCTTCCGTCATTCCCGTTGAATATAACAAGTGCAAGCTCAACGTGATCGACAATCCGGGCTATTTTGACTTTGCCGGTCAGATCGTGCAGTCCCTGCGCGTGGTTGACGCGGGTCTTATCTGCCTGACCGCCAAGAGCGGCATCGGTGTCGGCACCGAAAAGGGCTGGAAGTATCTCGCCAAGGCCGGTCTTCCCGCCATGTTCTACGTCTCCAAGCTCGACGAGGAGCACGCCAACTTCTTCAACGTTCTCGATTCCCTGCGCGAAATGTTCGGCGCTTCCGTCATTCCGTTCACCTTCCCCATCATGCAGGGCGAAACGGCTGTCGGCCTGGTCGACCTGATTGAGAAGAAGGCCTATGACGCAAACGGCAAGGAGATCGCTCTGCCCGCAGACGCCAACGACAGGATCGAAGAATACATGGCCGAGCTCAACGAGCAGGTCGCGGAGACTGACGAGGCCCTCATGGAGAAGTTCTTCATGGAAGAGCCGTTTACCGCCGAAGAGCTTCAGACCGGCATCAAGGCCGGTATCCGGGACCGCAGCGTGACCCCCGTTTTCTGCGGCTGCGCCTACACCGGCCTCGGCACCACCAACCTGATGGCCAACATCGTCAAGTATGCGCCGAACCCCCTCGAGGGCAAGCCCATGACCAAGGTCGACGACGAGGGCGGCGAGTCCGAGTTCAAGCTCGACCCGAACGGCAGCCCGATGGCGTTCGTTTTCAACACGCTGGCTGACCAGTACGGCAAGAACTCCTACTTCAAGGTCATCTCCGGCGACATGGAGGACACCCTCACCGTCACCAACGTCCGCACCGGCGATTCTGAAAAGCTCGGCAATATGTTCTTCCCGAAGGGCAAGGACAACACCAAGACCTCCAAGGTCTGCTGCGGCGACATCGGCGTCTTCACGAAGCTTGCCTCCGTCAAGACCGGCGACACCCTCGGCCTGCCGGGCAAGACCGTTCGCATCAAGGGCATGACCTACGACGAGCCGATGTACAAGATGGCTGTCTACGCCAAGGTCAAGGGCACCGAAGACAAGATCGCCAACGGCCTTGTCAAGCTGAAAGAAGAGGACGAGTCCTTCACTTACGGCAACGATCCCGAGACCAAGGAGCTCATCATTGCGGGCGTCGGCGATATGCAGCTGTCCGTCCTCATGGCAAAGCTCCAGAGCAAGTATAAGGTCGAGGCTGTTCTCAAGCCCGCCAAGATCGCGTACCGCGAGACGATCAAGAAGAAGGTCGAGATCCACGGCCGTCACAAGAAGCAGTCCGGCGGTCACGGCCAGTTCGGCGATGTTTACATCCGCTTCGAGCCGCAGTCCGAGTCCGAAGAGATGATCTTCGCGGACGAGACGGTCGGCGGCTGCGTGCCGAAGAACTTCATCCCGTCCGTTGAAAAGGGCCTGCGCAACTGCGTCGGCAAGGGCGTTCTGGCCGGTTATCCGGTCGTGTTCCTGAAGTCCACGCTGTACTTCGGCTCCTACCATCCCGTCGACTCCTCCGATATGGCGTTCCAGACCGCTGCCGGCATCGCCTACAAGGAAGGTCTGCCCACCGCCGGCCCGACCCTGCTCGAGCCGATCGGCGAACTCAAGGTCCTCATCCCCGACAACAACATGGGCGACGTCATCGGCGACCTCAACAAGCGCCGCGGCCGCGTCATGGGCATGAACCCCGATCCTGAAAACCCCGGCTATCAGATCGTTGAGGCGGAAGTCCCCATCGGCGAAATGACCACCTATTCCATCGACCTGCGCGCCATGAGCCAGGGCCGCGGCAGCTACACGCTCAAGTTCGTCCGCTACGAGGAAGTCCCGCAGATGAACCAGGCCAAGATCATCGAAGACGCAAAGAAGGAAGAGGAAGAGGCCTAATCTCCCCTGCCCCATCACACACAATGCCCCGGTTTCCGTCTGGAAACCGGGGCTTCGTATCAGAGGACAACCACATGACCGAACCGAAACGTGCGCAGCTGCATCTGCCCGGCCTGTTTGAATTTTATGAGTTTTACCGCGTCTTTCTGCCGCTCTACCGGGCGCACCGGGAATATTTTTATGATTGGTGCGAGATTGCCTCGATTTATGGCGCGCCGGAGGGCTGCATTTGGGGCGGCGGACGCGTGGGCTGCGGCAAGCAGGACCCGCGCGCGGTTCTGGCGCTGACGCAGGAATACGGCCTTTCCGCCCGGCTGACGTTCAGCAATTCCCTTCTGACGGAGGCCCATCTGTCCGATCCAGCCTGCAATGCGCTCTGCCGCCTGTTCTCGGAACCCGGCGGGCCGCAGAACGGCGTGATCGTCCATTCCGACCTGCTGCTGGACTATCTGCGCACTGCCTATCCGCGATTCTACTTTGTCTCTTCTACGACAAAGGTGCTGACCGGCTTTCCCCAGCTCCGGAAGGAGCTGGAGCGCGAAGCGTTCCGCTTCGTCGTGCCGGATTTCCGGCTGAACAGGGCCTTTGAACAGCTGCGCACACTGCCGCAGTCGCTGAAGGACAAGACAGAATTTCTGTGCAACGAATGCTGCTGGTTCGGCTGCAAAGATCGCAAAGCCTGCTACGAGGCCGTCAGCCGGAAAACGCTCGGCGAGGACGCTCCGCACCGCTGCACCGCTCCCGGCGCAGCGGACGGCTACCGGTTTTCCCGCGCCATGGAAAACCTCGGCTTTATCAGCGCGCAGGACATCCGGACAGTCTATCTGCCCATGGGCTTCACCAATTTCAAGCTCGAAGGCCGCGGCCTCGGCAGCGCCATACTTCTGGAATTTCTGCTCTACTATCTGACAAAGCCGGAGCATCAGCTGCACGTGCGCGAGGCCATCTATCTGGACGCCATGCTGGATCTGTTTTAACCGCGCCCAAAACAGCTTCCCTTAGGGTGTATCTGAAAACTCCCAACGCACCCGGACAGCGGGCCTTTTTGCGGTGCGCCGCGTCATTTTTCCTTGAAATACGTCAGTATTCCTGCGAAAAAATGTCTTGCGCAACGCAAAAATCCCTCGCTGCCGGTCACATCATGAGTTTTCAGATACACCCTAAACACAATGGCGATGTTTCATAGCTTCTGTGGTACGCTGCAGCATTAAGAACTTTTCTTTTCGGTAAAGCACCGGCGCGGGAGCGCCCAAGGCTTCCCCACCGGGGAAGCCGTTGGGTGTGTGCGAATTCGCCGCAACTTTTCGAAGAAATTCACTGCGTTCCGCCGTGCGGACAAGTCGTCCGCCTCTACCAATTCCATTCGAATTTCTGTCGCTCTCTGCGTAAGCCTGACGCATTTCGGCCTTAATCTGTCACAGTCCCGCTCCCCTGCTCAATTCCTCCCGCAGCGCCGCGGCCTTTGCTTCCGGCGTTGCGCGGGACAGCAGCTCCTGATAGACGGAGCTGTTTTCTTTTTGCAGGAATGCCGCCGCGCCGCAATCCTGCAGACCGTGCAGCAGGATCCACAGCTCCTGCTCGTCGCCGAAGGCCGCGCAGACGAAGCGCAGGCTGTTTTCAAGCGCGCAGAGTGTGTTCTTCCTGTTCTGCTCCGCCGCTGTTCCGGCGCTTTCGGCCAGAAGCCGCACCGCGTCAAATGCCTCCGCGTCCGATCGCGCGGCAAGCGCGGCGTCTGATCGCGTCAAAAACGCCGTCTCCCGCCGTTCGTCTTCGGCGGACAGCACGCCGCATTCCCGGCGGATCTGAAGCGCCGCGCGGCGGTTTTCCAGCTGCTTTTCCGCACGGGCGGCATAGCCCTCCCCTGCCGGAACGCTTTTCAGAAAGCTCTCCGCGCTGAATGCGAGCGCGGCAGCATCCTCCGCCGCGCACAGCTGCGTTTGCAGGCTGTGCAGCAGAAATTCCACGACGGACAGCCGCCCCTCGAACGGCAGACCGCGCAGCGCCTCCGCGCCCGCGTCCGTCTGCCCGCGCAGAAGCGCCTCCAGCGGCAGCGACGCGGCATAGCGGCGGTAAAGCTCATAAAATGCCGTGAAGCCCGCCGCGGCTTCCTGCACGTGCAGATATTCCCGCGCCTGCGTCTGCGTGCATGCAAAGCTGAGTGCTTCATAGGTCAGCAGCAGCGCAGACAGGTCCTCCCACCCGCGCGCGGTCACGAAGCTGCCCGCCGAACGCTGCGCATCGCAGACAAAAAAGTGCTCCGGATGCAATCGCAGATACGCCAGCACTGCCGGATGAACGGCGTGCGCGGCAGCGTATTCCTGCCAGACAGCAAGGCTCGGCTCCAGATCGATGCGCCGCACCCGGTCGAGCGTCGCCATATCAAAGCTCCGCGCGGACTGGTTATAGCGCGGCGGATTGCCCGCCGCCGCGATCATCCAGCCCTCCGGCAGCGCGTGGACGCCGAAGGTCTTGTTCTGCAGCATCTGCAAAATCGCGGGCATGAGCGTCTCAGAGACACAGTTGATCTCGTCGAGAAACAAAATCCCCGTCCGAAGCCCGGTTTTCTCCATCTGCGCATAGACCGAGGCAATGATCTCGCTCATGGTATATTCCGTCGCGCGGAACTGCCGCCCGGCCGCTGTGCAGTCGACGATGACCGGCAGGCCGAGCGCGCTCTGGCGCGTGTGGTGCGTCATGGTGTAGCAGACGAGGCCGACGTGCTCCTCCTGCGCAAGCTGTGACAAAATCGCCGTTTTGCCGATGCCCGGCGGGCCCATGAGCAGGACAGGCCGCTGCTTTTCGCGCGGTATGCGCCACACGCCGTCCTCCGTTCTGGCCGTATAGGCGCGGATGGTCTGCCGCAGCTCCTGCTTTGCCTGTTTTATATCCATGCTTCGTCTCCTTTCGGCTTGTCCGCTTCCAGAACCAGCTTTTCCGCCCACGGCGGCAAATCGATATCGTCATACCGGTACTGCAGCATGGCGAAAATCGCCCGGTACGCGGGCGGCGCATCTGGAAACACGCCGTAGCCGTCGGTAAAATACAAAATTCCCTGCAAATGCGCGAATTCACCCGATTCGATCAAGCCGTCAATGTACCGGAACGCCGGGCGGAAGTCCGTGCCCCCGCCGCCGTGCAGCGTCATGGTCCGCAGCCAATCGGACAGCTCCGTCAGCGTCGTCAGGCGTGTATCCTGCTGCACCTCGCAGTCGCATTCGATCACGTGCAGATTAAAGCGCTCGAAGAACAGGTTTTCACGGCCCAGCAGCCCCGCAAGCTCCCCCAGAAATCCGGCGCACAGTGACCGGGAGCATGACGCCGACGTGTCGATCACAACGGCAAGCTCGCGCAGACGGCGCTCCTCGGAATATTCCAGCGGCTCGATCAGCGGCATACCGCCGTAATGCTCCAGCCCGTAGAGATACCAGGCATATTGAAATTCCTCACCGGACACATGACGGTTCTCGCGCGTCTCGGACAGCTCGTGCAGCACGGCGGCAAACGGCGCGCTTTCGCGCGTATCCGGCTTGATCGAGAAGACCGCACCGCCCGTCCCGCTTCCGATAACAGGCTTTTCCGGCAGCGGCTGCGGCAGGAGCCGCCCGAGCGCCTGAAAGCCCGTTTCGTCCCCTTCACTGGAGGCAGCAGGCCGGTCTGCGGCGCGCACCGTCTCCCATCGGGAATGCTCGTCCAGTACCGCGCTCAGCCGCTCGTCCGGCGTGAGAAGCTCCGGCTCCGCCTGTAAAAGCGCGTAAATCTCCTCCGCGCGGCCCGCTTTTTTCACTTGCAGCTTACAGCGGGCAGAGAACGCATCGGGCGCTTCGCGCTCCTGCGGCAGAAGCGCGTGCCGCACCAGCAGAACCGCAAGATCGCAGGCCGTATCCCAGAGTGCTTTCTCGCGGCCCCTCCTGTTCTGCGGATGGCCGAGCACGAGGTGCAGCAGCAAATGCAGCGTCAGCCGCTCCGGCAGTTCGCTTCCGGCCAAAAATTCCCGTTCCAGAAAACCAGGCGCAAAGAGCGCCGCGCGCCCATCCGTCCCGGCGACCGTCACATCCGCCTCCCGGCAGGAAAGCTTCCCCAACGGCAGCGCCAGCGCCGGCAGCCGCTCATAAAGCCGCCCGCGCACGACCGAAAACACCCGCTCCCCCGCCGTCATACCCTCGCCTCCCGTTTTCTTCATTGTACCAGCTTTCCTTCAAAATGCAATCCGCCATTTTTCTGCTTTACTTTCCGCCGCGTATCTGTTATACTATATGGGCAGTAAAAAATGCGCTCGTAGCTCAGTTGGATAGAGTGACAGACTCCGACTCTGTAGGTCGCACGTTCGAATCGTGTCGGGCGTACCAAAAATTCCGTGAAATCATCTGATTTCACGGAATTTTTATATGAATTTGTTTGAAATTCAGCTTTTGAAGCATAGCGCAACCGGATAAAGCTTTTCGGCAGCGAGCTCAGATCTCCAAGCTGCTCTGCATAATCTGGCTGGCGGCTTTCTTGTTCTTATCGAACGCGTGGGTGTAGATATCCAGCGTGGTCGACGGTTGGCTGTGTCCGGGCAATCCAGCAACTGTGCCGACATCCGTGCCGCTGGCGATGAACAGGCTTGCCGCCGTGTGGCGCAGGCTGTGGACGTTCAGATCTGTTGGCAGATCGTTCGCTTTGAGGATTTTTTGAACCGCCATGTGAATGTTGATGGAGTCATCGGTAGCTCCATGCCCTTTCTGCGGAACACATAATCGTCTTTCATCTGCTTGCGCCGGTCATAGCGCTCCGTTTCTGCCGTGCAGAAGGCTTCGTACTCACGGAGCAGACTTTCCATTTCTGCGGAGAAGTACACATACCGGTTTCCTGCTTTCGTCTTTGGCGCTTTCACGATGATCTCGTCCCCCGTCGTTTTGACTGCGTTCCGGCAGACGTGGATGCTCCGCTCGGCGCAGTTGATATCCTCCCACTTGAGTGCGCAGCATTCGCCGCGCCGCATTCCGGTCGCGATGATGAGTTTGAAGTAGGTTTCATACAGGACGCTTTCTGCCTCCAACGCCTGAATCAGCTTTTTCACCGTTTCATCGTCCGCGATCTTTTTCTCTTTCTTCTGTCCTGCGTACTTGTAAGTGCGCCACGCGGGATTGTGATCAATATAGCCGCCCTCCATCGCGTCACAGCAACAATACCATGAAAACAGGAAATAGCTAGTGGATTTTGAAGATTCCACGAAAGAGACAATGACATCGGTGATATTTCAGCAGACTGGAAGTGATCAATCCAATAATCCTTCGGCCATCAATTGCTCAAGAACTCTTGCTTCTCTCTCAAACATGGCCTGATTGTAAGGGGTTTGTGTTACATTGCGATTCTTTCTTATCGCAGTTTCGGGATTGACAAATTCTAAAGTATATGTTTCTGCAAATTCATACTCGTCTAAGTTTTGCGCAACCACACAATCCTCTGCTTCGCAAAGATAATAATAATTATCCTGAACAAAGCATTCCGTCTCATCCAAATTACTCTTCTGAATGCGGTGGACATACCCATATTCTTTTATCGTTTCGGGTTTAACTACCAGCCCTGATTCCTCACGGGTTTCCCGTATCATAGCATCTATGGGCTTCTCACCGCTTTCTATCCCGCCGCCGGGAAACTTATAGTAGTCATATTTCAAGCTGTGTATCATGGCAATCTTGTTGTTTACAATGATAATACTTCTGGCAGAATTGCGAATAAATGCGTGTGTACATTTCCTGTAATCTTTCTTATCCATCTCAAATAGTAATCTCATGCTGCCTCCCCATATTGAAGTTGGAAATAAAATCAATCGCCATGCTAGAATATGCACCAAAACAAGATTCCGAGGCCTGCTGAAAACAGGATCATCAGAATTGGCGATGGAGCTGTTTTTCTGATTTTTTTACAAATCAGATGCGTTGCTCCGAGCATGGCAAATACTGCGATAGAGCGCAAATCGGGCGCAAATCCGGCCTGTAAATCTGTGAGGCCAAACAGCGTAGACAGCGCCATGCTGAGCGCGGTCGCAAGGATCATCGCTACAACGCACGGACGAACTCCCGATAAAAAGGCGTTGACGGGTGCATATTTCATCAGATTCTTTAGTGCGGATGCAATTAAGAGAATAATCAAAAATGACGGCAACACCACGCCCAGCGTTGCAACAAATGAACCGAGGATTCCGCCCTGTGTTGAGCCGATAAAGGTTGCCATATTCACGGCAAGGGGTCCCGGTGTGGATTCAGATACGGCAATAAAATTCAGAAACTCGTTCTCTGTCAGCCAGCCGTTGGAAAGCACCGTTTCGCGTACCAGCGAAACCATTCCATAGCCGCCGCCGAAAGACAAGGCACCGATCATCAAAAAGTTCAGAAAGAGACGCAGGTATATCATGACGTTTTCCCATCTCCTTTCCGGATTTTTCGCAGAAAGAAAACAACAAGCCCGACCGCGCCGCAGATCAGGATGTAAAACACAGAGGAAAACGAAACTGCTGTGATCGAGCAGCAGAGCATGGAAGCCATGACCAACGTGAGAAGCGTCAAGTTTAGTGTGTTTTTGTCAATACTTTTAAGCATTTTCAACCCTGCGGTAAGGATCAGATAGATCACACATACCTGAATCCCGCGGAATGCGCAGGAAACCCAGCGCAAACTGAGAAACTGATCAAAGAACAGCGAGATACCATAAATTACAAAGAAAGATGGAATGCAGACAGCAAGTGTGGACATGGCTGCACCCGCAAATCCTGCAATTTTGTAACCAATGTAAGTTGCACTGTTGATGGCGACTGGTCCTGGCGTGGATTCGGCTACCGCAACCATGTCCAGAAACTCGCTTTTTTCAAGCCATTTTTTCTTTTCAACGAACTCATTTTCAAGCAGCGCAATCATAGCGTATCCGCCGCCAAAGGTGAACGCACCGATTTTTAAGAATGTGATAAATAAAGAGCAAATTAGTTTCATGCCTGTATACCGTACCATGCGATGTTCAGCCCTTCTATGCCAAACAGGTTTTCAACAGCATCATGATTCATAGATTTTTTGAAAGCCTCCCTGCTATTCGACGCGGAGCATCCGATAGCCGATTCCGATGTGCGTTTGTATGTATTGCTGCCCGTCTTTTCCGCGTTCCAGCTTTTTGCGCAGGGTCGCCATGAACACCCGCAGCGAAGCAATATCGTTTTCCCAACTGCTGCCCCAAATCTGCTGTGTGATGTAGGTGTGGGTCAGAACCTTGCCCACATTTTTTGAGAGCAGGCACAACAGCTTGTATTCGATGGGCGTCAAGTGCAGTTCTGCACCGCCAAGATATGCGCAGCCTGCCGCATAGTCGATTTTCAGCGCACCGTTCGTAAAAATCGGAGATTCCTGCGCTGCGTCTGTTTTCATCAGCGACAGTCTCCGCTGCGTCACCCGCAGCCGCGCCAGCAGTTCATCCACGGAAAAGGGCTTCGTCAGGTAATCGTCCGCCCCGGCATCCAGCGCCCCGATTTTATCAGCATCCTCCGTTCTGGCGCTGATCACAATGATCGGCATATTTGACCACGAACGGATTTTTCGGATGATCTCCACGCCGTCCATATCTGGCAGTCCCAAATCAAGCAGCACAATGTCCGGGTTGTGAGACAGCGCCTCCATCACGGCGCTTGCGCCGTTTTGCGCCGAGAGATACCTGTATTCATGGGTTTTCAGCGTTGTTGTGATCAGATTGCGCACCGGCGTATCATCTTCTACAACGAGGACGAGCGGCTTATTCATTTAGGTTCACCTCACTGAGCGGTACTGTAAAGGAAAAGATGCAGCCATGCGGCGAATTATCTTTCAATGTCATTCCGCCATTATGGGCATGAATGATGGCTTGGCAGAGCGTAAGCCCAAGCCCAAGACTCCGGCGGCTATCGCCAATCGGATTTCCCCCAGTAAAAAACATTTCAAAAACACGTTTCTTCAATTCATCCGGGATACCGGGGCCGTTGTCGCTGACGCAGATCTCAGCTGCATTTCCCCGCTGGATCGCCGTGATCCGGATGTTCGAGCCAGCCGGAGTATATTTGACTGCGTTGTTCACCAAGTTGATAAGCACCTGCATGATGAGTCCCGCATCCACCCGCACCAGCAGCGGCTCATCTCCGCAATCTACTGTAATGTGATGCTCCGCCGACCTTCGGTCGATATGCCGGAGCGCTTCCGACACAATATCGTCCACGACCTGATCGGAAAGGCGCAGCTTGACGCTGCCGTCCGCGATTTTCGTAATGGAAAGTAAATTCTCAACCAGTCCCGTCAGCCATTGCGCATCATCATAAATGTCCGTAAAAATCTGTTTCCGCGTTTGTTCATCCAGCACGTTATAGCTGTGCAGCAGCGTATCCGCGTTGCCGGAAATGGAGGTCAGCGGGGTCCTAAGGTCATGGGAAATTGAACGCAGAAGATTGGCACGAAGCTGTTCGTTCTTTGCAAGGACGGCGGCTTTTTCCTTTTCTTCGGCGTTGCGTAGGCTTTCCAGCGCCAGAGCGCACTCGCCGAGAATGGAAAACAGCACGCTGGATGTAAATGCGTCAGGCTGCGTTTGCTTCTCCATCGGAATCCCAACAACGCCGAAAACCTGCTGCCCGGTACGAATGGCAAGATACAGCCGTTTTGCTTTTGGAAAGTTTTGTGTCGTTGCGCCGGCACGCTTTCGGTTTTGCCAGACCCATTGAATCACGTTCTGTTCCTGATCAGTATCCGGGATGCAATATGGACTGCTTCCGTCTGCCGGATAAACATTCCCATCCAGCAGCGCATCGCCTTGTGCCGGATAAATCAAAACGTCCCGCTGCATGAGCTTCTGTATCTGCGTCGCGGTCATCTGATAGACCTCATCCGGCGTTTCCGCCTTTTGAAGCTGCCTGTTCATATCAAAAAGGAGTTTTGTCCGATAGGCATCCCGCGCGGATAGCTGCGCATGGGCTTTGAGCTTTGCGGCAAGCGTACCGGTCAAAAGCGCCGCTGCAAACATGACGGCAAAGGTTATTGGGTATTTGCTGCCATAGGCTGCCAAAGACAGCCGGGGTTCTGTCAGAAAATAATTGAACAGGATGACACTCAAAAAAGCGGACAGCACACCGCAGGTATATCCGCTGGTAAAAGCGGAAGTCAGAAGCACCCCCAGCAGGTAAACCATGATGATATTGGCATTTGCAAAGCCGAGCCGCAGAAAGACCCATCCGATGACCGTCGCAGCTGCCAGAATCCCGATGGTCAGAAGCAGTTCCCATGCGGTCGGAAACGCCGGACGGATGGTAAGCAGCCGTTTCCTGCGGTAGCTCTTATAGGCTTCCACATCCGGAATGATATGAATGTCCACCTCTGGTGCAAGCGTAATGAGCCGTTCTGTCAACGTCGGTTCACTCCAAAAATGCCGCCGCTGCACGCCGCTTCGCCCGATCACGATTTTGGTCACATCGGAGAGCCGCGCATATTCCGCGATCTGTGTGGCTGCGTCTTCTCCATGCGTTGTGATGATCTCTGCGCCGAACTGCTGCGCAAGGCGCATATTTGCCTGCAAGCGAACGGTATCTTCTGCGTTCATGTCAGCGTATCCGGGTGTCTGCACGTAGAGTGCGGTAAGGCTGCCACTAAATGCCTGTGCCATTTTCCCTGCCATTCGTACAATGCGTTCATTGGATGGAGACGAGGACAGGCACACAAGAATATGCTCTTTTGGCAGTTCGCTTCCTTTGTTCTGCACATTTTCACCACCCCTCTTAAACAATATTATAGCACCAAAATGTGAAGGTTTCTACTGCGCCCAATCGGATTCGTTGTTTGGAAATGAAATTTGCTCTGAATCATAGATCACGATTTCTACATGGGCATGACTGCTGCGAAACCGGGAAAGCGTTTCCTCAAGTTTGTCAGGAGGAATATTTCCGACCAGATGCACGCACGGCTCAGGCTGCTGTTGTTCGGGCGCTTCCTCGATTCGCTTCTGATTTTCATCCAGAAAGCGATCCAGCCGCTTCATCAAAAACCAGCCGAACAGGAACATTAACGCTGTCCCAGCGATCAAAACGGCATCTTCCACATACCCTCACCGTCCGTTCAGATTCGGAAGCACTTTTGCAGCGCTTTGTATTCGCCCAACGCTAAAATCGTTGTTTCCCCGGACAGCACCGTATCCGGTGTAATTGATACGTCGGTTTTTCCCGAATGCTTGATGCCAAGAATGTTGATTCCAAACTTTCTGCGGATATTCAGTTCGCCAATGCTTTTCCCGACCCAGCCTTCCGGTACTTCCACCTCAAAAATGGCGTGCTGCTCGTCGATCTCTATGTAGTCGAAGATATGGTCGGCAGTGTATCGGATCGCTGCCCATTTTGCCACCTGTTTTTCCGGGTAGACTATATGGTCTGCACCGTTGCGAAGCAGAAACTTTGCCTGCACATCACGCTCGGCACGCGACACCACGCACTTTGCACCCAGCTCCTTCAACAGCGAGGTGGTTTCCAGCGAGTTCTGAAAATTACCGCTGATGGTCACGATGCAGACGTCAAAATTTCCGATGCCAAGAGAGCGAAGAAACTCCGCGTTTGTACTGTCGCCAATTTGTGCGTTGGTGACATATGGCAGCACATCACTGATTCGTTCCTCGTTTGTATCGACCGCCATGACCTGATGCCCCAGCTGAGAAAGCTGTACTGCGATATGCCGTCCGAAGCGGCCTGTGCCAATCAATAGAATGTTTTTCATGTGAAAATGCTCCTTATCCAATCGTTATTTTTTCCTGCGGCAGCCTTGCATTCCCTACTTTTTTGCTGGAAAGTGCCGCATAAATGAGGGTAAGACCGCCGACTCTGCCCAGATACATGAGCAAGATCAGCACCATTTGCGATGGAATGCGCAGCTGCGGTGTAATACCAAGTGTCAATCCCACCGTCCCGACCGCCGATGCCGTTTCATACAGGCAGGCAGACAGCGGAAGATTCTCGTATGCACTGATAAAGACCGCACCGCCAAAGAACAGCACCAGATACATCGTCAGAATGGTCGCGGCGGTTTTGACAGCGCTGCAATCAATCCTACGTCCGAAAAACTGAGCGCTCTCCCGCTGACGGAAGGTTGCGGCGGCATTAGCAAGCAGGACTGCCAATGTCGTTGTCTTCATACCGCCCGCCGTAGACCCCGGAGAGCCGCCAATGAGCATCAGAAGGATCATTACGCCCTGCGACGCACCGGACATCGCGGATAGATTTACCGTGTTGAAGCCAGCTGTCCTCGGCGTGACGGACTGAAAAAAGGATGCCAGCAGCCGGTTTCCGGCGGAGAGAGCAGAAAAGTCTGAAAAGAAGAAAAACGCGGCGGGCAGAAAAATTAAAAGGCCTGTCGTGACAAGGATCACCTTGCTCTGCATTCGGTAGCGGTGAAGCTGCCACTTGTTTTCGCAGATATCGTCCCATGTCAGAAAGCCAATGCCGCCAACCACGATCAGCAGCATAATCGTGATATTGATTACCGGACTGCCCGCATAGCCGGTAAGAGATGGATAGCGGTTGCTTTCTGTCCCAAGAATGTCAAACCCGGCGTTGCAGAATGCGGATATAGAATGAAACACCGCCATCCAGACGCCGCGCCATCCATAGTCCCGGCAGAACACCGGCAGCATGGCAAGTGCGCCCAGCAGTTCAATCAGAAATGTCCCCCGTAGGATAAAGCGTGTCAGACGGACGATTCCGCCGACCTTTGGTGCAGAAATTGCATCCTGCATGGTGCTGCGCTGCATCAGAGAAATTTTTCGCCCGGACAGCAGCGCAAACGACGCTGCTACGGTTACGACACCAAGGCCACCAATTTGGATCAGCGCCAGAATAATCGCCTGCCCAAAGGTTGACCAGTAGCTGCCTGTATCCTGCACCACAAGCCCTGTCACGCAGACGGCAGAGGTTGCTGTAAACAGCGTTTCATTGAATGGAGTTACATTCCCTCCAGTCGTGGAGATCGGCAGCATCAGCAGCAGCGCTCCGAGCAGAATGACCCCGGCAAAACCTAATATGATAATTTGAAAAGACGAAAGGCGGCGCTTTCGACGAATAATCTCTTCCGGCATAAAGGCAGCTCCTTATCAGCATTGATATTATAATTAGTATACAGTCAAAGATTTTAAGAGCGGATAAGGGATGCTTGCAGCGCATTAAGATTGGATAAAGAACGACGGTCCAATCCCCTACCCTGCCTTCAGACAAAGCCGCCCACTGTTCATAAATCATAAACAGCGGACGGTCCGGCTTTTATGGATCAGAGTGCGGCGCGGCGGCGATTGTCAGCATGCACTCTACGAACAGCTTTCCGCATTCATCCCGCTGATCAGAAAGGATAAATCTAGGGTGTCCAACTTCATTTTACAATCGACCAAAAATAATTCCCGCAAAGAGTAAATCCCGCCGTGCGGCAGAAAATAAATCAAAACGCTTTCTGCTTGGAACGCTTATTTTGTAGAAAATGATGCTTGACGTGTCTTGCAGAAAGGGCTACACTGGCGCCATAAAAACCAAGGAGGTGCAATGCAATCATGAAACTTGCATTTTTTGATACGAAACCCTACGACAAGCCCGGCTTTGACGAGCATATTGCCGGAACGGACATTGAGATCAAGTATTTTGAGACGAGACTCGGCGAGGACACCGTGCAGCTGGCAAAGGGCTTTGACGGTGTGTGCGTGTTCGTCAACGACACGGTGAATGAGAAGGTCATAAACGAGCTTTATGATCTGGGCGTTCGGGTCGTTGCGCTGCGGTGCGCGGGCTTCAACAATGTGGATACCAAAGCCTGCTTCGGAAAGCTGCATGTCTTCCGCGTTCCGGCGTACTCCCCCTATGCGGTGGCGGAGCACGCGATGGCGCTGCTGCTGACCGTCAACCGGCACACGAACAAGGCGTATATCCGCACGCGCGACTTCAATTTCAGCCTGTCCGGGCTGACGGGCTTTGACCTGCACGGCAAGACCGTCGGCGTGATCGGCACCGGCAAGATCGGGCGCATTTTCGCCGAGATCTGCAAAGGCTTTGGGATGCGGGTGCTGGCGTACGATAAATTCCCGAATCCGGACAGCAGACTGGACTACGTGGAGCTGCCGGAGCTTCTGCGGCAGGCGGACGTCATTTCGCTTCACTGCCCGCTCACCGACGAAACGCGGCACATGATCGACGCGGACGCCATCGCGCAGATGAAGCCCGGTGTCGTGCTCGTGAACACGTCCCGCGGCGGTCTGGTGGATACCGAGGCGCTGATTGAGGGACTGAAAAGCCGCAAGGTCGGCGCGGCGTGTCTGGATGTGTACGAGGAAGAGGGAGACCTCTTCTACGAGGACTGCTCGGAGGAGATCGTCGCAGACGACACGCTGGTGCGGCTGATTTCCATGCCGAACGTCATCGTCACCTCGCATCAGGCGTTCCTCACAAAAGAAGCGCTCAGCAACATCGCCGCGACGACCGTGGACAACCTCCTGAAATTCGAGCGCGGCGAGCCGTCGCCGGATACCGAGGTCTGCTACCACTGTGAGCGCAAGGAAGCCTGCCGCAAGGCGCGCGACCAGAAGTGCTTCTGAGATAAAAATAGCAAGAACCGGCGTACCGTCCGATTGGGCGATACGCCGATCCTTTTTTCGAAATTCAGGATTTTGTCTGGTCTTCCTGCTCCTGTAGCTTCTTTTCCAGTGCAGACTGCTTGGCAAGGATCGCGTTGACCTTGTCGTAAAGGTCTTCGATCATGATCTCGGTCTTGAGATTGACCTTGTAATCGTTCTCCGCGCGGCGGCGATCCTTTTCCTCCTGCCGGTTCTGACTCATCATAATGAGCGGCGCCTGAATGGCCGCGACGCAGGAGAGAACCAGATTGAGAAGAATAAACGGATACGGGTCAAAGGCTTTCGCGGCAAGAATCGTATTGATGACCATCCACAAGATCAGCACGCCCGTGAACGCGAAGATAAATGCCCAGCTGCCCGCAAATTTTGCGATCGCGTCCGCCGCGCGCTGCCCGAGCGTGTATTTTTCCGTTGCAGGACTTTCGGAAATTTTGCTGTCTGCCAGCAGGTTCAGAACTTCCTCGTCCGTCATATCGTGCTGGATGTCCTTGAGAACTTCCTTCAGGAGCTTTCGGTTTTCTTTCATTCGCCTTCCCCTTCTTTCCGGGATTTTCTTCATTATACTCCGCTCCCCCCGACGCGGTCAAGCCGCTTGTCCGGCACGGGCGCTGGGGCTGTCTGCCGCAAAGCAGGAAAATGCCCGGAGGCAGAAGACCTCCGGGCATTTTCTGACTGAAAACGTTACGGCGTATAGCTTCTGGCCAGGACAGTCAGCTCGCCGTGTTCGATGGTCGCCAGCGTGTTGTTGGCGGTAAAGCCGGGTTCAGCCGCAGCAAGCTCTGCGAGGTTCGCTGCGGCATACGTTTCATCCGGATGCTCGGGGTCTGCATTATCCGTCAGGACAAAGCCCTCGGCAACCGGCACGGTGACCTTGCCGAGCTCGTGATACGATTTTGTGTCATCCAGACCAACGGCGTAGTAGACGCCCGAATCGTCGCTCGTCAAATCGACGCCGCCCTGCTCCAGACCTCCGTTGATGGTGACAAAGCCGTTCTCGTCCTCTCTGGACGTGACGACCATGTCCTTGCCGTCCACAACGATCGTATCGCCAACGGCAAGCTGCGCGATATCGACCATGTCATAGATGTCGTAATCATAGACCGTCAGCGTGAGTTCCGTTTTGCCGTCGGTTTCGGAAATGTCGTCTGCGCCGAAGCTCACCGCGACAGTCGCGTCGGTCAGCGCCTGCGGATCAAGGCTTTCTGGCATCGGCTCGACGCGCTTTGCCTCCTGTACGGGCTGCTGCTCTTCCGAAGCCTGTTCTTCTCCCGCCTGTTCAGAAGCGTCCGGCTGCCCGGTCGTTTCTGCGGCAGGAGTGTCCTGCGTATCCGGAGCTGTCTGTCTGGCCGCGCAGGCACTCAGCGCCAGCACCGATATGGCCAGCAGGATCGCCAGTACTTTTTTCATAAGTCAAACTTCCTTTCCCCACGGGGTGTTCCGTTCTTTCGAACTGCTGTCAGTGTGACAGAAAGTTGTAACGAAATCTTGCTGGAACTGTAACCGGATTATGAATTTTCAGCTGACATCTGCGGCAACCAGATGGGTTGGGACCCAATGAAGTCAGATATCTTTGCAAAAACAGAAATACGGCTTGTTCAGCGCTTGCTGGAGACAAGACTGTTGAACTCTGTGGCCGTGCCGTTTTGGAAAGGCAGGGCATAATTATCTGCGGAGCATGACCTTTGCGCAGAACAGACCGTCCTGATAGGTGACTGTACTCACCCCACCGGATTTTTCTGCGATATGGCGGACGGACTGGATACCAACACCGTCTCCTTTTCGCTTGGAGGACAGAAATACCCCGTCTTTTTCCCGGATAACTCCATCATACGTGTTTTCAACCTGAATCAGTGCCAGACTGTTTCCATGCAGATAGGCGGTCAGCTCGATTCTGCGTCTGGCAGGTGCAGTACGCAGGCTGGCTTCCAGCGCATTCTCCAGCAGATTAGAGAGGACCAGGCACAGATCGATCTCGTCTACAGGAAGACATTCCGGCAGATCGAGCTGTACGGAAAATGGGATCTGCTCCCGCTTCGCAAGTGCGCAGTAATACCCGACCACGCCGTCTGCCGCCCGGTTTTCACAGAAATGCAGCTCCAGACTCGGGATTCTGGAAACTGCGCTGGAAAGATAGGCTTTGATCTTTTCAAGATTCCCTTCTTCTGCAAGGGCGGCGAGCTGACATAGCTGGTGGCGCAGATCGTGCCGCGCCTGCCGGGCTTCCTCAATGGCAGCTTTCAGGC
>ERZ1026956.107-NODE-107-length-52475-cov-14.074399_pt1 | contig 52475 bp, 90 predicted proteins | sample MGYA00519301_ERZ1026956 | MGnify/ENA primary metagenome ERZ1026956 (study PRJEB26926, sample SAMN06164521) | human gut metagenome | biome: ENVO:00009003; feature: ENVO:2100002; material: ENVO:00002003 | host: Homo sapiens | place: USA | collected 2012 ...
AAGATTGCACGAATATATTTAAATTTCATACAGGGCGACGCACACGGTATTACTATGACCCCTTTGAGGTGCTGGAAAAAATCAAGGGCTATAAGCAGTATGGCAACAGGCATTTAAGCAAAGAAAAAATAGATGAATACTGCAATTCGGTAAAAGAAGCTAAAGAAAAGAGTTTAGAAAAATGATTGATTGCCTAAAATGTTACCGCCTGCGCCGCCATAATGATACTGTTTACTGCCCGTTTTTAGACCTAAAAGAATGCGTTAGAGGGGAACATTATATAAACATTGCAAGCCTGCCGTTTAAACCCAAACAGGAAGAAGTTCCCCCCCTGCCGCCGAAAATGGTGAAAGCAATTCCACCGTTTAAACCACACCCAAACAGCCCGCACGATTGGGAAAAATTGCATACTCAAATTTTTGAAATGAAAAATAACGGCGTCAGCTCATATAAGATTGCTGCCGCATTGGGACTTTCACAAACGGCAGTATTTAACTATATGAAACGATACGAGCAGCCTTAAACGATTTTAAATAACCAGCGCAACACATTGCACCTAAAACAAATAAAAAACGCTCATGCGGAGATTATGGCGACGGAAAGAGGTTGAAAATGAAATTTGAAGAACTGCACAACGATAAAGAAACAAACGACGAATGTTTATTGAACACAGTCAAAGAATCCTTAAACAAAGGCGAATTATGTTTGTTTATGAGCGAAACAGGGACATTTATGTCAACAGGCGAAAATGATGATACAGAAGAAACATTCAGAAAGTTATTATCAGTTTTATTAAGCGGTTTTATCAGTATGCAAAAAGGAACACAATTCGATATAGAACAAATTTTGTTGATAGAATTGGAAGCACTAAAAGAAGTCAGGGAAGAACTTTCAGATGTTCATCCAATCGAACATGGGCAGCAAAGAAAGGAGAGTTTGCTAAATTGAAAACGTTAAAGGATGTAAAGCCCGGCGATAAAGTGTTTATTTTAAACTCAAATCGTGGATACTTAAAAGAGCCGCAGATAGAAATATTAACCGCTAATAAAGTTGGAATACTTTATATTTATACTGATTATGATAAATACAAAAAATCAAATGGAGAAGCTGTAGAATCATCTTTAGACGTCAAAGCTTTTGCAACGCTGGAAGAAGCCGAAACAGGGCTATTTATGATTAAAGCGCGCAAATATTACCGAAACAGTATAAAAGTAGACGACATTACTTATTCACAAATGAAAGCTATTTTTGATATTTTAGGAATCGACACGGAAGAAGTGATAAAATGATTGAATACGGGCGATTTTTTACTAAACTTTACCGCATTCGACGGGGATATTATCGGCGCAATATCACAATTCGCTTGTCGGTAGGCTATGAATACCGACTAAAGAACAAAGAAATATTTAAAGAGGTTTTTGTATCGTTGCGGGGGCGTAATATCGCCACTTTTAAATTTAGGGATGTGATAAAATGAATGCTAGAGATATCATTAAGTTAGCTGCACAGCTTTATGTTTACGACGCATTAAAGAAAAAGATAACAATATTAACGAATATCCAAAAAGGTAAAGATATCAATGTAGATATTTTCTTACCAAAAGTTACGGATGTAACGGTAAGTGATTTTGCAAAACATCTACAAAAGGCTATAGAATCGCAACCAGAAGAAGAAAGAGCCAAGCACAGAAAATTTTTTGGAGATCCTATAAGTTTTTGCAGGTGCGTAGCTAGAGGAAACCTTATGGCTAGTGTATTAGTCGAAGAATTCAATTCAGAGGTCAAAAAAATAAAAGAAAATTACGAGGTATAAAGAAAATGTTTGTTTCAGAAGTAGAGTTTATGCTACACAAAAAGCAATTAAACAGAATTATAAAAATACAAGAACTTAAATTAAAACTATTGGAAAAAGAAATAAAAATTAATAAAATAGATACAAGAATACAACTTACTGCCATGGCAGCAATATTAAAACCTTCCGAAATGAGTGATACTGATTTTGTTTTAAAAATAAATGAAAAAATGAGTGAGCTGTGGAGCGAGGAAGCTTTAATAAGACAAGGTGCAAAAATAAATCAAGAGCTTTTAGAAATTCAAAAAACATTAGATGAAATCGAAAAACAGGGAGATATGTAAAATGGCAGGAATCGAAAAATACTACGAGATAACAGAAGTTTATGCGTGGCAATGGGAAGGAAACGCTAATATAACAATAGAGGATATACCTGAAGAAATAAGAAACGAAGTCACTATGCTAAAGGTTGAACGTAGTATAAAAACATCTTTTACAGAGGAATCAAATCAACTGTTTTTCAACTATAAAGGCTATCAATACAATTTATTCCCCGGTGACTTCTTAATTTTTGAATACAACGAATTTATAGACGGCTTTCATTTCATATGTGTAGAAAGGGGAAAAGATAGCTTAAAAAAATACAAAAAATGTAACAGTATTCTGTTTTTGCTTACGTCAAAAGCTTTAGATAGTTTAAATCCTAAAGACGCAATAGAAGCAAGCGCAATAAATTTTTTCAATGAATCTTGTCAGGCGTTAGGAATTTTAGTAGATTTAAATAAAAAGCGTTTAGCGACCTGCAAAAAATGCGGAAAAACGAATAAAGAATGTTTTCCGACGACAATAGAAGAATATGATATGTACATAGAAATGCTTTGCGAAAATTGCCTGACAGAAATATTAAACAAGAAAATAACTGCCATTAAACCTAAAAAAATAGAATAACACGAAAGGAAACATAATGAATCCGATACCCAAAACGAAAATCATACGACTTAAAGGGCAGAAGTTAGCAAAGCTAAATGAAAGGATACACCAGCGCGACCAGCATAAATGTATTTACTGCGGTAATCGGGTAGACCCCGGCGAAAAGTTTCATCACGAACATAACGGGATAAAAAGCGACCAAATAGAATACGGTGTACTTCTGTGTATGGACTACCACACAGAACGACACCACGGCAAAAAGTGCAATGATGTAAAAGAATACTGCCGGAAGTATTTAATAAATCTATATGGCGAATCAATTTACAGTAAATAAAAAAGCAGAGGTTTTAACCTCTGCTTTTTTTGCTTTCTCTATACAATTTAACAAAAGATGGCAGGACTGTTATTTCTTCGTTGACTTCTGTAAGCCGCAGTACAGCAAACGGTGCGCCGTTGGTATAACGCTTATGGATGTTTACAGAAACAATGCGGCTATCTGTATCGAATGCCAAGCCCTCGGCTGCGTCTGTGATATTTTTAAAAAGGTTATCGCAGTCCGGCTTGACTTTTGGAAATTCTGCGCCGACATCAACAGCGGCTTTAAACTTCTTACTTTTTGACGCAGGGACAGGTAAAAAAATATATACCTCACAAAACAAGGCGACATCTTTAAAAAAGATACCTGACTTTTGAACAGCTTGTTTAATACAGTATTCGCATTGCTGGCGATAGTAAATGGAAGCGTTTTTATAGTAGGCGATAGCATGGGGCAACGGAACGCCATTTTTGCCCCGTGTGGCGATTTTGGGTCGGCTTTGAGGAATTGCTTCACCGTCGATAAAAACGGTTAACTGCCGGGCGTTAGGCGCGATATTCAGGGTATATAATGCGTTATCAATATTCATTGTTTAAACCTCTTTACTTTCCAAAAAAGCCTTACTGGTAGGGTTTATTTCGCATTCAGTCAATAAAAGCTGCTCCATGCTTACCCCGAATAACTGCGCCAGTTTATACACGTTGAGCGCATTCGTTTTTAAGATTGAACGGTCAGGAGATGAACTAAAAGCATTAAGCGTTTTAAGCGGGATACCTGTTATCTCTGCAACAAAGCGACGGGACATTTTAAAAATGTTGCGGTAATATTCCACTGCGCTTTTAGCGTGGGTTATCGAATCATTTTCGATAAGCAGAGTTTTTTGAGTAATTAAAACTCTATCCATAAAGTTATCGTCAGTCAGCTCAATCCTGCGCCCTTCAACTACAAGAATAATATTATATTCGTTATCGTCAAGAATATTTACTGTAGTCTTATAAGACCAAAAGCCTATTTTTTGAGTTATGAAATTCAAGATACAATCAATAGGAACAAACAACGTATATTCGACTTCATCTACAAAAGTAATAGCCTGCCGCCTATCAGGAAAGTTATAGACTTGATATCTTGGCGAGCCTGTTTCGTAACTGCTTATGATTACAGTTTTTCCGACGCCATAATCAATTAAATGCGCGATATCGGGCAGATATTCAGGATTGTTATATCCGTAAATAACGTGAGATATAGAAGGATACCCAATAACGACACGCTTACACTCGTATTTGTCGAAAAAGTCAAGAATATTACTACAGGGAAGATTAAAAAACTCAATCAATTCGGCTTCTGTATAGGATTTTTTTGACATACTAGCCCCCTAATCGTTTTATACCATTGTACCACGTAAGCAGGATAAATTATAGTTTTTTTAAAGATTGTGCTATAATGAAAACAAAAACAAGGGGGGCGTAACATGGCTAGTCCAAAACGCAAACGTTCTGCCATTGTTCGTATAGCTGGTGAAAAACGGGTAGCGAACGACCGTGAAAAAAAGTTTGCAAGAGAATATTTAAAATGCTTTAATTTTTATAAAGCCGCAAAAGCCGCAGGCTTTGCAGAAACAACAGCCCGGCGCACGGCATACATGATTTTTTCCCGCCCGTGGGTGCAGGAGTATGTAGAAGAACTTCGAGCAAAATACGAATTAGATGACATTGCAGAAGTCAAAGAAGTAATCCGCAGCTACACAGACCAAATGCGGGGCAAGGTCAAAGAAACAATAGAATATAAAAAGTACGTTTTAAAAAAGAATCAAGAAACAGGGCAAATGGAAAAGATATATACCGACGGCTATATCATGGAAAACACGCTTATAAAAGCAGGTAGCGAGAATATGGGTAAATATCATAAGTTATTTGGAGAAAACTCTCTAGCTATAGCTTTAGCCCCAACAATCGTCGCTGATGTACCAGCCGAACAGCCAGCAGAAGAAAGTGAATTGCCAACCTACGACGACGCGCTAAAAGCAGCGCAAAACTTTGAAGATTTAGCGAAAAAGATAAATGACCCCGCCAAAGATTAATTTAACTGACTGTATCGGCAAAGCTTTCTACAAAGTTTATCATCAGGTGATGAATCACGAATTTACGCATTATTGGTTTAGCGGCGGGCGTGGTTCGCTAAAGTCGTCGGCTATAAGTATATTTATCATCATGCTTATGCTAATAGACCCGACTATAAATGTTATCGTTTTCCGCAAAGTTGGATTAACGATAAAAACAACAGTTTACGAACAAATAGCATGGGCTATAGAAAAGCTGGGGCTAAATGATTTTTTTATAGCTAGAGTGTCGCCGCCGTCGTTTATCTACAAAAAAACCGGGCAGAAAATATTGTTTTGGGGATTGGACGACCCCACAAAACGCAAGTCCGTAAAAGTAAAAAAAGGTTACTATGCTATCACATGGTTTGAGGAATTAGAAGAATTTTCAGGTATCGAAGAAATAGAAAAGGTATTGCAATCAGTATTGCGTGGCGGTGAGCGTTTTTGGTGTTTTTACTCCTACAATCCGCCTGCGTCTATGCAAAGCTGGGTGAACAACGAAGCACTGAAAGCTCGACCCGATAAACTGTTGCACAAAAGCAACTACCTGCAAGCCCCGCCCGAATGGGTAGGGAAACAGTTCCTCTACGAAGCATCAGTTATGGCAGTATATCAGCCCCGCAGGTTTAGACATGAGTATTTAGGTGAAGTCACAGGAACAGGCGGCGAGATATTCACCAACTTAAAACTGCGACCAATCACGAATGAAGAAATATCGCATTTCGATAATATTAAGCGTGGGCTTGATTTAGGCGTATCAATCGACCCTATGGCGTATATGACTATGCACCTAGATACGGCAGCACGCAAGCTATATATTTTCAATGAATACTATGCCCGTGGCTGCCCTAGCTGGACGTTAGCAGAACACATCAAAAAAGAAAATCCACGCAACAGGCTTATAGTAAGCGACATCCAGCATGAAACATTAATGAGCCTAAAAAGCTATGGGATTAATGTTATTCCGGCTAAAAAGGGGCAAGGCTCGAGAGAATGGGGCTATAAATACTTAACAGATGATTTGTTAGAAATCGTTATAGACCCTATGCGCTGCCCGAATGCAGCGCGAGAATTCGCCCAATATGAGCTAAAAAAGGATAGAAACGGTAACTATATCGCAAACTACCCTGACGGCAATGACCATACTATAGACGCCGTTAGATACGCATTAGAAAACAGTCACCCGCCAATGAAAGTAAAACGCAGATAAATAGGGGGAAAAGAAATGAACAACAGCAAAAACGCGCAGAAACGTATCCGACAGAAAGCACTGAACACTGCCCGAAAAAATAGCGGCAACGAAAATCAGGCTTTCAACAACAAAGAACGAATCAGAAAAGACCCGAGATTGAAAGCATTAAACCTTATTAACCCGGTAGAAGGTACGCCAAGAGTGCCGACCCTTGCCGACATTAAAACAATGTACGGTGCGCCAGCTACGCTAGCAGAGGTAGACGCAGATACCAAAAAAGCAAATGACGCTGCTATAGGTCAATGTCATTCATTGCTACATCATGTTATCTCTATAATGGGCATGAGTGCATACCCGCAATTTTTAGGCTACGGTTATTTAACAGGGCTTGCGCAAAACGGGCTTATTCGGGCAGGCTGTGAGATGATTGCTGATGAAATGGTAGAAAAGGGTATAACGCTAACAACAAAGGGCAACAATGACCCTGATACCGATAAACAGGCAAAGCTGGACAGACTTAACGAATTAATAACCAAGATAAACCTGCTGCCGACACTACGCAAAGCGGTAAGTATCAGTAAATACTACGGCGGCAGTTTAGTATACATGGACTTTGACGGAATCGACACCGCCAGTGAAAACCTGCTAAATCCATTAATTTTAACGAAGAACGAATTACGAGGTAAAAAACTGCGGCGTTTGAAAGTTATAGAGCCGTATAACCTTTCCCCCGGTCAATACAACGCAGCAGACCCGCTGCAAGAATATTACTTCAAGCCACGATATTGGTTTGTAATGGGGAAAGCTGTAGACGCAAGCCGCTTCCTGCCGCCAGTGCAGGAAAATGAGCTGCCGACGATATTACGACCTGCTTATAACTTTTTCGGTATCCCGCTTGCACAGATTGTACTAGACGCCGTGGCGCACTTTACAGAGTGCCGAGAAGCAGAAACACGGTTATTAACTAAATTTAGTTTAACGGTGTTCAAAACGAATCTTAACGAGCAGCTTTTTTCTGGCGGTGACTGGTCGCAAATCGATAACCGTGTAAATAACTTCGTACAGTATCGAAGTAATGACGGCGTTATGTTGATAGATAAAGAATCAGAAGATATTGATATTAAATCAACGTCGTTAGCTGGTGTAAAGGATATAGTAAGTCAGGCTATGGAGATTGTAGCGGCTTACTTCAATGAGCCTGTAACAAAAATGTGGGGCTTAACGCCGTCAGGATTTAATACAGGTGAAAGTGATTTAAATAACCACTACGACCACATAGCCAGCCAGCAAGAAAAGCAACTGCGTGACCAAATAGAATACGTCTTAAAGGTACTACAAGTGCAGGAATGGGGAGAGATAGACAACGAAATAACTTTTACCTTCAATCCATTATCAGAGGAAAAAGAAGAAAGCATAGCTACGGTAAACAAAATCAAAGCTGAAACGCAGCAGATTTATATATCTAATGGTGTCATCAGTCCTGACGAGGGCAGAGAGTGCCTGAAAGCTGACCCGAAAAGCGGTTTTAACAACCTCAATGAAGAAAGCGTACCCGAGGAAGAATTAAGCGAGGAAGAACGCGAACTGTTAGGATTAACTGAAAAGCGGGAAGTTTTGAGCCAAGATGAAAAGCCGCCAAAAGAAGTTGAATAAAAAAACGAAATAATTGATTAAAAATAAGTAAAATGGGAAAAAATGCGGGGTTATATCAAATAATCCCGCATAAACCTTACAAAAGGGGGCTAATGTATGGCGTCGAAAATCAGACGACGGCGGCGACAGGTAACTATACCTGGAATACCTGCCAGCGTCGGAATACAGAACGAATACGCCCGTTCGATACGCCGCTTAATAAAACAAATGGAAAAGGCAGCGTTAAAGTTTGTGCTTGAAAAATACAAGCTGTTTAGAGCGTCGGAAATGGTAACGAATGACGCGCCCGTTGATTTCGACAATAGACGCTTACAGCAGCTTATTGACGCTATAAAAGCGCGTTTCGGCAGATATATAAGCGAATGGGAAGCCGAGGAACTGGACGCTATAGCCAGCAAGTTTATCGGTAAGATAGATAAACAGACTAAAGCGGGGCTTATGGCTAATCTAAAAAAAGCGGGCATTGTGATAGATTTTCACATTAGTGCCTTACATCAACCGCTACTTGAAGAAATGGTAGCGAGTAACGTAAATTTGATAAAGAGTATTGCCCCTAAATACTTTGATAAATTAACCAATGTTGTAATTGACAGCGCACTTAAAGGGCGGGATATGGCAAGCATATTTCAGCACATAAAAGACCTTAACAAGGTTACAGAACGGCGGGCAGAACTGATAGCCATAGACCAAACCAACAAGGCAACGCAGGCGTTAAACGTTATGCAGACGAAGGATATCGGTATAAAAAAAGGCATATGGATACATATACCCGGCGAGAAAAGCAGCCGTAAAACACACATTGCAATGAATGGAAAGACATTTGATTTAGACGAGGGGCTTTATGACGAAGATGTAGGCAGAAATGTTTTACCGGGAGAACTGCCATATTGCAGGTGTGATTTTCGACCCGATATCACCGAATTACTCGCTAACGAGCAATAATTAAGTTAACCTGTGATATAATCAAAATAACAAATAAAGACATTTGTATAAAAATAGTTAAAACGAAAGGGCTGACCATATGGAACGGGAAAACAATATTTTAGCGTTTGATGCCGCCATAACAGCGCGCAGAATAGACGAAAACGGATTTATGCACGTTGACGCCTGCCCAATCAGTAAGGCGACTGTAAACCCGTATTTAGGGCGTGAAATTCCGAACTGGCAGGATTTAGGCTTAAACCCCGAACGTGTCTACTATGGACTGCGTGACCCGGAAGAACTAGCTAAAGCTGCCCCAACGTTTAACGGCTTGCCGCTAATGCAGGGACACCACGACTATACCGCCGACGCGCCGCCTAAAGAATATCAGGTCGGCAGCACAGGAACAGAGGCACGGTTTGAAGAACCGTATTTATTGAATGCGTTATCTATCACTGATAAAAAGGCGATTAAGTCCGTCGAGGACGGAAGCTGTAAGCAGATATCTTGCAGCTACCGCTATACACCTGATATGACCGCAGGGGAATATCAGGGCGCAAAATATGATTTTGTTATGCGAGATATTCGCGGAAATCACGTTGCCCTTGTGCCGCAAGGCAGGGCTGGCAGTGATGTAGTTGTATCCGACAGTTTACCTGTTGAGATAGAAAAAACAACGAAGGGAGAAAAAAAGCAAATGAAAAATCTTTCCAAAGATATTTTAGGATTTAAACGCCGCAAAGCTGATTTACAGCGCGTTATCTTTGCAAAAGACGCTGATTTAGGTATCGAAGCAGCAGAAGTTGTATTGGCTAACTTGCAAAAGGCTGTAAATGTGGTTGAAGCGCAGGTAGAAGGCTACGACCCCCGAGAAATCGGCTTGGATGTAGACGCAGATATCTCAATCGACGACCTTGTAGACAAATTCTTTACAGGGCTGGAAGCTGCACAAAAAGATACCATTAAGGCGAAACTGTTAGAATTAAAAGGCGGTGAAGGTATGGACGCAAAAATGACTTACGCCGAGGGCGTAGCTAAAGGCGAAGAATTAGAAAAGAATCCAGCCGAACGCGAAAAACTCGATAGAGAACATGAGCGTAAAGGCATGGAAGAATATTTAGCCAAAAAAGCTAAAGACGAGGACAAGGAAGAAAAAGCCGAAGATGATGAACTTGAAGAACGCATGAAAGACCCTGCATTTAAAGCAGGTTTTGAAATGGGTATCAAAGCAGGCGAGCGTTACGAAAAAGACAATCCGAAACGGATTGACCGCGACCACGAGCGCGAAGGTGAGGAAAAATACCTTGCTAAAGACGCACTTCCCGCATTGCTGGCTAATGCTAAAGCAGAAGCGGAAAAAAATGTTATGGAACGCGTGAAAAAACTTAACGCTGCCGCTAACGCTTGCGCTTTCGCACTCGGTAACGTCGACGCTATGGCATATGACAGTGCAGAAGATATCTACGCAAGAGCCTTGCAAGCTAAAGGCATTGATACTTCTAAATATCCCAAAGAATCTTACAAAGCTATGGTTGACGTGTTGCAAAAACAACGTTTTGACGTAACCCACGCTAACGACGAAGCAATCAAGAAATTCAGCGTATCCAGTGAGAAAACTCCTGAATACATGAAAAATCTGAAAAACATCACCATTCGATAAGAAGGGAGCAAAGAAAAATGGCTAACGAATTTCAAAGACAAGTAAATATCCTGCCTGCTATTGGTGTACCCGGTCAACATATGAGTACCAACCCTTTAGTAAGCACTCAAAAAGGCTATTGCGCAGCCGACACCGTAACTATTGGCGGTTTCGTTTGGGCAGCAACCGTAGCTGAAAACGACGCTTTTGTAAAATCCACAGGCACAGATGCGCCGCTGGGCTTTGCAGTGCGTGAAATTACTAACCCGCTGGGGTATAATCAACCAGCTTCTAACACTGTGCCGAAAGGATTTCCCGTATCCGTAGCAGTCAAAGGTGACTTTGCTGTTATTACCGGAACAGCCGCAACAGTAGGGCAAAGCGTTTTCGCAGTTCTTGCAGACGGCAGTATTAAAACTGGCACAGCAGGCGACACTGTAGAGAATGCAATAGAAACTGATTATAAAGTAGTAAATATTAACGGCGGCGGTGCTGTAGGCGATATTATCGTCATCAGTAACTGGGCTTAATGAAAGGGGAAAAGACAAATGTTTGAAAATCAATTAGGCTTGCAGGAGCAGCTTGACGTGATGAAACAATACGGTATCATTTTTGATACTGGGTCGCCTATCCGTGGCATTTTGGCAAACGATAGCATTGACCAGTTAGCGAACGATGCTGCAATGGTTACAGTAGCAAACAGCGGCGTTCCTGTTGAATTTACATCTTATATTGACCCTATGGTAATCCCTATCCTGACCGCTACCCGTGGCGCAAGGGAGATTTTCGGAGAAGCGAAAAAAGGTGATTGGACAACCTCTTACGCACGCTTCCAAACTTCCGAAATCACAGGCGAGGTTGAAGCTTATACAGATTATGGTCAAGGCGGTGCTTCTGATGTAAACCCGACTTTTCCGGTAAGAACTCAATATATCTATCAAACTAATATCCGTTATGGCGATAGAGAAGTCGACGTTGCAAGCCGCGCACGTTTGCAACTGGCAGCCGATAAACAACGTGCTGCTGCTACTGTAATCGACATTGCAAGCAATAAATTCGCATTGTATGGCGTGGCAGACTTGGAGATTTACGGCTTGCTGAACGACCCGAATTTACCTACTGCTGTTACCTCGCTGCCAAATGCAAATAGCAAAACCTTGTGGGCTGAAAAATCTACTAAAGAAATTTACGAAGATGTACTGTATCTGTTCGGCAAAATGGCTGACCGTGGCGCAGGACACATTGACGCTAATACCGAACTTGTACTTGCTACCTCTCCCGCTACACAGGTACAACTGGGCAAAGCAACTGACTTCAATATTTCTGCTCGTCAGATGTTGGAAACCTACTTTCCAAGAATCCGTTTCGTTGCATTGCCTGAACTGGCTACCGCAACTAGCGGCACTTCCATTCTCCTTGTCGCTCCGACAATCGAAGGACTGCCGACCGCTCAAATCGGATTTAGCGAAAAATTCCGCGCTATGCGCTTAATTCCGGAAAGCTCCAGTTTCCATCAAAAATTTGTCGGTTCTTCTTACGGCACTATCATTTATAGACCGTTTGCAATCGGCACAATGACAGGCATTTAATTTACACTAAATACAAAAAAAGGAGTGCTGCTACATGGCTAGACCCAAAAAAGTAAAAGAAGATGAAGTTGTAACAATCGTTGATGATAAGAATACAGAAGCATTACTGCCGCAGGAAGTCGAGCCGACAGGGGTAGAAGTGATTGAGGAAGAAAAGCCCGTTACTTATGACCCAAACGAAGGTGACGAAGTCAGCGAGGTAGAGGAAAAGGAAGTTGAAAAAGTTAACGCCAAACAACCTGTTCAAGCTTCCCCGACCAAACAAGTTGACACTGTTACGGTATGCTGCAATTCTTATCAAGACGTGATTTTTGCTGTAAGACTGCCAAACGGTAGTCTTGCCGAGGTTAAATTTAACGGCAACAACAAACATCTTGCGGGGCTTGAAATGGGTAAAAATCCAATCGGCGGCGCGTTTGGTATGACATTCGGCGTTCCCTCTGATATGTGGGAACTGATTAAAAAACAGCATAAATCAGACCCTAGAATCATTAACGGTTTGATTTTTGCGTCAACCGGAGATACCCGCTTTACAAAAAGCGCAATCCACGAACGCAAAGAACTGCGTAACGGGAACGAGCCACTTGACCCGAAAAAGGTTATTGCTTCAACGACCCCTTTTAAGTAAGGGGGCTTAAAAATGGCTGATAATAACAATATCGTTATATTCGACCCGGAAGAATTTAAAAAGCTGTATCCGCAGTTAGCGGGTGTAGATGATGTTGTTTTGGAAAATAATTTCAAAATAGCAACACTGGCTTTAAATAATTCCGTCAATTCAGCCGTGAAAGACCTTGACGAACGTAAAACGCTGCTTTACCTGCTCACTTGCCATATAAGCGAGCTACAGCAGCGCGGAGCGTTTGTTGTAGGCGTTTTGAGCGGCGCGACACAGGGCAAGGTATCAACAAGCTATACCCTCCCAATGTCGCTTAACTGGTATAACCAAACACAATGCGGTATGCTTTTTTGGACGCTAACCGCAAAGTACAGAGCAGGCGGGCGTTATTATGCGTTTAAAAGTCAAACTTGTTGCAGGTAACAGCACAGGGACATCCGGTAACTGGAAAAAGAAGTTGCGAAATCTGGTAAGACAAACGCCGGAAGCACAGGCGGGCTTTACAGCGGACGCAACCTATCCAAGCGGAATAAATGTTGCCTATGTTGCTTATATCCAAAATAAGGGCATAGGCGGCGTTCCTGAACGCCCCTTCATGCAAAGGACTGTAGACGAACAACAAAACAAATGGAGCAAGCAGCTTACTGCCCTGTTAAAAGGTAAGTCGGCGCAGAACGGCGCGCTTTTAAATGCTTACACTGCTGTATCAAAAGAAATGAAAGCGGATATACAGGATACTATAAAAAAATGGGAGTGGAACGACCCTCGACCGAATAGCCCTGCCACTATCCGCATGAAACAGCGCAAGGCACAAAGCGGTAAAAACGCCGTAGCAACTGACCCTTACAGGGCTTTGATTGATACGTCTACTATGATAAACGCGGTAACAAATAACGTAAAAGTTAAATAAAGAGGGTGTAACAGATGAACGGAATTAATTTGCACATGGTAGTTAGAAGTGCTATAACTACCATAAATCCTGACGAACAAGTTATCTTGTATCAGTCAGCAGGGCAAAAAAATATCAGCGGCATTGTTACACCGCTTTTTTTTAGCCCTGCAACTGTAAACGTGCAGTTTCAGCCAAACGAAGCGAATCGCTTACAGCATCTCGAAAACATCAACAGCACGGCGCATACAGAACAGATATTTCTTGCCAGCGATAACAATAGACCTATTGAGGGCATTGCGCGAGTTCCGATTTTACGCACAGGCGATTATATCGAGCGCAAGCCCGGTGAATTTTGGAAAATCACAGCAATGTTTGAGGACTGGTCTAATGTCGGTTGGGCTAACTGTGAAGTAACATTGCAAGTGCCGCCATACCCTGACTTTACCAATCAGCCTGACGAAGGAAATAACCTTGTAAGTGTCGGAAGAAAGGCGGTGAAGTAGTTGGAACATGGCGAAATTAACGTAGCCGTAGAAGCCTATTTACGGGCTTATATGCAACCGCCGTTAACTGCTGAACAAATTTACCTCGGGCAGCAGAACAACTCGGCACTGCCAAAGACACGGGAACACGTAGTATTTTTTCTTGCCAGTACCCGCCGAATAGGTACGAATGTCGGGGAGCAGATTGTTACAGAAGCAGGAACGACGGAAACACGTTCTTACCGTGAATATGTCGTTAACGTCGATTTTTGTGACTCCGATTATCAACGAGCATTGCAGCGTGCCGAATACTTTGAAACGCTGGGGCATTCTGATGTTGCGGTTGACTTTTTCAAAAAGAATTACAATATAGCTTTATTGTACTGCGAAAATATGCAGTTTTTACCATATACTGACGACACAAATCAATATATCAACAGATACCGCTTGCCGCTTCATTTAGCGTTTTGGACGGTATACGAATACCAGACAGAATACTTTGATAAAATCGCGATAACGCGGCTGGAAAATGTTGATGTACATCATAAACCAGAAAAAGGGGGTTTATAAAAAATGGCAATACCTATTTCAAAAATCGTTGAAATTAACCCGCGCGTTATTAAAGCGGGTAGCCAAGAGCTTGAAATTGCTGGCTTGTATTTAAGCGAAAACGAATTAACACCATTCCCGACGCTTAAAGCATATGCAAGCAAAGATGCTGTAGGCGAATACTACGGGCTGGACAGCGTAGAATATCTTGCGGCTAGTCATTACTTCCAGTCTTACGATAACAGTGTTAAAAAGCCTAATATTCTTTATTTTGCAAAACGGGTATCTAAGGCAATCGCAGGAAAGCTGTTCGGCGCAGAAGCGTTATCACTGACTGACCTTAAAAAAATCACTGCTGGCGGCTTTACTATCTCCGTAGACGGCAGCCCTATCACTGTTACAGGATTAGATTTTAGCGCAGCTACAACGCCTAGCGACGTAGCCGCAGCAATCGCTGCTAAAGTTACAGGAACAACCGTTGTTTATAACAGCAACAGTGAAAGCTTTACCATTACCAGCAAAACCACAGGCGCAGACAGCGCAGTATCAGTAGCTACAGACGGCTTGACTATTGAAGACCTCGGCACTGATACCGCAACAGCGTTAGGCTTGACCGCCGCAAGCGGCGCGCTAGTATCCGACGGCAGCGACGCTTTGACGCCTGCCGCTAATATGCAATCTGTTGTAAATCAATCGACTAACTGGGTAAGCTTTACCACACTGAAAGAAGCTACAGATGTAGAAATTCAGCAGTTTGCAGAATGGAACAACAGTAACCCGATTGAATTCTTGTACGTTCCGTGGCAATCTTCTAATGCCCTGAAAACCAGCGGAGAGGGAACACTTGTAACCACGCTGAAAGAAGCGAACTACGAAGGATTTTGTATGAACTATGCGCCTGACGTATACACTGCTACGCTTGTCATGGCTACAGCAGCTTCCATTGACTGGAACAGGGCGAACAGTGTTGTAAGTTATGCGTTTAGAAAGCAAACAGGACTTGCGGCGTCTGTAACTGACGACGACAGCGCAACAGCGTTGCTGGCTAACAACGTTAACTTCTATGGACGTTACGCCGCCCGCAGCACTGATTTTTCGTTCTATTATGACGCAAAAATGTTCAGCGGCAACTATGGATTCGTTGATACGTATATCAACATGATATGGCTTAAAAATGTTATGCAAATCTCACTTGCAAACGGCTTGACGTCAATCGGTAGGACACCTTATAACGAGATTGGGTACACGCAAATTCGTGCATGGCTGAACGACCCAATTACTAGGGCGTTGAATAACGGCGTTATTGATACGGGTATCGAATTAAGTGAAAGCCAAAAAGCGCAGCTTTATGCGGAAGCAGGGGAAGATATCTCTACAGAGCTTTACACCAATGGCTATTATATCCAAGTGTTAGACCCCGGCGCAGCAGCAAGGGTTAACCGTGATAGCCCGATTATAAACGTTTGGTATACATATGGCGGCAGCGTTAACAGATTAGTCGTTCCGCTGACCGTAGTGTTATAAAAAAGGGGGTGTGCTATAAATGGATATTACATCAGCAAATGCAAAATGTTTCTTAACGATTGAAGAACTGTTCCCTGCAGGTGTTCTGTTGCAAAACTACGCTACCGACCAAGCTGTAGACCAAGACGAGCGACAAATCAGTATCGTTCGTATGGGCGTTGACGGACATATGGCGGCAGGCTGGACACCGCAACCGCATATTATACACTTTACCTTTGAAGCAAATAGCCCGTCTTTAACTTATATCAGGGCGTTGGCTAAATACATGGAAACACAGAAAAAAATCGTTCGGCTAGGTTTAGCAATAAACATTCCGAGCATTTCAACTTCGTTCATGTTCTCGAATGGCGTATTAACTAACGCTAAAGACTTCCCAGCACTTAAACAGGTGCTTGACCCCGTTACAGCAGCGTTTGCTTTTGAAACGAGAAGCTAATATAATATAGTTAACTAATAGGCGATATTCATAGTATCGCCTATTCTTATAAAAGGAGTGAGCAAAAAATGGCTAGAAAAGAAATCATATTTACGCTACAAGATGCAGAAAGAACGCTAAAATTTAAGGCGCGACAAATGCCAGCCACAAAACTAGAGATGTTTATTATTAAACTTGCAGCCGTGGCACTTCATGGCGGTATTGCAAACTCGTTCAATGGACTGCCGGAAGGGAAAGGCATTTCCGATATTAACTGGCGTGATGTTAACATTGATGAAGTTTTTAAATCTTTAGGAAATGTTAACGTGGAAGAAGTCGCCGAGCTAGGCAACGAGCTGCTTAAATGCTGTTCGCTAATTACTTCCGACGGTGTAGAGCAAGAATTAATGCCGGAAACAATAGACGCAGTTATTGAGGAAGTAGGTAGCCTATGGACGTTGAAAAAGAAAGCCTTTGAGGTGAATTTTTCTAGTTTTCTAAAAGGCGGCAAGTCAAACGAAACGCCCGACTTGTCGCCGAGCAGCAGCGGTATTCATTTCTCGAAAAAACAGTAAATGTCACGCCCTCTGTTGCTAACGTAGTCGCCGCAAGACTTGCCACACTGCATGAACTTCAAACAATTTACAGCTATGATGATTTATTAGATATGTGCGAGATTTTGGCTAATAAAAATACTAATGACTTTTTACTAGCCGACTATATGCGAAAAAACACGAAAGGGGGTTAAAAAATGGCTACAGTTATTGATAGTTTTATGATAACTCTAGGGCTAGACCCCACAGACTTTAACAAAGGAATAGACGAAGCTGACAAAAAAACAGAAAGCTTTGCTTCCAATCTAACGAAAAAAGGAACAGTAGCAGCCGCCGCTTTCCTTTCGTTTGGTACAATTATAGCGCAAGTAAAAAGTTTAGCCGCAGGAGCTGACGCCGTCGGTAAAGTTGCAGACCGTATAGGCGCAAGTGCGCCGGATTTATACGCATGGGGCAACGCGGCAGAACTATCAGGCGGCAGCGTCAGGGGATTGTTTAACAGCGTCGAAGGACTTAATAAACAGTTAGCCCGTATCGCTGTTACAGGTAAAAGCCGTATACTGCCATTCTTCGAGCAACTGGGCGTTGCAGTAGTAGACGACAGCGGAAAAGTCCGCAATGTATTTGACGTTTTGCGAGATTTAGCCGGAGCTGTTGAAGGTATGAGCAAGCTTGAAAGTCAAGGTATCCTTTCATCTTTACAGCTTGACGAGGGTACGATAGGACTTCTGCAAGGCGGACGGCAAGCGTTAGATGACCTGATAAAACGTCAAAAGGATTTAGGTTATTTCACCAAAGAAGATACTGTTATAGCTGCAAAATTTAATGACAGCATTACAGAATTAAGCCGTTCTTTCAGATTCGTATTTCTGCCAATTCTGCGCTTTGCGGCTCCTATCTTAACGCAATTCGCCCTAGCATTAACGGATGTATTCGCATATATGCAGAAACATGGCGATATATTAACAGCGGCTTTATACGTTATTGTAGCCGTGGTTACGGGCTTATTGTTGCCGACGCTATGGAGTTTGTTTGCTGCCATGTTAGCGAATCCTATAACATGGGTAATAATGCTTATAGCGGCGTTTATACTCGTCTTAGAAGATTTATGGGTATACGCCAACGGTGGCAAAAGTGCTTTCGAGGATATGTGGAAAGCATTGGGGACAGGTGACGAAGTTTTAGCAGCCCTACAATCCGCATGGGACTTTTTGAAACAAGCAGCTCAAATAGCATGGGAAGTTCTGAAAGTTATTCTATTATCATGCTTAATGGCATTTTATAAAATCATGGCGGCAATGGCAGCACTTGTTGCAGCAGGCGGCGCAACATTTAAAGCCATTGCAGGTTTTATTGATGATTACTTAATATCCCCGCTCAAATCAGCGTGGGAATGGATAGGAAAGATTTTAGACAAGATTCCTTCATTGAGCAGCATAAAAGCTACTGTTTCTGAACGTTGGGAACAAGCTAATACTCCGATACCGTCTTTGCAGGCTATTGCAGTAGGCGGCGGGGGCAGCAATACCAATCAGGAAATTAACGTAGGGAAAATTGATATCCACACCACAGCAACGGACGCAAGCGGCATAGCTGCCGACATGGGTGGAGCAATCAGCGAGAAATCCGGGCTATTCTTTACGAATGCAAGCGGCATTAAATAAGGGGGCGTAAAAATGGCGAAATTATGGAATTGGAGCGGTAAAGAGTGGCAGAACTGGTTACTTGCCAATAGCGCAGGTACAGCACTAGCCACATTTACGACCTATCTAGGCAGCACAGTAAAAGCGGAAGCTAATATCACATACGACTACCTAGAACAAGGCAGCTTTGCCGCATATAATAAAACTACTGCCCCTATGGATATCACAGTAACGCTTGCTAAAGACGGAACGCCGGGAGAACTTCAACAGGCTGTTGCGGTGCTAGAACGGCTACGAACAACGACGGAATTAATATCATTTGTTACACCGCTTAAAGAACATCAAAATATGACGCTCGACAAATATGATTATGCATTTAACGAGGGGCAGGCATTAACGACCCTTGTAGTAAACATTCATCTTGTCGAGATTCGGCAGCAGAAAAGCCAGTATACAAATGTTGATGTGCAGCCGATAACATCCGACGACGCCGCCAGCGCGTCAGACGCTTCGACTGTTGATAGAGGTAACACTAATCCCAGTGAAGGGGACGATTCCGAAAACAGTAGTGTAGCATACGATATAAAAAAGGTTTTGGGATTGTAGGGGGACATTATGACTTATAAAACGATACCATTAAACGCTATACCTAATCAGCAATTCACGGTAACGCTTGACGGTCAAATCTGCCAAATTCGCTTATACTGGCGTTATGACAACCTATATTGTGATTTAAGCGTACAGGATGAAGTGATATGTACAGGCGCGCTGTGTGTAACTAATGAGTTTATCTTACAGCAGCCTAAATTGAATTTCAGCGGAAATCTGCTATTTGTGGACAAAGAAGGACACGGAGCGCAGCCGGACTATAAAGAGCTAGGAACACGTTTTGTCTTGTGCTTCGTGCCGGAAAGCGAGATGTAGCATGAGTTTTTCTATAAAAGCCCTTAGAGCAACTATAACGCTTCGTAACGGGACTTTTCCGAATACGAATAGCAATACTATCATTATCGAAAACCACCGCATTAAAGCGACGATATCGAAGCCGGGCGGCGAGGACAAGAACACTTTAACCGCCAGTATATACGGATTACCTTTAAGCGTCATGGAAACAACAAGCACGTTAGCATTTTATCCACAGCAGTCAGAGAAGAACTTTATTCGTCTTGAAGCTGGCGACGATACGGGTATAGTCGGGACTGTCTTTGAAGGTGAGTTTACACTGGCAGCCGCTAACTTTAGCGGTGCGCCGGAGATATCTTTTGATATCAAAGCAGCGGCGGGTATTTATCCTGCGCTGTTGGCAACGCCGCCAATCGCTGTACAAGGCACTACCGACGCCGCGAAACTGTTCGAGCAATTTGCGACAGAAGCGGGATATACTTTTATCAATGAGGGCGTTTCGGCAAGCGTTAGAAACACAACCTTTACGGGCAGTCCAATCGAAAAAATGCACAAGCTAGCCAAGCAACTAGGCATTGATTTATACATTGACGACAGTAAAGTCGTGATAACTCCGAAAAACGGAGCGCGCAGCGGTAATGCTGTGTTGATAAAGGTAGGAACTGGTTTAATCGGCTACCCGTCTTTCACGCAGGACGGCATAGAATTTAAATGCGAATTTGACCCTACTATCACACTAGGCGGGTTAGTAAAGCTGGAAAGCGTTGTTCCGCGAGCTACAGGCGTATGGAAAGTTACAAGCTTGACGCATAATCTAGAATGTTTTAATTCACAGGCAGCGGGAGCGTGGGACAGCGTAGTCAAAGCCGTTTACGTACAGGAGAACTGATATGGATACTTTGAAAAAATCTCAAATAGTTGCGCCAACGGTTGAAAGCACTCGTTCCCCTTTTACTGGTAACAGTCAGGGCAACGAAATGGTGTATTTTGTTGAAAACTTTTTGAATGGCAGGGTAAATACGGCATTGCCGTGCAAAGTTCAAGCTGTTTACAGCGACGGAATAAGCCCCACAGGGCGAGTTGATGTACTGCCCTTAATAGTTTCCCTAGACGCCAAAAACAACGCCATAAATCCAGCCCCGCTTTATAATTTACCCTATTGCAGAATACAGGGCGGCGCAGCGGCATTAGTTTGCGACCCTGTACCGGGTGATATTGGACTTGCGGTATTCTGTCAGCGGGATGTATCCAACGTTGTTACAGGGACGGCTGAACCAGTCCAGCCGGGCAGCTTTAGGAACTTTGATATTTCAGACGGCTTTTTTATCGGCGGATTTTTAAACCAGCAGCCGACCTGCTATATTCAGATTCTACCGGACGGCAATGTTATGGTAACAGCCCCGCAGCACGTCACAGTTAACACAAATCAGACTACCATAAATAGTAACACTACCATAAATGGCAATCTGACCGTTACAGGAAACACAACCGTTCAGCAGCGGCTTGACGTTATCGACAATGCGACAATCAAAGGTATTAGCTTTGCCGACCACGTTCACGGCAATGTTGAAAGCGGCAATAGTAATACTGGCACTCCTAAATAAAGCAAAACATCAAAAACGGGTAAATTTGATATCTCAAAAAAACGAGATAGCAAAAAAACGCCATTTTGACATTTGAACTACATAAATAATTTGGCGATAAAATACCGTATTTTACCGCAATTATATCAGTAAATTTAGTATACAGATTAAGAGAGGTTTTACAATGGAAAACGGGAAAATTAAGTGCAATCTATGCAACCAAGAATATTCAGCGGACGCCTGCAAAAGCTTTACCTACGGGCGGCTTGACGTAAATATTTGCCCGACCTGTCTAGTTTGGTCAAGTCACGAATGGGCAGTTATGGCGAGAAAAACGCTGCGACAAAAGAAAGGCAGGCGTTGACGTGGAAGCGATATTTATGGGTGCGATAACGTGGGCTATCATTGGTATTTACTATATGATTTATTCTGAATTTTAAGGAAGTGATAAAATGTTTAATAGAAGATTACTTCAAGCCACATCAGGGGGGGATATTCCTATTCCCGTTGATGTTCCTACCGCTTGTTTTGTTCCGTCACGAAATCAATATAACGCTCAAAATCAAGTGGAATATATGCCGACATTTACCATTCCCGAAAATGTGACGCGATTAGGGTTATACTGGTATCCGCGTAGTACAATGAATGCCACATATAGCCGACTATTTCGGCAAGTTGCTGCCGTGGCAGCAGGACAGCAATATAGAGTTGATTACTTTAATTGGGCTGACCTTGCTAGTAACGCACGCGGGACATTACGGCTAACCAATGTAAATAACGGAAAGTATTTAGATACAGCGAACGGATTAGTTTATTTTAATAATGATATTCTTCGAGCTGCCGTTAGTTCTGGTTTATTTATGTTTCCCTGCAACGTATTGTATTGCGGATATAATAGTGAGATTGAAAAGTTGCCTATAACAGCAAGTATAGCGTGATAGGAGGATAACTATGTTCAACAGGCGTTTATTAATAGATTCGGGGGGGGAGCAGCAAACTTATTCTGTGCTTGAAATCCATGTAGACACGCCCGACGGCGATCACGTTCGGTCAGCAAGAGTGGAGCTGACTTACAACGGTGAAAGCAATTTAGCTAATACTGATAATAAAGGAATAGCCGTTTTCTATGGAGTGCCGACAGGAACAGAAATATCTTATACGATAACGGCGGCAGGATATAATGCGGCTACAGGGAAATGGATTATTCCCACAGACGTCGAATATGAAACAGAGTATGTTGTTTTATCCCCCCTCGTTAACTATAATTTTAAATTAACTATAGGGCAAAACTACGACGTCGAAATGGGTTTTTATCAATCGGGATTTTTTAAAAATGATTTTGGCGGGATAAGCCCGGCTCAATTTATGCAGCACACAATAGAAAAAGTTGGAATAGACGCGATAATGGATACAATGACAGGTATATATACGACAAACACGTTAACAGTAGCGTTAACAGGAGATACCCGGAGTTCTATAAGTCAAATAACAATCTATGTGGCTGATTCTATGTATACGCTTAATACCGTTATTTATAATGGTGGTGTTACCTATTATTCCCTCGAAATGCTTAATGATACTACGGTAACAGATTACTTTGACAGAAGGAACGGGCAAACAGTAGATATTCAATTAATAGACCAATAAAAAAGGTGGTACGAATATGTTTAATAGACGTTTACTAGTATATCAGGGGGGGGACATCTGAACCCCCGCTGCCAACAAAGGAAACTGTATTGTGGAAGGGTAGCACTGTAAATGCTTTTACTATCACTATCCCGCCAGGTGTGAAAGTTTTAAAAATCACAACAGAAAATACCTATGTAAATGAGTTTGTTGACCCTAATCTGCCTAGATATATTGGTGTAACAGGCGGTAAAACTTATAATATGCGTTGGGCTACTGTAGAAGAAGGAAGTGTACCCGAACCTGAATATTGGGAGGTACAAGTATACAGGTATAATAGTTCTTCTGATTTTAAGCAATGGGTAAGTTCATATGCAGGAGATGCACCAGATGGTGCAATTACTACGAATATTCAGATTATAATGTCCTACTCTGCAAGCATAAACGGCGTAACTCCAAACGTTTTAGATTATTAAGAAAAAAACAAAGTGAAGTGAATTGACATGAATAAAGCAGAAAAGGCGAAAGCCTACCGTGAGGAATTGAAAGCGGAAGGATACTGCCCAAGATGTTATAAGCGTAAAGCTGTAGCAGGCAAGCTGCATTGTAAAGAGTGCGAAAAGTATTATTATGCCTACTATCACGCACACAAGGCGCAGCGGCTTGAATATGCAAAGCAGCGGCGGGAAAAACTCAAAGCTGCCGGGCTATGCACTCAATGCGGGAAAAGGCAGCAGGAAAAAGGGCTTCTGTGCATAGAATGTTATAAAAAACTACCCCATTAATACCAGTAAGCAGGGCGTTTGCCCTGCTTTTTTTATTTTGCGATTTTTCAAAAAAAGACTTGACAACAGGATGAAGGGGGGGCTACAATATAAGCAAGAGGTAAGGAAAAACAAAATAAAGGGGCAGTATTATGAAAAAATTAAAATGGCAAAGAAAGTATTTGTACAACGGCAGAACGCCGCATACTCTTTTTCCTCACGATTATAGTAGTAACAGTAATTTATGGATACAAAATAGGAGTTTTAAAGTCCCCAAAAATGGCTGGGAAATATATGACAACGATACATTTATTAAGGCATTCGATACATTAAAAGCCGCTAAAGCATATGCAGAAACGCTAGGAGTAGAAACATATGAATAAACACTTAATAATGAAAAAATATAGCATTATGAAAACGGAAGCCCGCTATGCTATAGACGGAAAAACGCATTATAGTGTTATGAAAGAAATTCCAGTCCCAAAAGAGTTAAAGGGATTCGTTACCAAAAGTTTTATAATGGCAATTTCAGAAACATTTAATACAAGGCATGCCGCCGAAATAGCTTTACAAAAATTATTGCAAAAGGAAGTAAAAAAGAGGTAGGATATGTTTGCGATAGCTTTCATAAACGATTTTTATAAACGCGAACGAGGATATTATTATTTCGGAAATGTAAAGCAAGTTGCCTTTGAATTATCGCCCGTGGGGTGCTTTGCCCCGGACAATACCAAAGTTGAATTTATAAAATGGTACTCAACCGAAAAGCGCGCTTTAAATGCTGCAAAGAAAATAGCTAAAAAGTGCGCTTACGTGGTTGGATATCAAGCGGTAGAATGGGGAGAAAAAATCGACAACAAAAAATGGATTGCTATTTAAAAAAGAAAGTAGGCAGGTGATAAAGTGAAGTTTGAAAAACCAACACTGAAAGAATGGAACGCTGCCGAGAAATTAGCTGACCCGGTAGCGTTTAAAACATGGGTCAGAAGGCTGGTACGCAGGGACAAGAGGTATTTAAAAGAAGTTGCAGCAGAAATGAATATCAATGAAACAGGATTGCACGACCGTTTTAAAAGAGGTTTTGTCAACATTAACGATTTAATAAAGCTGCTGGATAGCCTAGATATGGATTTAATCATCAGAGATAGAAGGTATAACAGATGAAAAACTTGAAAGCGTACAAAGTTATGTGACACATCAAAGGAGTTGAAGTTGTGAGTTTTTATTATATTGAAATCGAAACAAAAGGGTATTACATGGGCGAAATAGTTAAACAAAACAGCAAGCTTAAACCGCGGTGTTGCTTATTGAGAGGAAAATGTTGTAAATATAGCAGTGATATAGAAGCTGCAAAAGCAGCCGAGGAAATAATCACGAAATGCCGAATACCAAAAGACTATATATCGATCAGAAAAGTTATTGACCAAACATCTAGCGGCAATAATTTTAAATCTTTTTTTGATAACCAATTTAAACAATCCTACCGAGAGCAGATAAAAGCAGAGAACAGAGCTTTAAAAATAATTCAAAACATTAATCAAATAAGAAGCATAACTAACGTTACCGAAACGCGAAACTTGAAAAATAACGTGATAAAAGTTATTATTAGATTAACGAATGGTGAAAAAATCATCGTAGATAATCCGAGCAAACTTTTGCAAAACAAAATAAATGAAATATTTAAAGGTGATAACATGGAAAATTCTAATCAGATTGAAGCCCCGGTAAAATTCGGAATTTTAGAAGAAGAAAAAGTTTCCCGCAAATTTTACCCCGTAAAAAATGCCCCTGCCGATACAGTGCTGCCGAAAAGGAAAACAGCAAAAAGCGCAGGTTATGACTTCGTGCTACCCTGTGATGTGCGCTTAAATCCCCACAGCATATCGGCTATTATTCCAACAAACGTTAAAGCGTCTATGCCTGATGATGAAGTGTTAATGCTATATATTCGCAGCTCAATAGGCATTAAACATCATGTAACACTAGCGAATGGGACAGGAATTATTGACGCCGATTATTTTTCCAATCCCGACAACGACGGCAATATAGGCATTTGCCTGCAAAATAACAGTAATGAAATCGTGAGTTTTAAAAAAGGCGAACGGATTATGCAAGGTATTTTTGTTAAATATGCTGTATGCGACAGCGACGATACAAACGAAGTCCGCAAGGGCGGTTTTGGGTCAACGGGAAAAGAATGACGCCCATATTCGCCCTGTAATCGCCTCAAAATACTTTTAGGACAATTACATATACAAGCAAAAATAAAACGCTGTAACCTAAACAGCGTTCAAGAGAGGGGGTATATCATGGATAAGTTTTTTACTGTTCTAAAAGAAAACGGCTTAATTATGAATTTCGTCTTTTTCTGCGTTTGCTTTTTAATTATCGGCGCAGGATTAGCACAAGTGACGAAGTAAAAAAACACCCTGCTAAAAAGCAGGGTGTTTTTTTGTTTAAAAAGAATTGTGAGAAGGGGCAGCTTCTGCATATTTAATTATAGCAACAAGGCGTAAAAGAAGCAACCTTTTATGATTGCTTCTTTTATTTTAATTCAACCGGAGAGCTGACGTCACATAAATATTATAGCATAAAAACAGAAAAAGCAAAGCGTTAACTTTGCTTTTGTCTGCTGCTTTTTAACTTGTTTTGCGTCACATGATAAAAAGGCGGTTTAATTTTGTACCATATTTATTATAGCGCATATATGGTATAATGTAAACAAAAATAAAAAAGCCCCGCAGGGCTTTTTTACTACCAGCTTTATCGTTGGGGAGATAAACCTGATATGTACCGGATTTATTCTATCATATAAAACAGAAAAACGCAAATGTGCGTTGCATTTGCGCTTCTGTGACCCTTTTAGTTACCAGCAATCACCGCTGACTGCGAATGTCTACATTATAGCAGCCGGACGCAAAAAAAGCAACCGTTGCCGATTGCTAATTTTGCAGAGGTTTTGTCGAATGAAAAAATATAAGGGCTATGACTATGCTACACTAAAATTATAACATAGTTAAATAAAAAATAAAAGGGGGCTTACTCATGGCGCAATTAAGCATTTATAACGGCAGTGTTACATCCGGCGGAACAGACGGAACACTAATCACCACAGGCGATATTTTGAAGTACACAGGGGAAAAGGGCGAGCTTGGAACAATAGTTCCCTATGCGCTGCGTGCTGCTTTAACGACCAATGTTTATAACGTTTCGCTTTCTGTTATCGGCAGTAATCCTGAATGGTTACAGATATCGAAAGACGGTCGCACGTGGGGTCAAAAGTTAGAATTTGCGAATATCGGCGATACAAATACATTATTTTATGTGCGCTCAAATATTCCGGAAGGTGCAGAATTCGGACAAACCGTATTAAATAGATTTTTGCTGAAATATGTTGAAACAGTATTAACAGAGGGGTAGGTTTTTTATGGAACTGAATTTATCACCACTAGAAGCAATGATTGTTGCTATCAATAAAAAAGAAGTGCGGGAAAGACCCAGCAACGAGATAAAAAAAAGATTTAGAGGAGCTTATAAAAAATGATTATAATAAAATGCGAGGATGAACTGTTGATGTTGAGCGGGAACGCTTATATTAAGGCTATCAAACTAGATGTTCCCGACAATGATAAAGAATTAACAGGCAAGCTAGATATATACTGCCAAGAATTTAGAAAAACGGCGTTAAGTATAACTTATGACAAAAAAGTCGTAGAAAAGCTGTTAAATGAATGTATGACAGCGATAGAAGCAGAAATGTCTTGCGCGCCTGACTGCAACACCAATATATTTATTGATTTAAAAAACATTATTGATTGTGCGATAAAAAAGGTAGAAAGAGGGCTAGAAAATGATTAGATTCTATATAGACGGGACAACAGGGCAAAAAGACGGTACAGAAGTTACATCAATAAATCCTATCACAGCTACAGGGCTTTTCCCGTCGGGTAGCACGGCAGCAAGCAAAAGCGTTAAGGTATATATCAGAGCAGACGCGGGAGAAAGTTATAGACAGGTTTTAGTTGGAGTTAATGCCGATAAATTTACTAAATGCCGTATAACTTCATTCAACAACTCAATTACGCAAACGATAGGTTTAACAGGGGGGGTATTTTGAAACCGTATTAAAAACAGTTTCGGATGTCAATCAAGAATTAACCTTTACTTTTTACGCAACAGCAAGTGACGGGGCTACGGTAGATACTTCAATAAAAATTTATGCCTATGTTATAGATTTAATTCATAGTATAGAATAGAAAGGAAGTGTAAAAAATGGCAAATCATTTACACTGGTACACTGGTGGCACTATAGGAGCAGCGGACGGTGAAGAAGTCGACATAAGCAGTCCTTTTAGTTTAGGCACTGTAAATACATTTACAGATATCATCTCGTACCCAACCTCAACAGTAGGTGTTGCGAATTTTTGCCCTTTAATCGGATTCCCGTTATATTTAAGAACAGAGGCAGGCTTTGAAATATCTAGCGGAACATTAACAGCGGGGTATCAGTCCAGTACGATTATTATATCCGCGATAGGAACACAGCAAAGCCAAGTTAGACCAGTATTGTTTCGGCTAACCGCAATAAGTGGTTGAAAACCCATATTCCGAGTAATAATCTTTATGATGTTCTCAGGTTGAAAACCGTTGAAGAATGTCATGTGAATTTACCGAGTAAGATGATTCTTGCTCGGTATTTTTATGCCATTACAGAAATGCGCGTTTCCTCAATAACTGGTTGAAAAATAGTACTATTAGCAGTACAATGATAAGTAGAGATTCCTCAATAAGTGGTTGAAAATTAGCATTTTATATCGGCTCAATGAGCTGATTTCAGACATATTGATTTATGAAAAATACAAAGCAAAAGGAGAACGATAATGGCTGAAGCACAGAAAAAAACGAATCTTGATTACGTCAACGAAATATGGAACATTGCGGATTATGTAAGGGATGTGATTTCCCGTGCAGATTACAACAAGGTGGTACTTCCGTTTGCACTTCTTCGCAGACTGGAATGCGCTCTTGAACCAACACGAGCTGCTGTATGTGATGCAGTGAAGGAACACGAAAAGGACTGGGGACGTGAATCCGATAACTATTGCCAGTATTCCGGCAAGGCATTTTATAATGTTACCCCGTTCAGACTGAACAATCTTGGTGCTGGTGATACATATGCAGCTCTCGATTCCTATATCAATGGTTTTAAGATAAAACAGCACTCTTGCAGGCTTTAGACGGAAGTAATATATACGCTGCGATATCGCCAAACAATCCTCTTGCTATAAATTCTACAAATAAAATAACCTCTGTAAATAGCTGTTTGTTTTTTATTGTAGCAATAAAGCCCGGCGCACAAGTAGGCGATTTATACCCGCAGAATTTATTAAATTTTAGCTTTACTGAAACGGAGTTGACAAGCTAATGTTTAACCGCAGATTATTGATTGCAAATTCGGGGGGACATACCCGCTGTAGTAACTATAAATTTTTATCTGAAATGCCTTGATTATCAGCCGGGTGTTATAGACCTGCCTGTAACCTTTAAGATATCAGATTTTAAAACAGAAGAACAAACTTACTATGCAAAAGTAAATTCTACCGTTGGCGTTCCTGTGAATTTGTATGCGGAAACGGTATATGAAATAACAGTGCAAGATGATAGGTTTTTGCCAATATTAGAAGATACTGTTTTTCATGCGAATGTAGATTACTTAATATCACTTGATTTAATTTAAATATCAAAAGTTAAGGTGTGATAAAATGGATATAGATAGAATTTGCTGCCGCTGCAATAAGCCTTTGCTTACTGGTTACTACTACTTTAATAACAAATTCGGTATATGTATAGATTGCATTACTAAATTATCCGTTTTAGAAATCCGAAACGAAAACCAGTTACATATCAAAGAGGTTGAAGCTGCGCTAAAAAAGGGGAATTGCTAAAATGATACATCAATGTACTTCATGCGGTAAGATAAAGCCTATTGAGTGGGCTTTTGAAATGCCCGCATATCATAAGACTTATTATATATGCAAAGAATGCTTGCCTAAAATATACGAAAGAATGAATAAGAAGTCACAAAAAAACTCTAAAACACAAGAAACCAGTTATTTTAGAAAAAGTTAGGGGGTGTAAACATGGCAGAAGTTGTTGAATTAAAAGCGTTTGTTACTGCAAGCCCAAACGAAGCAGATTTTTCGTCAGCAGCGACTAAAAGAGAATGGGAAGCATATCCGACTATTAAAGGTTATGTTACGTCTAAATCTGATGAAAGCAGCTATATCAAAGGCGAAACAATGCGCGTTGTGGGAGTTAACTTACAATCTATAACGCAGATATACACGTTTGAACCACTTACAGGCTCAATAGATATTGATAATACGTATCAGATTGAAGTTAAAGCTAAAGATAAACCGAAACCGCCAAAGCCGCCCAATATCCAAGAACCTATTTACGTCACAGGTAAATATGGAATTGAAATGAACCCGTATTTTACGCCCGGCGATATAGGGCGTACGCTATACCTTAATGACAAGTGGGATATATTTAGTGACGCAAGCGGACAAATAGCGTTAGTATCCGGCGCATATGCTATAGCACAGAATGCGGCGAACGCAGTCAGGCTGTTTAAAAACGACGCTTATTTAGCACAAACGCGCGGGATTCCACATTTTGAAATCGAGCTGGGCAAAGCCCCGGCGATTGCCGCCCCTATCCTGCGAACTCGCATACGTGAAACCGTTCTGAATGTAAACGGAGTAACAGGCGCAGAAGTTGACTTAACATTTGATGAAAGCGGGCGTGTCATGGGCGGTGAAGTGCAAGCGACAGTACTGGAAAGCGAAAACGTTCAAATTGACTTTTAAGGAGCGAAAACATGACTTACATTTTTTATCTAATATTAGATATCCTATTTACATTGATATGCTATGTAACTAATCCAGTTGTAATATTATTCTCAAACGAACACGGAGAACTTCCATACTCTCTGCGCTGGTGGCAGACTTACGATAATTGTATCGACATACCGCATACGATTAACAGCGGCGTTCCAAAGCTGTTTAGATATGACTTTGACAAGCATTATAAATACACCCCTGAATTCAAAAATAAATACGCCATGAAGCCGGGATACGTAGAGATATTAGACCCGAATTTTACCGTATGGGAAAAAATTCAGCGTTATTTTTGCCGTAACGTTTGGCTTTATAGAAACACTGCTTATGGCTTTTCTTATGAAGTTTGCGGACGTTACGTATTCGCCGATAAGGTAAAAACATACGTTGACTATAACTATGCTGAAAACGACAAATGCTATATCGCTGTCGTTAACGATAATCGAATATTTTTAAATAAAACATGGAGCATATTTTACACAAAAAAATATTGCAAATGGTTTTATCTGCGAATTTATTTAGGCTGGAAATTCAAGGGAACTGCGGGGCAATCTATGATTGCTTTTCATATCAATCCATTTAGATTAAACGATTAAGGGGGATTAACAATGATAACATTTAATCCGGATACGGGGCTTGTATCAAGCGGAACGGCGGCGATACGGGCTAACCTCGTGACGCAATGGCAAAAAGCATTTGCAACAGACCCCGATAAGCCATTGCTTGACACCGACCCCGAAACACCAGCGGGGCAGCTCATTGACGGACAGGCGGTATTGATTAACAGGAAAGATAGTGAGATTCTTTACCTTGCTAATATGTTTAATCCTAAAACGGCACTGGGAATATGGCAGGACGCACTAGCGGGCATTTACTTTATCGAACGTCATATAGCCATAGCGACATTAGTTACCGGCAATATCAAGGGCGCATACGGCACAGTTATACCCTATGGAGCTATAGTCCAAGACCAAAAGGGATACACATATACGAACGTCACAGTAACGACCATAGGAGAGGACGGAACAGCTACAGCTATTTTCCGCTGTAGCCAGCGTGGGGCTATTGAAATAGGCGTAGGGCAGCTTACGAAGATAGTTACCGTTGTTCCCGGCTGGGACAGCATAACAAATCTAGCCGCAGGCGTCACCGGACGAAACAGCGAAACGCAGGCAGAATTTGAACAGCGCAGACGTGCCAGCGTAGCACAGAACGCCCACGGCATAGCGTCGGCGGTTGAGGGCGCACTAGCTAACCTTTCCGACGTAGTAGCCGTATCGGTTTTAGAAAACCGCGGTGACACGGACAAAGTGCTTTACGGCGTCACACTGCCCCCGCATAGCATTTACTGTAGCGTCTATGGCGGGAACATAGAGAGTATAGCCAAAACGATTCACGAAAAAATTGACGGCGGCTGTGGAATTTCGGGAAACACAAAAATCGCTTATGTAGATGAAAAAGGCAATGAATTCGTTTACTACATTGAGATACCGACAACAACAACATTCGCGCTGTCTGTAAAGATAAGGAAAACTTCGACGCTTCCGACCAATTACGAAGAACAAATTAAAAAAGTTGTTCTTCAAAACTTCAACGGCGAATTAAATAAATACGGACGTGCGAAAATGGCACAGACGATTTACGCAAGCCGTTTCTACGCCGACATAGTTGACGTTGGAGTAGATAATCTCGAAAATATTGAGATATCATACCCTAGCGGGTCAGAATGGACTGATAGCGTCGATATTCCAGCTAATCAGATACCAGTAATGAGCGAAAGCGATATTAATATTACCGTACTAGATTAAGGGGGCTTAAACATGGACTTTAGAGGGCAAGAAGATGTTCGAGAGTGCGACAATATACGTGTTGAACTACAACCGTATATCCAAAGTCAATACGGTAGCAGCACAACTATTTATCAGATTTTAGATGATTTTCGCGCGAATATCGACCCTAGTAAAGATATGCTAGTTTTTTATGATAACATATTTAATATAGCGACGGCTAATGGCGTCGGGCTTGATACATGGGGCGAAATCCTTGTTATTGGCAGAACGATAACAGACCCTATTAACGGGAAAAAATTCACGTTAGAAGATGATGAATACCGCTCACTGCTTTACTATAAAGCGTTAGCTAACATCACCGACGCAAGCCTTGCAACGCTTAACTATATGCTGAACAAGCTTTTCCCGGAGCTGGGCGGCGTTGTATTCAACGTTATCGACGAAAAGCAAAGAGAGGACGGGACGTTTTACAATAACTATCCCATGCACGTTCGCTTCGTATTCACAATGTATTTAACAGATGTTCAGCTTGCCATATTTAGGATAGGCGCGAATTTAATAGTAGGCGCAGGCGTAGGCTGGTCGCTGGTAATGATTGATACCGATAATACGTTTGGTTTTAACGGCAGCCTGCTTCAACCATTCAATAATGGCGTCTTTGACCCGTACCCCAATCTATAGAATAAAGAAAAAAGGAAGTGTTAAAATGGCTATACCAGTAGTTCAAGAACCATTGTATTTATTTGAAAGACCCTTTGCAAACGAAGGGACAAAAAACATCATTCCGGCAACGAATAACGAAACAACGGGATTAGCGTCACAGACGAACGGCTTCCCTGCTATAACGCAAGTCCCAATTAAGGCAGGAGGCATAGCCCCGACACGGGCGGACTTTAACGGTATTCTTTATATGTTATCTGCTTTTGCCTACTGGCAGCAAAGCGGCGGTTTAATGACTTACAAGACGACTTTACAGTATTCTGCAAACTGCCTAGTAACTCACAACAACAAGCTTTATATGTGCATTCTTGCTAACGGCGTAGATACGGCGGCAGGGCTAAAAACTCCGGGCGTTGATACAACATACTGGCAAGAGCTTTTGCCATATATAGGCGGTATCACACCTGAACAAGTACAAGATAAGATAAACATATCCATTGGAGAGATACCCAAACCTGTGGCAACACATTTCGGCAGTTATTCAAGTGTTTCAGCAAGTGGCACTGCAACTACAGACGGAATTATAACCGCCATGAGTTACTCAAACACTACTATAAGCGGGTACGTAAATGGTTTAACAGTAATGACTACCGCAGGCAGAAGTAAATACGGACAGGGAAGCTGTTCAATATCGTTTCCAGTACCCAAAGGTGCTACCTATTCGGTGAGTGGGGCGCAGTGGGTGCGCTGGTTACCATTAATAAGCGATTAATGAAGGGGTGAAAAAATGGATATTAACAATATAGTCAACTCGACCCGTATGAGAAATGCGAGATTACTTGACGACATAAATAATAAGATATTAAATAGAGAATACTATAAATTCAAATATCTGCCATTTGAGGGCGCACTGCCCGGGTTATACTTCCAGCAACAAACAGAGGACGCTATTAATGATATAGGCAACGTGGCATATGCTACAGAAAAAGTTGCAGATGAAGCCCTGCAAGTTGCACAGCAGGCTTATAATATTGCACTAGCTGCACTGGAAACGGCGAACAATGCACTTGCCGCCGCTCAAACGGCGCAACAAACCGCTAATACTGCTTTGAACATTGCAAACAATGCTTTAAGCGTTGGAACTGCAGCAGCTACAGCAGCAGCAGCAGCGCAAAACAGAGCAGATGAAGCATACGATTTAGCCGACGCTGCGCAAAAAGCCGCCGACGCTGCGCAAAATACTGCTGACGCTGCACAAGAAGCCGCTAACAATGCAACTAATGATGCTACAAATGCGTTAACAAAAGCAGAGGACGCATTGACAAAAATTGAGCAGTTAAGCATGTTAAACTACTACAACAACTTGACAGAAGCGACAGATGTAAACACATTAGTTGATGTTCACCGCTGGTATTTACAAGCTTCTAATAATCCTAACGCGCCCGAAACAAACTCGGGTTTTTTAAACGTTGATAACGACTATAATGACAGTGTATGTAAACAGTTATGGGTGAGCGAAACGACAGGAGCGATTTATAATCGTTTCGGGCAAATTGTAGAAAACAGTGACCCGGCTACTGTTAGTAGTTGGTCAGAGTGGTATAAGCTGGCTACAAAAGCAGATATTGACGGAACTACGACAGACTTAACCGAAAAAATAACTACTGTGGCGAATAACCTTGCTACACATGAAGCTGACTTCAGTAATCCGCATAAAGTAACCGCCGAACAACTCGGATTAACAACGGTATATCAATATAAAGGCAGCGTTGCTACCTACGCCGATTTACCGACTACAGGGCAGAAAGTAGGCGACGTGTGGAACGTTGAAACGGCAGACCCCGACCACGGTATTAAAGCAGGGGACAATGTAGCATGGGACGGCGCACAATGGGATATTCTAGGCGGTAACCATGATTTAAGTGGATACGCTCAATTAAATTTAGCTAATACCTTTACCGCTTTAAATGCTTTCAGAGCAAACATTATAGTATCAAACGGCACAGCGGCAGGCAGTCAAGGACTAATTGCTTTAGGCGTAAAACCCCGTACAGCAACAGTGCAAGCGAATATCATATCTAGCACAACAGGGGCGTTAAACTATAATGCAACAGAAACCACTGGTCATTACTTCAAAATTGGTAACAATATTGCGACTACATCACTAACTAGTAATGAAAGTGAAACAGCAATCTTTTCACATAATGCCTTTGAATTTGCGCGAATAACAAATGCCGGTGTTGCGAGGTGGTTAGGTAATGCAAATACCGCTACGAAGTTAGAAACCGCTCGCACAATAAACGGTGTGGCTTTCGACGGAACGAAAGATATTACCATTGAGGCAGGCGGGGGCGGCGGTGATGTTACCGCCGCAGGAGATAACAACTTTACAGGAACGAACACATTTAATAAACCTATAACAGTGAGGGACGGCGCACTTGCTGGCATTGGTGGAACTATCACATTAGGCACGAAGCCTAATAGCGCAACAACGCAAGCAAAGATAAATTCTGCTGCCACCGGAGCAATGTATTATACAGCTACAGAAGGACTGGCACACTTTTTCAATGTTGGCACAGCAGAAGTTGCCACAATAGGCGGCACTGCAACGACGGCTACACTTGACTTTTTAGCTAATAGTATTCTAAAGTATAGCACTTCAAGTGGTTTAAGAGTAGGTGGCGGCGGTACAAGCAAAATCATAGGTTTTTACCCCGAGGCAACCGATAACACGGCAGGTATGCGGCTTTCAAATCAAGCAGAAGCCATTAGCACTGACTACAGTATATTTTCTTTACAGAATAATTCTGCTATCAGCTATACGAAAAATGCAGCCTTGCAAGTTGGAAACTTTAAGATATTAGAAGTTGACAGAAATAACAATAATGTAACTATAAAGGCAGACAGTAATGGGCAGATACTATTCACGCCGAACAACCTAGCCAGCAACACAAGCAGCATTGATAGCAATGGTAACTTTTATATATCACAGGGCTTAACGGTTGGCTCAACGTTAAATACTGGCACGTCTAACGGCGTTATTCGAGCTGGGAACAATGAAAGCTGCCTTTACTTTACAGGTACTGCGGAAAATACTTACTACGCAACGCCGAACACAGGGAACACCATTAACTATCAATCAGCAGCAAATTGCTATCTGATTAACTGTTTGATCAATAACCCGTCGAGATTAAATATGAATTTTTCAAACATGAACTTCAAAGCGACCGTAGGAAGTGTGCCTTATATGTGTAAGACGTTAACCTTTTGGTTACTTGTGAGTGCTACTGTTCCGGCGGTAACTTGGACGTTCCCGACGGGTAGCGCAGTCTACTACCCGAAAGGTGTTGCGCCGACTTTAACGGCTAACGCGAATAATATCATTAACGTTATAGCCGTAGTCGATGATACAGGCAGCTTTTCAATTCAGGTATGCGACACAGTAGTCCTGCCGTATAGCGGTTAAGAAAGGGGTTTGAAAATGGACAAAAAAACAGTGTACAGATATCAAGGGACTGACTACACCAGCATTAACGCGTTGCGGCGAGCTATGCCGAATGTATCGCTTCCAAGCTCCTTAACGAACGAGCAATGCTACGCATTAGGCATTTTAAAGCTAGAATTAAACTACAGCACAGACGAAGCCCGAGCTATACGCATTAGCCAGTTATATCAAGAATATCAGTCCGAATTAATAGCTCCCACAAAGTACGAAGTCAACGGTAAGACTTACTACATTGACAGGGACACAGACAACATTATTAAATTTAATTCGGCGCATGAAGTTGCAAAAATGAAAGGCGATAACCTTTTTAGGGCGAAAAATGAAGCGGGAGAATATGAGCTAGTAACGTTAACGGTAGGCGACTTTGAAAGTATCTTATTAAAATCAGCCTTGCTGCAACAAGCAGCATACAAACGCTTCAAGCAAGCGCGGGACGCCGTCAACAAATACAAACGTGCAGACAAGATTTTTTCAGTTGAGTTATTATATTAAAAGAGTCAAAAACATCGTAACCGCATCAGTTTGACAGGCTGGCAGTTACACCCCCTCTACAAAAAGCAGGGCTTTTGCCCTGCTTTTTTATTTTGCAATTTTTCAAAAAACACTTGACAACAGGACGAGGGGGGCTACAATATAGACAAGAGGTAAGGAAAAAACAAAACAAAAATAAAAAAATAAAGGGGTATGAAAAATGAAAAAATCTTATCAAGTGTTAAAATGGACTGCGGAAGTTAGAGAAAAAGAATTGCAATGTTTAGAAGAAGTAGAATTACTCGATAACCATGACCCCGCTGTGGAATTTGAAAGCGATTCCGAAAGCGAAGCGTATGACTTTTTAGAAAAAGAAAGCGGGTTACTTCACATTCATAAATTCGATTCCTGTGGGTTAAAATTCGCCGAGGTTGACTGTCTTTTATTACAAGAAGTTGAAGTAGATGAGGACGGCGATATTATAGACTGCGAATATCTTGATATGCGTTACCCGAAAATTGAAGAAGCAGACGAGGACGAAGAATAAAAATGAAAAGTGTTTGTGTTACAAAAGCAAAAGCATACTACATCATAGCAGACGGATACACAGAATGCTATACATTTAACAGCCGTGAAGAAGCTGAAAGTTTCATAGAGCTTTTTAAACCTTTTTACAAAAATAAAACTGTAATGATTCAGGAAGCGAATGTGTTCACAAGTTATATAATGAATGACTATATTATAAAAGAAGGAGAGGAATAAAAAATGCAAAATAGTAACGCTGTTGTAAAAAAGATATACTGCGTTGTTGTTAATGGCGAAGTACAAGAAAAGTTAGATTTTGATAACATTGAAATAGCAAAAGATTATATAAAACTTTTTAGTTTGAAGTACCGCCAAGAAAATACGATTGCTATTCGCGAAATGTACCGAATAAATACAGATATCATTATAAGGGAGATTTACCCGAATGTGGATTAAAGATAAAGTAAATGACTGCTATAAAATGTCACATAGCCATTTAATCACGATAGAAAAAGTGAACCGACACTACATATTATATTTTCGTGATAGAATGATAAAATCTTTTCCGACCTTGACGGCGGCAAAGCAGTACGGGGATTTTTTTCAACTAGATTCACATACCCGGTATGCGATTTATTTAATCCATAATTTCAGAAATTGCACAGGTAATAATTTAGGTTACTACACTGGAACAATAGGACTTCACGGCGATATATATGTACCGGGACACGTTCCAACAATCAATGAAGAAGTCAAGCTTTATAAAACGTTTGCAAGGGCGAAACAAGGCGCACAGGCGATATATAACAAGTGCGGCTATGTGCAAAAATTTGAAATTCATACAATAGAAATTCGTGCCAACGATAAAAAGGAAATAGTAACAGTAAGGGGACTGCCATAAAGGAGTGAAAAAATATGACAAATATAAAATATAGCAAGAGATTTAAATTAAGAAATGGGGAAAGAGTAGATTTTTGCCCTGAATGTGATTATCACATCACGGACACGGTGAATAACAGCGATTCTGTTTACTGCCCAAAATGTGGGCAGCAGATACAGCTTTTTAAGCCCGCATTATGCCCGAAAGATTGCGATTTTTTAAAAAACATCAGTATTTAGGCAAGTTTTTTTGTCTTGCCTATAAAGACGGCGAAAAAGAATTGAAGAGAGATATTGAAGGTAACGCCATAATGATTAACGGCTGTGCGGGGGAGATATGATGAAAGAAGAAATGATTATTCAATTTTTGGACAGCTTAAATAAAACAATGGACGGTGAATAAACTTATGCGATTAATAGACGCTGATAAGGCGAAAGCTGAATTATTAAGAATAGCTAGAGATATACACGATTGCTGTGGGTTTTATGACGGTCTTAAAGCTGGTTATCAAAGAGCTGCTGATAGGCTTGATACAATGCCTACAGTAGAAGAACGTGATAAAGGATACTGGATAGACATTGATTTAGATACGAGCATATGCAGCGTTTGCAAAAATCCACAAGAATATGAAACAAAATACTGCCCGGAGTGCGGGGCTAAAATGGACGGTGATAATAATGGTAAGTAAATATATTCAATTTTTGAAGCAGAAAAATATCTAAAACAGGACTATGAGTATTTAACAGGAGAATAAACATGAAAAAATATAAAGTAGAATTGATTGAAACATATGCGTTTTACTTTGAAGTGGAAGCGAATAACAGAGTAGAAGCGGAAGAAAAAGCCAAAGAATATGTTGACAAATATCAAGCGGATAAATTCTTTGAATGTGCTACTAATAGGGTATTTAAAATTATTCCTAAAGCAGAAGGTGACAAAAATGAAAATTAAAGCTTATGCGTGGGACGACGAAGATTACGGTGAAAGTTATTTAGTTTGGGCTACTACACCGGGAAAAGCTAAAGCGTTGCTTGCTGCCGAACATGATAGAGAATTTACAGAAATACGGGTTTATCGTGTTCCGTGGGCTGATAAATATGGAGAAAAGAAAATAATACCAGCAAAAGAACTTCTAAGTCATGGCTGGTGGCTGTATTGTTCAAACTGTGGGACACGTGTTCAGAATGATACAGCAACAGTTTTAAATGAAGTAGAGGTGCTATGTGACGAGTGCGCGAAAGATTGGAGCAAGGAAAAATGAAGATAGAAGATTTGAAAGTAGGCAGAGTATATAGAGCTAAACGCCCTAGAGTTGTACACACATTGGGCGGCAGCTATATCAATGATAGGCAGATACTCTCTATATCGCCATTTGAGGACACTATTCAGTACGATAGCCCTAAAGTCGGTTTTGGGTCAAAATATCCAGTGATATCTGTTGAAAAATTTCTAAAATGGGCAGCTAAAGATATCACGGATGACTTACCGCCTGCCGAATGGGAAGAATACAAGAGGTGTAAAAGTGGAAAGTAAATATATGACTTTAGAAGAATATGCAGCGACATTGAAAGTCGGTGATGAAGTTACTATAGAATATTATTCAATTAGTGGCGATAGACAGACAAAAGAAAAAATTTTAAAAATAACCAAAAGCGGAACTATTTATGTAAGAAGTACAGATTACAAGAACGCCATAAGATTTAGAAAAAATGGACAATGGATAGACAACTTGGGCTATCAGGGTGGAATATTTAGTGGATACAGATTGAAAAATCCACATAAAAAGCCACTTGACTTTACACAGGTAAAAGTATAGGAGTAAAAAAAACAATGACTAAAGAAGAACTAATGAATGCTCTAATGGGCTTGCCTGATGAAACGCAAGTTTATAAAATAGACGACTATGCAGACCTTGACCACTCGGACGGCTGCCCTTTGCTTGGCGTTATAGTCGTTAACGAGCCTGACAGTGAACCTATTATTTATTTGAGGTAAAAATGAAAGCAGAACGGATACAGCAGTTAAAAAAAGCTTATATATTCTACTGGCGGCGGATTAGAACTTTGCTTGCTACTGGGCATTATATTTTAACTATAGACTATAGAAAAAAGGATATAAACAATGAAAAGTGATATAGTATTAAGAATAGAAAAGGCGTTAAAAGAATATACCCCGTCAAAGATTGACGGGGTTAGAATTGCTACAGCACGCGGAATATTAACCGCGTATGAAATAGCCGTTTTAAACGGGTTGAGTGAAGCAGGGAAGGTAGATTGTATAAAAGTTTGTGAAAGCTTTATGCTGCCGCCTATAACCTACGGAATAACTAATCCGGAAGAGCATTATATTACTTGTGAAAAAAAGAACTACAAGGGCGACGTTATAAAGACCTTTAAGGCTTTTGACTTACCTACTGAATTAATCACTTTATGCTTTGAGATAAAAAGCACTGTAAGCGATTTCAAAAGTCCGAACGGGCATAACTTAGTGGGTGATGTTAATTACTACGTCATGCCGTCAGACACGTTCAAGCAGCTTGAAAAGCTGGGGCTACTCGACGAAGTGCCGCCACATATCGGCTTTATCACTGCACACGAAGGACGCTACAGTAAATTAAGGCTGATCACAAAAAAAGCAGCAACGAAGGTTACACCTGCTGTTGATAAATATATGCTGGCGTGGTCAGCAGTGAAAGGGCGGTATATTAATAGCAGTGTTAGCAACAAGAAGGTAAATTCAGCGGCGATAGTAGAGTGTAAGGGGTTTAAAGTTAGAGAACGTCAAATTTGAGTTATAAGCCGTTTAATTTATTAACACAAGCAAAAAACATAAGCAACGCAATATAAAAAGCCCCTAGCACGTCGTACAATCGACGCTAGGGGCTTTTTCTTAACCATTATTTACACAATCGGGACACTTGCACACACAACGCCATTCAGTGCCTACCTGCTTTTGCTTAGATATAGTCCAGCCTAAGGACCGGGCTTTGATTTTTGTCTGACCTTTTGTTGAAAAAGGAAACAGCTTCACTGCCCCGCATTTTTCGCACACTACACCTGAAACGATACCTTTTAAATTCACTTTTTATACCTGCCTTTCAATATTTTTTCTCGACATTGCAGACAAACTGTCTGCTGTACTTTACGATTGGATATAGCTGCTACAGCTTTGCTTATTCCGACACCGCACATGATACACATGTTACGTGTATCATCATCTTTAGGTGGCAGCGTATTTTTGGGCTTAATAGCGGGCGGTGCTTCCTCTGCCCGTTCCCGCTTAACTGGGATGATTTCAGGCAAAGGCTTTTCTTTGCCTTTTTCGACGCTGGCGGCAACTAATGCGCCGACCTGCTGCGCTGCTTCAATTCGTTTCTGTATCTCGTTGCGCTTGCCGTCTGGGTAGGCGAAACGATAGTTACCGTTCCCGTCTTTAATCACAAGAGCTTTAATGATACGCTTTTTTTCGTCGTATTCAATTTCTGAAACGAAAAAAGAAACATCATTGCTTAAGGCTACATTTTTCGTTCGATTGTTGATATACGTTTCATATTTTTTTAGTATGAGCTGAATTTTGGGGGAACTGTATAATTCCCGCCCTATACCCCAATTAGTAGCAGCACGTTTAAAGGCGTCGGAAGCGCGCCCCTTATTCGCCGAAACGTTGGATAATTCGCCTACATCTTCTTTAGTTATCCATTCTCCAGCTTCATTTTTTATGGATATTCCGCAGATGAAGTCGTTTCCTTCTGCCCTGTGCGTTCTTTGCCAGCTATCCGCCCCGACGTATCTATCTAAATAATACATATCAACACGAGCGTCTTTATAAAGCAGTAAATCTGCCTTGTAGTATTCAACACGTTCGCCTTGTGCATTCTCGGCATAGCACTTAATGATACGGTTAACGCGTATCTCTATATCTTCTGCGTTCAGTAATGGGAATTTAATCTGCATAGCTTTGCCCTTCTTTCTCATTAGTAATCCTTTAAGTTTGATTAAGCACATATTTAGTTATATTATTTATGTGTAGTGGCTTACTCCTTTTTTACGTCTGTGCGTCTTGTGCAGGCGTTTTTTTATTCGTCAAAATCCACTGTTAAAGCTAGATGTTTTTCAAAAAATAAGTCTTTCAAAATCTCGACTAATGTTTTAACATCCGCCTTTTCTTCTGAATAGCCAACTATGTTGCACAAATCAACATATTCAGTATTGAGCGAGCCGGATTTAACAACTTGCGTAACAAATTGATTTATGTTATCGCAATGATAGACTTGTGACGGCTTTACAGGCGTCAAGTAACCGTCTTTATTCGGCATTAAAGGATTTAATATGACCCTCATTTCAAAATCACCAGCAGCGCAAGAACTGCGCTTATAAAGTAAAGTAAATTCAGTAAGCAATGTCGCTGATTGCTGACCGTGATAAAAAGTAAATTTAATATCTGACTAAATGTGTCGAATACCGCTGTTGCGGCAACAACACCAGTCCCTAACGCCATTAACACAAACCTCATTTGTAGCCCCCCTTTATTCTCATTATAAAGCGAATACAAGAAGGTGTCAAGTGAATTTTGAAAAAAATAAAAAGAAAAAATCCCTAGAATGTATAGCTGCATTCTAGGGATAACCTACTAAGATTTTTTTAATAAATCATACAGAAAGAATACTTGTTTTAAGAAGAAAAAAATTGTTCTTGTGATGTTCTTGCTACTTAATCGACGTTAGAAACTACCGGGAGCGGCTTTTGATTCGTTTGAGAACAGGCATTGCCCCCCTAACGCATTTTGTAATTACATTTAAATTATAAGCTCCATTGCTAAAAAGTCAAGCTAAAAATTTTTACAACTTTTATTTTTACTATATCTTGTGATTTTATAGGCTAATTCCCCTGTTTAAATACTATATATAGTTTATACACAGAGTTATCCACATTATCCACAACTAGACAAATTTATCAAATTCGATTAAAATAAAAAAGCAGCAACTCTTTACAGAGCTGCTGCCTCATACGCAAACGTAAGAAATTTCGCAATGTCAATAAAAATGTATGCCGACACTAATTATCAACTTATAACCTTATAACCTAAAGCAGGGTAACCGCCTAAACTTATAGCCTATAGAGGTTATGGGTACTTTTTCTTACGCCTATATAGAAATTATATCTAAATTTTAAAGTAATGTCAATACAAAAAAAGTAAATGCTGACACTAGATTTTAACTAAATATAGAAAAAATTCCTTACCTCTATAGGAATGACACAGAATAACCCCACCTGTGTATAAAAAATGGTTGGTGTTGCAACGAGCCAAGTTTATAAAGTCGTTGCCCCTACTGATTTTCTAATTGCAAAAATCAGTAGCCGCTTTAGCTGTAGTGGGCTTTATGCGGGGGGGAAGTTGGCAGAGGTCAACCTACTCTGGTATGGTGTATATACCTTTAGACAGGCATAGTCTATAAAATATACGGCTGGCGGCAACGGGCGCAGAGTGCGCGGGGGTAAGTCATGGAGCGTGGGACGTTGGGGACGCTATGAAATGGCTAGCAATTCAACTATACAGCGACGGCGGGGACGCAATCGCAAAAACCTCTTTTCAGTAGACAGTAGTAATACTGTGTGCTGTTAGGGGTTTTTCTGCCTACCAGCTTCTAACAGGGACTATATTTTTTATTACCCTATTGACAAACAGAACAGAGGGGGGCTATAATATAAGTAAAGATAGGAGTTGATAATTTGTTTGAGTGGAAAACAATAATTAAAGTTGCTGCCGCCGCTGGATTAGTGACTTTTGCGGTTAAATTAAGTGCCGGACTTGCCGAAGTGTTGATAGAATATCCTATATGGCGCGGCTGGTTAGGTGGACTGTAGAATGGCTAACATGATAAAGCAGTATGAAAAAGTTAGGGCTTTCAAGTGTTCTAGCAAAGAGTTTCCCGAGCTGGGAATAGTTATAGCCTTTGCCTACAACTACAGTGAGGCTAGGAATCTAGCTAAAGGAGTATTCAAAGAGGTTAACCCGGCAGTAAGGTATTTAGGCATTAGGGCAAGTATCGTATTAAAAGACGTACCCAAAGAATTGAATAATAAGGTATGCTTTAACGAGAATCACGAAGGGTATGAATTAGTTTCAGAATTTTTGTAAAAAGAAAGGGGTAAAACACTATGCTACAACCTATGGATTATTCAACGAAAGAGGAATTTATTAACGACCAATACGAAAAGTTATCAGAAACAGGGAAAACAAAATTCAGGATGAAAGTTGCAAAAAAAAGCATTGATTTAGATAGAGCTTTATATCTATGGTCATTTTTCGGCTGGTTTGGTTTTCATCAACTTTATTTAAAAAATTATGGCGCGTTTTTCGTTCGCCTTTTTACAATGAGTTGCTTTTTAACTTTATGGTTTAAAGACCGCTTTACCATTAAAGATGACGTAAAAAAATATAATACAGAAGTCGAATTACAAGCGATTTTAGAATTGATTTAGGGGGATAATATGAACGCTCAAGAAGCAGCTAGGATATTAGCTAAAGAAAACGACAGTGTTGTCGTTGTGGGAATAAGAAGGGAAGCAACAGGCGATTTGATCAGCGACGAATGTTTTTTAAATTTAGACGAATTTCATGCAGCCGTAGTGTGCGCGAATTTAGTAGGATACATTTTAAAAATTCAAAAGAGGAAAAACTCTATAGACCACATATTGAAAGGCGTCAAGCAGTTAGTTGATGTGGGTATTCCGTTAGATGAAAAAACAGAAAGGGGCTTATAGCTATGGCAAAGAAAAACGGCAGCTTAAAATTAAAAATTGCAGCTTGTAAAAAATGCAAAAGTCAGCCAAGACTAAAATTGGGACTATCCTTTTACTTTGAATGTAACTGCGGACAGTCTATATCAGGCGCATATGGTGACGGAATTCTTGAAACGACTAGAAAATGGAACGAAGCCCAACGCGAGGACAAAAATGTTTGAAAACCAAACCTTAAATAAAAATCGTGTGCTACCGTCTGCTATGATATTAGACAGATTGAGCATAGAATGTATTGCTAAAGCTGCAACGAAAGAAAAAATCATAGAAAGCTGCTGCATTTCTAGCACTAAATTAGTTGAACAGTTAGTAAAAAGCGAGCCGCAATACAGTAAGATTGTAGAAAAAATGGCAGATGTATATATATCATTATCGCAGCTATTGATAGCTTTACCGATACGGGACGACGATTTAAACGCTGCCATAAAACGTAAAATCACAAGAAAATTGAAACATAATCCGATATTAATTAAATGAGGAATAAAAAAACAATAAAAGAGTTCAGAGCTTTTTACATAATGGCTTCTTCTGTTTATGCTAAATCGTCAAGGAAACGCAAGTGGGGAGTAATCGTGCAATGCAACAAAAAACATGGTAGACCAAGTTCCGAACATCCATGGGAAGTTATTATACCTAGAATAACAGTAATACCGGGTTGGATAAGCTGGTAATTTAAAGGAGTGTGCGTTGGGGTAGGTATGGAGATTGGCCAGTATTTAGTTTGGAAAGTCTTGATGTAGAGAGGAGTAAAGGTAATGGCCCGTAGTTTTAACGAAAAAATGGAAAAGAAACGACAAGCAGAATATAATCGCTGGAAAGCAGAATGTAATCCGGTATGGCATCGCAGAAATCACTGGTTGCCTAAGTACGAAGAAGAGGGCACATGGGAGGATAGCAGGGCGTATAACGTGGAGTTAGGCTGTGACCTTAAAGGTTATGTGGAAACAGTAAGAACATATAATGCCGCAGGAGAGCTTATACGAACAGAAGAAGTTACATTTGATAATTCAAGAGAGTTGGCACGTAATAGTCATGGTAATTGCGAGAATAATACCGGTAAACGCAGAATGCGAAGTGTTTGGAATATGGCTACAACTGCGAGCGGTGGTGTTACGCATTACGCTAAGTTCCCAAATGAATTAGCTGAGCGGTGTATATTATGTGGTACTGCTGAAGGTGACGTTGTACTTGATCCGTTTGTCGGCAGCGGTACAAGCTGCAGAGTTGCAAATAGATACGGCAGGCAGTATATAGGAGATTGATATGAAACTAATGAGCTTATTTGATGGCAGTGGAGGATTTCCTTTAGCAGCAAGCTTGTGCGGGATAGAGCCTGTTTATGCGGCAGAGGTTGAGCCATACCCGATAGCTGTTACTAAAAATCGTTTCCCAAAAATGAAACATTTGGGAGATGTTAGCAAAGTTAAGGGCGGAGAAATAGAGCCTGTAGATATAATCACATTCGGCAGTCCTTGCCAAGATATGTCGATAGCGGGAAAAAGAGCAGGGTTGAAACACGCTGATATGGGCGATGATGAAACAACAAGAAGCGGTTTATTCTTAGAAGCAATCAGAATTATCAAAGAAATGAGGGAAGCAACAAATGGAGTTTATCCAAGATACGCTATTTGGGAAAACGTTCCCGGAGCCTTTAGCAGTAACCGAGGAGAAGATTTTAGAACCGTCCTTGAAGAATTTATTAGAGTCAAAGAAAAGGACGCCGTTATGCCTGACGTTCCGAAAGCAGGCTGGCCTTACGCAGACTGTTACAGCGGCAACGGATGGAGCCTTGCGTACAGAGTTTTTGATGCACAATACTGGGGAGTACCCCAGCATCGCCGTCGAATCTACCTTGTCGCAGATTTTAGAGGACAACGTGCCGGAGAAATACTACTTAAGCCAGAAGGCTTGCGAAGGAATTCTGCGCAGAGCGGAACGCATGGGCAAGAAACTGCCAGATGTGCTAAAAACAGCGTTGGAACAGCAATCGGCGGAGTAGATAGGTATAATCAATCGTTTTTGCCGGGACTTGCACAAACTTTGCGGGCTTCTGGCGGCGGAGATTGTATACCGACAGTGTTAGCACCAGTAGCAAATGCTGGAGATAACAGGCTTGCAATAGTGCAACCGATTAGTGATGGTGGTTGTTCAACATTATTTGAAAATCACGGACGGGATTGCAGATATAAAGGGCCGCTAAAGGTTGCACCAACAGTAACAGCAACTTATGGTACGGGTGGAAACAACACACCATTCGTAGTTAGCGTTATAGAAACAAGTGAAACAGTTCATTGCTACGATATAGGCGAAGCAAGATTACGAACACCTAGCGAATATATCGAAAAAAGCCCTACTTTAAGGGCCGAAGCGCACGGAAATGCGCCTTACGTTATTAATAAAAAAACTCTTGTTTACGATACAAGAGGCAACGGCGCCGGTGAAACTGTACCAACGATAACAGGTGACCACAATAACCGCATTACGGATTATACAGCTCTATGTTGTGAGGCAGTTGTTTACGATGGTGCAAATATAACAAGTCCGCTCAACAAAACAAATCCACAAGCAGGAGATCCTTGCCACACTATTAGTACTGATAGCAGGAATTATATTGTCCACTGTCTGCAAGGAAATGGTATAGATCGAGCAGATACAGCAGGCTGTAACGGTAAAGGAGTGTGTGAGGATAAATGCTATACGCTAAATACGATAGACCGACACGCTGTATGTTTTCCGCAGCAAGCCTACAATAAATTTATACAAGAAGATATTGAAGCTACTCTTAAAGCAAGTGGCGGCACATATGGTGGCGGTAGTGAAAATCTTGTAGCCGAGCAATCTTTTAGTCCTATACGTTATATTGTACGAAGATTAACCCCTACAGAGTGTGCTAGACTTCAAGGCTTTCCTGATTTGTGGGGATATCTGGACAAAAAAGAAAGTTTCACTGATGAAGAATATAAATTTTGGCTTGAAGTACGTAATACCTATGCAAGAATCAATAACAAAGCCGTTAAAGACTACACAAAAGCACAAATGCTCTCATGGTATAACAAACTGCACAGCGACAGTGCAGAGTACAAGATGTGGGGCAATGGAATAGCTCTACCTAATGCACTATACGTTATGCAGGGGATAGCGGAAGTGGTGGGAGTACATCACTCAAAGTAAAATAAAAGCGTTGGTAGCCCCGGTAAAGAAGGTGAAAAAATGGTAGTAAAAAAGCAATCCGCAAAGACAGCACAGCTATACGCCTATTCTTTTGATAGGGAAACGTGGCAAGGTGATTTCAATAGCCGAGAAGAAGCAATGCAGGCAGCTATAAGCGACGAAAACACCAAGGAATACCTAGCAGTATACACAGGGATTGCAAAGCTGTACACGCCAGCTTTAAAATCAGAAACAGTATTGGATATTCTAAAAATTGAAGCTGACGAGATAGCAGGAATTGCTGCTGCTGATTGGCTAAAACTAGAAGATATATCAGAAGAAGCCCGTTCCGAAATAGAAAAAACATTAACAGCAGCCGTTATGAAGTGGCTTGAAAAACATAGTTTAAAGCCCGATTTTTATGAAAGCATAAGCAGCGTACAGGCGCACGGCATAGACGATTACTTTAAAAAGAAATAAGGGAACACCCCTTGTTTTTACTGTGATATAATATAGTAAAAACAAGGGGTGTATTTTATGTGGACAAATTTATATGAAAACCTTAAATATATAATTAACAGGTTTGCGAATATTGATGTATGGGCATATGCTATAGTTGTATGGACGTTTGGATATAAGACATTCGGTGAAGGTTTTTGGGGCGTCGTGATATTAGCTTTTGGATTAGTGATTTATGATACATTTTTAAAAATCGTATATATCAGCAAAAAATATATACATGAAAATTTGACGCCGGATATACCTATTGAATTTATCTCACTCCGTAAAGCCATATATTACTGTTTTAAAGCTAAAACATGGAATAAGACTTATTTAAATAGTGCTGCACTTTCAAGGGTTATAGAAAAGCTGTTGGTTTACAACGCAAGTTTAGTTATTGCGTTTTATGCAGGGCAAGTAGTACCAAATATTAAATTATTTTCAACAAACTTAATTTTGAATGACTTTTTGCCCGGCGTTATAACAGTTTGCATTTTAGTTGTGGAACTATCCAGTATAAATGAGAATCTGATAGAGTTAGGATATAGCAGTATTGCGAACGCCGTAAAAAGGGTTATTGACTATGTTGTTAATAAATTTTTGCCTACCACGAAATAACGTGCTAAAATGGTAAAAAGGAGTGATGAACATGGTAAAAGAAATCCAATTTCAGCGCAGCAAACAACGTATTTTTGCTATGGACGAAAATTATAATGTCATTGGTGACTGGGAATGTCGTGACGATTTTGTTCCAGGCTACAACGAAGCAGGCGACCCTCGTGGAAGCTTACCGGACGGCGTTTATACAAACGTAAGCGCAGAAGTTACTAACGGCGCATATGGCGACGCTTATGGCACATTCTATATCACTACCCACGACCCACGAGCAAGAGATATTCATGGCGGCGGCAGCGGCTTGCCTAATCCGTTTGCAGGGCGTCAAGGCTGGGTGCCAACTTATGGCTGTCTGCGTATGCAGAATATCGACGGTGAAGAATTAAGCAGAATGATTATCGCAGCAGGAAACAACGTTGTTTTAACAGTAGTACCATAAAAAATACTTAAATATTTACGTCACAAAGGTAACCGTATCAGTTTGACAGGCTGGCGGGCAATACCAAAAAAGCAGGGCATTTGCCCTGCTTTTTTTATTTTGTAATTTCTCAAAAAAAAACACTTGACAACAGGACGAAGGGGGGCTATAATATAGACAAGAGGTAAGGAAAAAACAAAAAATAAAGGGGCAATGAAAAATGGAAAGAACAGCAGAGATAAAATATTATTTAGTAGTTAACGGAGTAATAGACAGAAGCGTAAGTTATGAAACGGCAAAGGAAGTACGTAGAGCGGCGAAAAACATAAAAGCCGAAAACCTTAGTATAGCTGTTGAAAAATTCACCCGTGATTTTTTTGAAATATAAAAACAAATTGGAAAAATCAAAAATAAAATCAGAGAGGATAGGCTGCTTATGATTTTTATAGTAAATGATAAAAGAATTGAAATTTATATCCACGAAGTTGGGAAAAAAACTAAATTCCCTGTGTTTGTGACATTGCCGCCAAGTATCATCAGAAAAGTAACATTCTTAAACAATGAAGAATGCACGACATCAGAATCAAATTTAGAAACAATTCTTATTGTAGCTCAAAAAACATTGAATTTATGGAACGAAAAAGCTGAACAGGAAAGCGAAAATCCGAGGTATTTCAAAATTTGCAAGGTGGAGTTATAAAAAAATGTTTTTAGAAAATGCATTAAAAGGGCTGGCAATAAGTCTTGTTACTGGTATAATTGGAATAGTAATCACGTATTTATTTTGGTGGAGTTATAAAAAATAAAAGGGGGTTAGATATGTGGAACTTAATAAAAGCAGTATTACTAGCCTTATTATTGCTGCCAGCGTCGGGCTTGTGCTGGGCGCAGGAGCAACCTATTACTATTACGACAGAAACGGCGGCGAAATGGACAAGCGACTTGCAGCAGCTACAGCAGGAATTAACGCAGCTAGAGAGCAGCAGCAACGAGAAATCGCAGAGTTACAGGGACTTGTTATCGCGCTACAATCAAATGTCGGAGATAGTAAGCAAGTTACAGAACAAATTAGAGATAGCCGAACAGAACTCGAAGAACTTAACAGAATCCTTGACAGGGAAAACGCAGCAGTTAACGAACTTGATAGCCGAGAAACAGCAGACAGAGAAGCTATTAGACGAAGCAAACAAATTGTTAACAGCATACTCGGAGAGTTGCAAGAAAAAATTGGCAATCATTAAAAGGCAGCGAAATGCCGCTTATGTAGTTGCGGCAGCCGCTTTAACATATAGCCTTATAAAAAAATAAAAAAAGGAAGTGCCGAAATGTCAGACAAAATTAAACCGTTAAAAACAGAAAACTCAACAGTTTCAGAAGAATCAGTAAATTTAAAGCCCGAAAAAGAATTAAAACCGTACTATGTAAAAATCTCCGTTGAACAGCAAAAGAGTTTTGAAACAACAAAAAACGCTATAGCTGAACATAAGCGATACACAGAAGCGACGATAGACGCCGCCTGTGGGTTTGTATTAAAGAGTGGGTCAGAAAAATTAATAGCCAGCCCGGAAAAAGCTAAACAAGTGGCTAATTTATTTAAGGACGCTTCACTTTTAATCAGTGAAAAAAATGTGTTAGAATGCCTGAACCAGAACATTGTAGGCTTGATTGAAAATAACAAATTGGATTTAGTTAAATTGGTTGAAAGCCTAGAAGATGAAGAATTAAAAACTCTTGCCGAGCTGGTCAGTGTGCGCCTTAATAAAGGCACAGAAACATTAAAAGACGGAGAATAAAATGAGGGGGTTACTGGGCAGAGATAATCCTTTAAGCAATGCCTTTGAGCTGATTAATAGACGTATGGAAGAAGAAGCGGAAACAGAAAAAACAAAGCAAGCATTGACTTACTGGAATGTAACGAAGAATTGCTTAAATTGCACTAAAAATTTAAAATGCAATCTACCACGTTCCGCAAGAAATGCGCGTTGTAGATACTTCGAGCCGTCAAAGTATCACTTGGCAGAAATCCGTAAACACAACTATGAAGTAAGTTTGCGACGCCGCCAAAAATTAAATTCATAATACCAAAAAGCAGGGCAAAAGCCCTGCTTTTTATTTTGCAATTTTTTAAAAAAACACTTGACAACAGAACGAAGGGGGGGCTATAATATAAACAAGAGGTAAGGAAAATAAAAAAATAAAGGGAGAGATAAAGTGATTAAATTAAAAAAAGAAAAGAAAAAAGATTTTGTTTGCGACGGGTGTGGAAAAGGTTATATAGGGGCTACTCGGAACAGCCTTGTTATCCGTGTAGCAGGATACGAAACATATAACATTCCGCTTTGCAATGCTTGTTTATTATCGTTAAAGAAAAAAATCAATAAAGAGGAGAATGAATAATGCAGAATATCAGCATTGAAGCAACAAAGGCAAAAGGATTTATAAGCGGCTACCGTGTTGGACGAATTATTTTAGCCTGTTCGATTGAACGCTGGAAATATGGAAAGTTGCTAAAAGAGCTGCGGGAAGATTGCACGAATATATTTAAATTTCATACAGGGCGACGCACACGGTATTACTA
>ERZ1026956.111-NODE-111-length-52129-cov-11.946634_pt1 | contig 52129 bp, 60 predicted proteins | sample MGYA00519301_ERZ1026956 | MGnify/ENA primary metagenome ERZ1026956 (study PRJEB26926, sample SAMN06164521) | human gut metagenome | biome: ENVO:00009003; feature: ENVO:2100002; material: ENVO:00002003 | host: Homo sapiens | place: USA | collected 2012 ...
GCGCGGCAACGATTTTGTCATCCACGTGCATAAATATTTCCGGCTGCCGAAATTGTTCTGCAAACTGCTCAGCGAGTTCGTGCGGCAGGTCGGTGAAATCACTTTGACCGAGCCGACGATAAAAAATTTCCCCGCGACGATATCATAGACATCGCCATCTGCATCGCGCAGCGCACGGTTGAGCGGCAGACCATCCAGCTTTCCGGACTCGTTCGCAATCAGTGCCACCGGTTCCTCGTAGGGATACACGGCTTGGATATATCCGCCGACCGCCGCCTGCATACTTTGCAGATCATCACCGATCTGCGTTTCATACGGAGCCTTTCCCGGCTCCACCATTAAGATGTTCATGTTTGTCCTTTCCTCAGTCATAGCTGATATACGGGATCTTCAGCCAGTGTGTCCAACGCGCACCTTCGAGTTTGGTTTTGACGACGCCATACCGCGTGCCCATTGCTTCAATCACCTCGCCGTTTCCGATGTACACACCGATATGTCCCTCGTGCCAGACCGCTAGTCCCGGCGTTTCCGGAATTGTATCAATCGTTCCAGAAACCGACGCGGCATGGTACATTTCATTCGCCGTGATGTCTGGCATCCCATTCGTGTTGTAGACAATTTCTTCCGTCTCTGCATCCAGCCAGCCGTAACCTTTGATCAGACCAACACAGTCCGTTGTGCGGCCGCCGACCCACGTCTGGCGGATGAAATCTGCATTGCCAGCAAGAGCATCTGGATACTGCGCCAGCTTCGCTTCAAACAGGCTCTCGGTCAGCACAAGGCCGAACGTTCCCCACACATAGCCCCAATGCTCATGATAAGCATGGAGCGCGTACTGCACCAGATCGGCAGCGTTTTTGCCAGCCGGATTCGTGAAGCCGGATGTGTCCAGCTCGGTACTGCCGATGCCGTCGCCGTAGTCGATCTGGATGCTGCCGCCCGACGCGCCGGTGCCGTCGCTGCCGTTGGCATTGCCCGCGATCATCGTGTAGATGTGCGCGGCGTTTTCCTTGTCCTCGTCGGTGACAGCCCGACCGAGCTTTGCCGCAAGATTTTCATACGCTGCCGCCAGCGAGAGCGGCACCGTCGCTGTGTAGACTTCCTCAGTCTCGACCGTGCTGCCATCCTCTAACTCTGTGACTACAATTCTGGTTCTCTGCTCTGTGATAAAAAAACAGTCTACAAAACGGTCTGCCGCGTGTTGGCTCGGCGCGCTTTCTCCAAAGCAGAGAGCATAAAAAATCGCCTTGACCTGTATCGGGTCAAGACGATTGCCGTCGGTCATAGTCGCGTTGGCTTCCGCCACCACCGAATCCAGAAAGGAAAACGCGCTCTGCATATCCGTGATATGCGTTCGGAACTCGGCAGGCACGGAATCCGTGAAGCTGATCCCATAGAACGACGCTTCGACCGCCAGATTGTTGTGGTCAGCCCCACCGGATGTCGCGGAGCAGAGGATCGCGGCGATCAGGATGACCGGCGCAAAGATGGCGATGAGCAGAAAGCCGACGCCTTTGCGCCCCTTTTCGCTGGTCAGCAGTGCGGCGGCAACACGCGCGGCTATCGCGCTCATGCTCATAGCTGCATCCCGCCCATGACCGGCGCAGTTTCCCGCTCTCCATCGTGCTGCGCCAGAAGATCCCGGTCATGTTCGTCCAGTCGGTCCGCCAGCCCAGCCGCGTCCATGTACTCCGTGACGCTTCCGGTCATACGGCGCAGGAGCTTTTCTTCGCCCTCTGCCTGCGATCCCAGCCGGATACGCTGCTCCGCCAACGCCTGTGTGACCAGTCGCTGTTCGTCCGGAGACAGGTTCAGGGACATCGTTTCTGCTGACGCTGGATCCTCGCCGGCCATCATGTACCGCGCGTGGACGCTGTTGTCACCGCGGAACGCTTTCGTGATCGCAGAGGAAATGAGGGACATCCGATCCATATCCGCGCCGCTTTCGCCCAGCGTTTTGCCAGTCATGAAATGCTCTGTCCTGCGCTGACTGTCCTCGTACCATTCCAGAAACATATCCAGATAGATGCCTTCGCTTCCGCCGTAGTCTGTCCGACAGAAAAAGCCAGCGTCTCTGGGCATCTCGCGTCCGTTTTGCCAACGCCTGTCCAGAAGAAGATACTCGTCCGGCAGATAGCCGACGCTGTCCAACCGAGCTTCCAGCTCGTGAAAAACATCTTCCGCTTTGCGCTGACCGGCATATTTCAACTTGCAGGGATTCTCTGCATCCGGTTCCCAACGTTCAAATTCAATTTGCTTCATACATTCTCCTTTTCATCTGTTATTTTCCGCCTGCCTTTCCGAACAGCTTTTCCTTGTAGGCCGGTGCTGTGACGAGCAGGTCATAGCGTTCGTTGCCGCATTTGTAGAGACACTCGCCCTTGTGCGGGGCCTGAATAATGTTGAACTCGCTTTCCTCCAGCTGGAGCAGATCCATGAACTCCTTTTTGTTGACCGTGCCGCAGTTGAACAGGAACTGGTGCGGAGGAATCGAGAACAGCGGCTTTGTCATTTCGCGCACACCGGGGCGGTCAAAATCCTCTACGTTCTGCGACGCCATGAGCATGGCGGAGTTCTTCTTTCGGACGCGCTTCAGCGCATTGCGGATATATTCGACCGCCACAGGATTGCCCAGCCAGATATACAGTTCGTCCAGCGCCGCGACCGTGTTGCCCTCGATCAGCAGCTTGTCCGTCATGTAGGACAGCAAATTCAGCAGGATCGTGCTGCGGACGTTGGCTGCGACCTCGTTCAGCCCTTTTACACCGAACACAAGGAATCTGGTCGAGGTCAAATTGCTGTGACCATTGAAGAACTTCGCGTCGGCGCCCTTGCACATGGAGTACAGCCCCAGCAGCACCTGCTGGAGCATCTCCTTTGTGTAGAGCTGCGGCTTCTGCTCGTCAAAGTTCAGGTATTCGATTTCGATGTAGTCGTAGAGTTCGGACAGGATCGGATAATCCTCTGATTTCATCTGGCTGAAATCTGTTTCCTCCGTGATGCCCCATTCGGTATAGAGACGCATCAAAAGAATCTCGATGGTGTCGATCTGCGCCGTTGTGAAATCCTTATAGCAGCGCAGTACGTCTTTCAAAAACGAAATGTGCTGTGCCAGCCGTGTGGACTGGCAGAAGGCGCTCGGCGCGTCCACATCATACGGATCAGCGTCAGTATCCCAGCAGCGCGGTTCCAAGAGATTAATTTTGTATGTTCCTTCGATGATATCCGCAAAGCACCCGCCGACCGCGCGGCACATCTCCCACTGCTCGTGTTCTACGTCCAGCGTGATGATCGACTTTCCTGCTTCGAGAAAGTTCAAAAGCAATAATTTCATCAAGAAACTTTTGCCCTGCCCAGTATTGCCGAGAATGAGAATATTGGCAGAAGTTTTATCTTCATCACGCTGGTCAAAATCGACCACGATGTTGCTGCCGCATTTATCCTTGCCGATATAAAAGCCCTTTCGGTCTGTCTTGCCGGAGTAGTTGAACGGGAACAGATTTGCAACAGAACCGGCAGGCAGCACCCGTTCATATTCCGTTCCGAACGCATTATAGCCGCACGGACTCACGCAGCAGAAGCCCTGCTGCTGGCGCAGCTTCAGCTTGTCCGCATTGAGCTTTGCCCGTGTCAGCTCTACCGTGACCTGATTCTGCAAGATTTCGAATTCCGTCTGATCCGATGCGATCAGCTCCATATAGACCGCGCAGTGCATCAGGGATTCCTTGTTGCGGTGCATGGAGCCGACGAGCGTTTTGACATCCTGCAAATTACTCTCGGCCTCGACCGCCTGCTGGATGTTCTGCGTGCTGTTCCGCTTCATGCGGTTGCGGATCTCGGCGTTGTGGACGATCCGGCTTTCCTCCAACGGCGTAACAATGCGCGTATAAACGTGCAGCGTTACGCCGTGCATCTCACCTAAGTGGCGCAGGATGGCTTGATCGTCCGTGGCGGTCGGATATTCCCGCAGTGCCCAGACGCACCGGATGCTGTTGCCGCAGAAATAGCGGTCAAATTCAAATTTGACCAGCGATGGCGCGATCATATCCAGAAACGATTTCAGTTTTTCCGCTTCCGGATCGGCGCGCTGTTTTTTCTTAAAAAGCGCCATGCTCATCCCTCCAGAAACCGCTGACCGTCGTAGTCCTCCATCCGCTCCGAGGTCGTGTTTTCTTCAAAATAGAGCGCAAGAATGCGCTTGAGATCCTCGCGCCCTGCTCTGCGGACAGGCAGGCCGCTCTTGTGCAGGGATTCCTCGATGGTGGAGAGAAGCGAATAGACGGTTTCGCGTTTTTCATTCTTTAGCCGCACAACCAGATAGAACTCTCGCGCCAGCTTCATTTCCACCTGCATCTCGTCCAGATGCTGTCGGTCCTGTTCCAACAGGCGCCGGATCTCCGGATTCGTTTCCTGCTGGAGCCGGTCATGGTAGAACGCACGGTTCTGCGTAAAAGATTCTCTGGAATTGAGCGCCAGCAGCTCGATGTTTGCCTGTGTACTCAGTACATTTTTCAGGGCCTCGATTCTGGCATAGATCGCGTTCGCAGGCAGAACACCGAGGTTGGATGGGCGGACAATGTAGAATACAAGATCGCCTGTATCGGTGGAAATGCAGTAGTCCGTGATCTTCTTGATTCCCATGAGCTGCTGGGTGGACTGCCGCCGCTTATCTTTCTTCTGCTTTTTCATGTCGGGTCCTCCCACTCGAAAATTTGCTGCTCCGTGATGTAAAAGCTCACGACGAACGAGAGAAAGTCCAGCACGCTCAGTCCGTCCAGATGGATGGACAAAAACGCATACGCCGCCACCAGCACCATTGGCAAAAACAGCCCAAGCTGCGTCAGCGCAAGAACTGCAATGAGCAGTCCAATGCCGATGACGGCCAAGTCCCGTAGCTGCCAGAGCCAGAGCGTGGCTTTGGCGTTCAGGTTATCGGGGTAAATGTAAATACGATCACCTCCATGAACGAAAAAGCGCCGCCGCAGAACATCCTGCGGCGGCACTGGGTGGTTATTCTTCTGTTTGCGGCTGCACCGCTTTTAGCTCCTGCACATGCGCCAGATCGACGAAATGGGTGGCATAGCTCCGCTCGATCTCCGGGCTGCCGCTTTTACTGAATTGCAGCGGAATGACCGGCTTGTGACCGGTCCCGTTTTTCTTGCGGACACCCCAGCGTTTGTAATAGCAGAAGGACGGCTTCAAACCATGTGCCTGCGCATACACGCGCATCTGGTGCAGCACGAAGGACAGCCGTTTCAGGTTGGCATTGCACACGGCTTCGAGATACCGCACTCGTCCAAACCGCCAATCCTCATATTTCTGTTTCGGCAGGATGCCCGTGTCGATGAGCACATCCACCGGCGCGGCATAACCGCGCGATTGAAGTTGATGGTACATGGAGCTGTGGATCTTGCCGGTCAGCTCTTTTTCGTTCATGCGCCGCACCTCCCATCTGCAATTTCAACTATACCACAGCGCACCTGCAAATGCAAAAGCGGAAGCCGCAGGTGATCCCTGCGGCTTCCGGCTGCACCGTTATTCTTCTTCGGCATCCACGTCCGGTTCGTCGGATTCTTCTGTCTCCGGCTGCTCAGCAGTGTCTTCCTCGTCCTGCTCCAGCGCGTCCTCGATCAGTCCGATGATGAACTGCTTCTGTTTGAGGTTGTTCTTTTTGAGATACGCTTTCAGTCGCTCGAAGAGTTCCTCCGGAAGCTGGATTGCCATCGTTCTCATATCGCCTGTCATTTTTTGTTCTCCTTCATGTCGTAATAATTTTGAATTAGCTGTTCCACATATTCGCTGAGTGTTTGTCCGGATCGTTCCTGCTCCTGCCGCACGCGCATATGGAGCGCTGTGTCGATTTGCGCGCAGAGGTTTTTCTTGTCTGCCATTGGGCTTCATCCTTTCTGTTCTTGATTGCAAGGCAAGCATACTGTAAGCTTTGGCACAAAGCTATTCATCAGAAGCAACAAAGAAGCGGCGCAGAATGAAGCGTATTACATACCGAGCGAAACAACTTCTTTCAGGCTTTTCATGATAAACTCCACGCACGGGATGGCGACGGAATTACCAAGCGCCCGGTATCTTGCCGAGTCCGACGCGCCGGGGATATTCGTCCAATCGTCTGGAAAGCCCTGCAATCTCTCGCACTCCAAAGGCGTGAGTCTGCGAATGAGCTGCGCATACTGCCGATCCGATTCTACGACCAGATCCGTCGCATCTTTCGCTTGTCTGGCACTCTGCGTACTGGCAATATTGTCATTTTTGAACTCGTCCACGCGCTGCCGTGCGTAGACCGCGTGGCGATCTAATCCCGAGGATTGAGTTATCCCGAGATTGCCTTGCAGCGGTTCACAAATCTCTTGGTTTTTCACTGCTTTCTGTGTACTGTCCACAAATAACCTCCAGATAAGAAAAATTATAAAAACACCTCTATGAACTCCACCTGCTGCGGGTAATTATTGATCGATTCGTTCACGATCATGACGTTGCCCTCGGCTTTGCCGTCCTCGAAATAGGGCGCAGTGTTCATCGAAATATTGATCATGCCCTCCGCGACTTTTTCGTTCAGCTTTTCCGCAATTTCTTCCGGGCTGAGATTGTCCCAGCCACCCTCGACGGCTGCATCGTCATAAACGATGCCCGTCTTGGGATCGTCCTTGGTCTGCGCAGGCTTGCGGATCAGGCGGACGGCGGTGAAAATGCCGACCGTAATCGCAGCGGCGAGGCCGACAACGGCGAGGATAACGAGGGTTCTAGACTTCGCGTCCCGTTTTTCAAATTTGTGCATAATTTTGTCCTTTCTGTGTTGGGACGCGGAACCGATCTCCGGCTGGTCGCGCGCCCGGTATGATGGATGTTTGGTCATGAGGTCAAGCCTCCTTTCGGACGAGCAGAGCTATCTGCCCATGAAAAAAGCGCCCACCTTCAGGGCGGACGCAGACAATGAATGCGATATTTCACTGGATACCTCCTGCTTTTTATTTCGTCGCTTTTCTGTAAGCGTCGATGACTGCGTCCTTCAGCGCCGTGCGTGCGCCAGCCGTGATGGGGTGGAAAACATCCGTGTACAGTGTCTTTCCGTTCTTGTTGAATGCTTTCTGCGGCATGAAGATGTTCAGTCCCTGCTTGGATTCTGCCAGCCGGACGCCGTGTACCTTGAACATCCCGTCAAAGGTGACGGTCGCGTAGGCTTTGATCTTCGCGCCTGCGTCGGCAATGTAGTCGATTGTAACTTCCATGTTAGAAAAGTCCATGTTTCAAATTCCTCCTTGTCATACTTCGTAAACGGTATCACCCTTCACCAGATGCCGCGCAAGCTGGCGCAGGCACAGGCCGCGTTTGCGCAGACGCGCAAGCAACTCTGGCGGGATGGTTTGCAGGACGGCTTCTGCATTTTCGTCGCTGCGCGCATAGTCCTCGCAGAGCGAGTCGCAGCTTCCGCACGCCTGCTCCAAAGCAGTCAGCAGTGCTTCCTGCGTGCTTTTCAGCATCGTCAGCGTATCAAGCACCGCCGCTGCGCTCATCTGGCGGCTGGTCAGGAGGATACTGCGCCGACCGGTCGCCATCGCCGTCATTGGGCCCATTGCTGCCAGGTGACATTTCGCGGCCATTTCCGGCTTCACCTCCAGCTCCAGCCGGAGCATCGTTTTTGTCTGTTTCATGTTCGTTCCTTCTTCTGAGATAAATTTCCCGCAGTGAACCGCAGGTCGGTTCATGCACCAGCACGAGATCGCCGTTCTCGATCTCCGCCGGGAACATACTGAACTGCGGCTGGATGTACGGGCGCGGATCGTAATTTGTCATGATCAGTTCGTCGTATGTTGCGCCGGCTCTCTGTGAGAGGGGATTGCTGCGCCGAAACGCGAGGATAAAAAAATCGCCGTACAGACTGCGGATGAACGGGCAGTCATTGTACGACACGACGATGTATCCCGCACATTGCGAGAGAATGTGGTGCAGTTCTTCGTGCTTTTCCTTCGGGAAGTCGACGGCATATAGACTCTCGGCATCAAAATACGGCGGGTCACAGTAGATCAGGCTGTCCGACCCGTCACGTTCCCGAATGATGTCCAGACAATCTTTATTCTCAATGATCACATCCTGCAAGCGTTTCGAAGCATCATCAAAAAGGTAAAGAAAATTCGTGAGGTTGTTCGGCCTGACACCGAACGAGCTGGTCGTGCCGCTGAAACTGCCGCGACAGACCTTGTAATACGCGGCCGCCCGCTGGACATCGAACAGGTTGCTTCGCCCCCGCAGGATTTGCAGGAGTTCTTCCCGTTCCTCGCCGGAGAAGCATTCCATCACGGCATTTCGCTCGTCTGCGATACGCTGCTGCAAAAGCTCTTTGTGCTTCATAAATTCTTTCAGGAGATCGAACTCAGCTCTGGAGTGGAGCGGCAGGAATTTCAGCTCCTGCACAAGTTGGATCGTACATTCCCGCGCACAGAGGAACAGATTTACAAGGTCGCAGTTGAAATCGTTGTAGATGTCCATGCGGCTGATCTTCGGCTGCATGCCGAGCAGGAGCGCGCCACCTCCGCCGAACGGCTCCAAGTACAGTTTTGGTCTTGGCGGGAACACCTGCCAGATGTACGGGATCAGCTTTTCCTTGCTGCCGATCCAGGGGATAAACGGTCTAGTGATCCCGGCCACCTCCGTCCGGCTTCTCGGAGAAATTTTCCATTGCCTGCTCCAAGCCGCAGATCGCCGCATCCAGACCGGCGCGCATTTCCTTGAGCTGCCGGATGGTGGAGTAGAGTTCCGCCGCGTTGCTGGCGTAAAAATATCCCTCACGGCTGCTGGCGATGGGGACAGCCTTACGCCGCAGACGGTTGACCTTCTTCCGCAGGTCGCTCTCGCGGAGATTCTTCTGTCGCACGAGGTCGCGGCTGCAAATGAGACGCTCGCGCCCAAAGCAGAAGCGTTTCAGATAGTCGCGCAGTTCTTCATCATTCATGTTTGTCCTTTCCGGGCCGATTTCCCGGAAAAGGGCGCAAAAAAGAAGGGCGGCTTTCCTCTACCCGGAAAACGGCCCTTCTGCAATTTCATTATTCACTTGGGTGGTTCGAGCGGTTTGCCGCCCAGAATCAGTTCAAAGAGCTTCTGCTCCTGCGGCGGATCACCGCCAGCCGAGCGCCATCCGGCAAGGAACGCAGCGCGGATGATGTCATAGAGCGCCTGATGCGCTTCGTCTGCCTCGGCTCCCTCCAGAAAAGCGTCCAGCGCCTTTTCAAATTCGTTGCTCATCATGATTTTTCACCACACAATTTCGGTATATACTCGTTCTGTGTGGTATTTTACCATGATTTTCTCCAAAATACAACATAGTCCGCGTATTTGCGCAAAGTATATCGACGAATACTATAGGCATCTCTCGTAAAATAGAGGCAGCAGGGAGGTGCGTCATGGATAAGCACTATAAGGATTACATCCAGATCGGGTTGAATATCATGCGGTACCGCAAAGAACAGGGGCTGACGCAGGATCAGCTTTCCGAGATGGCGGGCTATTCGCGCAATCATTTGCAGCGCGTCGAAACCGCCGTCTGCAAGCCGACTGTCGGTCTGCTTCTGGATGTGTCGGAGGTTCTCGGCGTTCCGGTGGAACGGCTGATGGAAATACGGAAATAAGACGAGCGTCTGCTTCGGCAGGCGCTTTTTACATCCCCATCTGCGGTTCCTGTGTCTGCTCCTGCTGCTGTTCCGGGATCGGCTCGTGCAGCGGGCCGAAATCCGCGCGGTTGACCATGCCGTAGGGCGTGATCTCCGCGCCGTACTGTTTGAGGACATCTTCGGCATAGGCTTCGCGGTTCAGGTGCTTGTAGATCAGGTCTGCATCCTTGCCGCCGAGAACGAATTCCAGCTCATCACGCACCAGCGCGTCCTTATCGCGTATTTTTGTCTCGAAACAGTATTGCGGCAGCTTTTCAATGCGGTCGAAGACATCGTCCAGCGTCTCACACTGCGTCGCACCGACCACCGCCTTGAATTTTGTAAGCAGGCCACTGGCTTTCAGTTCCTGAAGAGCCTGTGCCAGCTCGTTGATCCTCGGAAGGTCTTCCACGTCGGTCAGCAAGGTGTTCAGCCGCGGTACGATGGCATCGCAGCCGGTGAACTGCGCGTCGTACCACTCCGGCGCGTCGAGTTCTTCCTGCACCTCCAGCAGCCGCTGTTCTGTTGCAGGCAAGTCCAGAACAGCTGTTTTCTGCTCATTTTCATGATTCATGAGTGTCAAGCGGATCATATAGGAAATTTCCCGCTGTGGCTCATGCTCCGGCAGCGGCTCCAATTCCTCCATGCGGACAACGTAGCCGTGCGGGGTGAACGCACCGGCTTCGCTCTCGCACATCTGTTTGCCGATTTTTGCATAGTCAAGAAGATCATATACGCTGTCCGGCAGGGCATCCAGATCCTCCCGAAAGCCGTTTTCTACATAGAATTTTCCGAGATCTTCGTCCGTATGGATATCTGCAAGCACATGACAACGATTCACGTTGGCAGCCAGCATCATCAGCTCCGGTACGGTAATGATTCCGCTGTTTTCCTGCATATGCTTGTTGACCTGCATCTGCAAGAGTCCTTCCAGCGCTGTTTCCTGATAGCTATCCAGCTTACTGAGCTGCTCGGTCAGGGAATTGAACTCGAAGATCGACATACTCTCGTCCAGATGCGGGGCGAGATAGTCAAAGCAGTAAAACTCATCCACCTGCCAGTAGACATCGCCCGGCGACTTGGTGTGAATCTGCTCGAAAGCGTCCATCATTTCGTAACGGCTGACAGGAAACGTCAGCTCCACGCCGCGTTCATCGCTCGATGCGCTGCTTACCAGATAGACCTCACATACTTTGCGCAAGGGTCATTCCTCCTGTCTGTTCCTGTTCAAATCGTTCCTGCTCGGTCTGGATGTCCCAATCGACCGCCTGCCAAAGATGGGCATACAGATCCATACTGCCGACACGGATCTCATGCTGCTCCACGCTCTCCCCAAACCCGTCACTGGCTTGTCCGGCTGCAAAGCGCTTCAGATTGTCCAGTTCTGCGCCGGTCAGTTCCCCAGAAACCATACATTCGGCCACGCCCCAAAGCTTGCCGTTCCTTGCTTCGGCTTTGAAAAAGAGCGACCGCACCTTTGCGTCAACGCCGTCGCTTCGGTTGTAGTATTCCATGAATCCGCGCGGCGTGTTCAAAAACTTTGATTCACGTTCCAAGGCGCCGGTGATGGTATCCGCATAGCCAACTGCATCGCTGTCGGGAAGCGTGAGCTCCTCACTTTCGTAGTCGCCCCAGTCATTTTTTTCATAATAACCGAGCTCCAACGGCATGTAAAGCCTTAATTCCTGCGGCTTTACCACAGAAAAATCATCCTCGCCGGGGACGAGAGAAAGCCCGCGCCCATTATCCCATTTCATTAAAAGCTGACCAGCATCGTCAATGCCCTGCACCGTTCCGGTCATGCCTTTCGGGATTGGCTGCGGATCGTTCATCATGGAATCCAGCCGGATGCGCGTTCCCGGTGGAAACTGCTCACGCAGAAGCTTTACCATATAGGGTTTCATAAATGGCATATCACATTCCTCCCATCTGCATTTCCTGTTTTTCTGTCTGCTCTGGTCGCTGATATTGCTTGAGAGACTCTTTTGCCCAATCTGGCAGGAACTCATCTTTCAGAACGCCAATAAAATCATTCCGATTCCAGCGCGTCTGTTCGCCGTCGCCAAGGCAGATACAAAGGATGGAGTGCCCGCGTGCGGTCGGGCTGCACCCAAAGCCACTCTGCGCCAGCCAGAGCTGATTCTCAGGTGACCAGTATTCTTCTTTCAGGGTATTTGGCGAGAGAACAAGCACCTTGCCGGTGTAATCCAGTTCGCTCGAATCCGGTTCGCACTGCTTCTGGTCGAACATTCCAAGATCCATGACGAGCTTTCTGTAGTTTGAAATGAAGCCGTCCAGAATGGCAGAATGACTTCGGGCTGCGAAGCAGTAATTATGCATTTCATCCTCCGGAATGTAATGGCTTTCCGCCCAAGCTCGGTTGTCCGGACGGAAACGTCCATCGCCGCGCCGCTCCTGCACGGTGTTCGCTAAAACGTGTTCCACGCGCTTATAGCCGTAAAGCTCGACGATCTTTTCCACCGTGCCGTCCTTCAGATGCATCCCGTCGAAATTTTCCCGGATAAGGACATCGATTCCGCCCGCGCACGCACAATTCTCACGGAAGCTCTCGCGCCACTTGTCAAGTTCGCCGCGCTCCTGTGCGGTTTTGGCGTTGTAGGGATAAACCGGGATTTTACTCTGCATCACTGTTCTCGCTTTCTGCAGTCAGAATATCGTTCAGCGCGTACAGGCTGTGTCCGGAGGCCAGCAGGCATTGCAGGATCGAGCGCGGTACATCCGTCAGATCATGCCCGTACGATGCCGGATAGACGGCAATCACGCCAGCATCCTCACTGGCCTCGCAATCCAGCTTGGTGTCTGCCGTGATCCCAGCCTTTTCTCGCGCCCAGTCCGGCACGGAAACCGTAAACTCTCGGAGCACCTCGTCCAGCGTCATGTCCCGGTGTTCTGTCTCTGCCGGGCCGCACTCTGCGGCGACTGCCTCCAGAAACTCGCATGCTTGCTCGTTCAGCGCATCGATGAGCATGAGCAGCTGATAGGTGCTCACACTCTCCGGCATAAGCAGAATGCCGCCATTGAGCTGCACCATAGAAATTAACTTTGCATCCTCCATCCCGCAGAGCTTGAACATCCCCTCCGGGATGACGGCATTGCGGTTCCGGTTGATCACCTGAAATTCCATTTTCGTTCCTCCTTTACATTCCGCCCATCTGTATTTCCTCAGATGGGGCTAAATTATAATCTTCTTCATTGCACGGGTTTTCTTCACCATAAAGATCAAACACGATATCATCTACCGCCTTCCGAACGGCTGGGTCCTGCGTGATTGTGCGGAATCGGAAACCAGTTGTTGCCTCATGCGGCAGTTCTTCGCGGATGCAGTCCAGATATTCGTTGGCATCTATGAACTGTTGCGCATCGCCATTGATAAAGCTGACACTTCCCACAATTTGCGCGTCAGTAGATGTCTTCGTCATCTTCGTCCTCCGGCACATACAACGCCAGCCTTGCGGCATCTGCCAGATGTGCGCAGATGGCAAGAACACCGGTCACGCCAATGATCATGCCAAGTGTAATTACAATTGCTTTTTTCATGACAAAACCTCCATTCTATAACGTCATTTCGTATGTCTGCTTTGAGGTGTGCAGATCATCCAGAACTGCCTTCGGCAAGCCCTCCTTGCGCACAACGAATCCACGGCTGCACGCTGCGCCGCCATGCGCGTCGCAAAATTCAATTCCAACGGCTTCATAATTGATGTACCCAATCAGCTTTTCCGGGACAGGGAACGCGCCGCAGTCCACCAGATACTTTCCAATGGACTGTGCACTGCCGCATCCTGGCAGAATGACGTAATCATCCAGCCGCTCCGTCAACTGCGAAATGTCTTTCGTGCCGGAGATGCTGTTTGCATCCAGCATCCCAGCGAATTTGTCACAGTCGACCTCCGGCATATGCTCCAGCCGCTTGGCAAGCTGATTGATGCGCTCGACTTCGCCCTCTGCGGCAAGATCTACGCCGCTCAGATACAGCCCTAAATTCATGACCTCGCTTGCTGCACCCTGAATCGTGACCGTTTTGGACATAGATTTCAAGCTTTCCATCGTTGCAGCCACGTCTTCTTTTTCTGCTGGAGTCGTCACAGGGAAGGAGAGCAGCACCTGCTTCCCAGTCTCGCCCTGCCTTAAAAACAGCGTCACCATGCCATGCCCTCCATTCTTACATCCTGTTCCTGCTGATATCTCTCTGCCGGATCATCCCGCATCAGCTCGTCCAGCGTCAGTGTGCCGTGGTAGGAAACGTAGCCACGATCTACAAATACGCCGTCCTCCTGAAGCATCCGTTTTACGCCGTAATCACCATAGTTATAGAAATCTTCAAGGTTCTCGTCATATTCGTAATGACCGGACTGCTGGATCATGTATTTTCCGAGTTCCTCCGGCGTGTGGACATTCGGTGCAAAATAGAACTGATCCAGATTTTCTGCCAGCTGGCGGATATTTGCTGCGCACGTCGGTTTCGCCATCTGGCAGACCGCGCCGAGCTTCTCAAAATTCTGCTCCTTGAAATTTGAACACGCCTGGCACAGCCGGTTCAGTTCAAAGAGCGATTCGTGTTCAAAGTCCAAAGCGCAGTTGACCTCGTCCGGGAATCGGCTGTCTGAAACCAGCATCTGCATTTCGCCGCAGGATGGAATCCCGGCACGAAGCATCGCGCGTTCCAGCTTGATCCGGCTTGCCAGAAGCTGCACCCACTCCTGTTTCTTTGGATCATCTTCACCTGTGGCTCGGATTTTCAGCTCCAGGATGCAGTTTTCCGCCATCCAGATCGGAGGCAGATGCTTGCGGTCATACGCCTGCTCCAGCTTGATGCCGTTGTCGTACACAACACCGTATCTCGTTACATACCCCGGCTGCCCGGAGATCAACGCCAAAGCCGTCTCCTTTCCATCCAGATTTTCCAGTTTTTTCGGATCACAGGCACCGTGGACGGTCAGATAGTGCCGTTTGCCAACCAGCTCCAAATCATTAAAATCTGAAACGACCGTCACCTCTCTGACGCAGAAGGAAAGATCGATCAGCTCGTCCGCTGCGGATAATCCGAATCGCTCCACCGCTGCATTAAATTGCAGCAGTTCATATCGGTCGAAGCTCTCCAATTGCTTTCCAAGCCAGTCCAGTTCGTCCACGTTTGCCATCGTGCCAATTAACCGCTCCAGAGCAGGGCAGTCTGCCGTGCCAATGTCTGCAACGAAGCAGTCCTGCTCCACCACCGCGCCGCTCTGAATTCCATTCAACGCACGAATCGTTTCCTCGTATTGAGCTTCCGGAATTGGGAACTCGACTGTGACAGTTCCCAATTCTGGGATATTGTTATTTTTCAGCGATGCTTTGAACAAGGATCTGCCTCCTTCCATTGATTTCTTCCATGTCTGTCAGCACGCAGCTTCCATTTCCGTGGTCACACTGAAAGCCGTGCGCCATGTAATTGCAGTGCTGACAGCGTTCATAGTCACTGCACACCAGCGGCTCCGGTGGGTCACGCGGGCAGTCCGGCGCACACCGGCTGATGTGCAGATTCCAGTGCTTTGATTTATCTACAATGATCGTTCACCTCCAAGAACGCAAAAAAGCCGAGACTTCCAAACGAAATCTCGGCTCTCTGCGAAATATTACATTGTCTGCTCCATTGTGGGGTGTTGATTCCGTTCCTGCTGCGGCAAAAGCAGCTCGATCTGCTCCTGCACACTGTGGAGCTGCTTTTCCTCGGCATACGAGAGTGTCGCGTCGTCCTCCAGCGCAAACTCGCAGGCATTTTTAATCACAGCAATCTGCTCGTCTGAAAAAAGACGCTGGCTTTCCACAAGACCGGCACGGACGGCGAAGTCCTGCTTTGCCGCTTCGTAGTTTTCCATGAAGTAATGCCCGGCATGAACACCCTGTCGGTCGAAGTCCCATTCCCACGTCACAAATTTAGCGCCCGTTTTGCAGGAACGCCCGGCCAGCACTGCATCACCGAAATCCGCAAGCACCTTGTAGCTATCTTCCAGACCGATTGCTTTCAGCGCAGGCGCACGTTCAAAGATCCGCATATACTCTTTGACATGCCCGGCAGTCTGTATCACCGTTCGAAGCTGCCGGTCTACTTCCGGTCCTGTGATATCTGCCGGTCTAAACCGGACGATACCGTCTCTGTCAACCGAGCAGAGCGGCTGTCCATTCCATTTGACGCGGATCAGACCGTCCTCCAGTAGCCTTGCATCCAGCTCCTTGCGCAGGAGCTTCTGTTCTACCTCTTGCAGAAATCTTTCCTTCTGCGGTGTAAGTTCTTCGTTCATCCAATACCTCCAATCCTAGCGCCCTTTTTGAGCGCAAAAAAGCGCTGGTCATTGTTTCGTCAAAACCAACAATCCAGCGTCCATAATTTTGTGAAAGAATTTTCCCCGATTTTTCTGAAAACCAGCCGCCGCAGCCCTCTGAAAAAGGGCGCTGTCGCCACAATTCCGCTTGAATATGGAAAAACAGAGGTTCAAATCCCGTTTGAACCTCTACAAGCTGCGATTTCATCTATGGAGTTACCTAAGAATTTTGAGAATAAAAAATTGCCGAACCCATTGAGATGACTGGCTTTTTTGCCATTTCATCTATAGTGTTCGGCAATCATGTGTGATCACTACACTAAAGATGAACCCCAGACTTGTCGAAGTAGCTTCAATCAGCAGTAAAATCAAGCACGTTTCCGCAAAATACGTTCTCCACCATATTGAACTTTCGCTGTTTTACTTGATCCGTTTCTGGATATCCTCCGCAGACGGCAGCTGTTTTTCCAGCTCCTCCGGCAGCTTGCTTGTGACCTGATAAGCACTCACGCCGATGGGTTTGCTCATATCCTTCAGCGAATATTCCACGACTAGATCATTTTTGCTCTTGCACAGCAGCAACCCGACAGACGGATTATCCTGTTTCTGTTTCAAGAGTCCATCGACTGCGGAAAGATAGAAATTCAACTGCCCTGCGTACTCCGGCTTAAATTCGCCGGTTTTGAGTTCAATTACCACGTAGCAGCGGAGGTTCAAGTTATAAAACAGCAGGTCGATATAAAAATCGTCGCCGCCGACATTCAGATGATACTGATTGCCGAGAAACGCAAACCCGGTCCCAAGCTCCAACAGAAGCTTCGTCACATCTTTCACGAGCGCCTCTTCGATTTCCCGTTCCAGCATATCCGTCTTGAACGGGATAAAATCGAAAATATACGGATCTTTCATCGTCTGGATGGCAAGTTCACTCTGTGGGGACGGCAGCCGCAATTCAAAATTAGATACCTTTTCGGCCAGCGCCTGCCGCTGATATAGGTCACTCTCGATCTGATGCACCAGAACGTTGCGCGACCAGCCGTTTTTTCGACTCTGTTCTGCATACCACAGCCGTTCGACTTTGTCCGCGACCTTATCCAACAGAACAACGTTATGGCCCCACGGAATTTGTGCAACAGGTTGTTGCACAAATTCATCGGCTGAATACGCCTCCGCGAACTTCGCCATATATTTGAGATTCCGGACGGAATATCCCTTCATCTCTGGAAAGGACAACTTGATATCCGCGGCAAGGTTTTCAACAAACCTGCTGCCCCAAACCTTATGCGCGTTGATGACCGTACCGATGGCGTGATACAGCCGAAGCAGCTCGCAGTTTACCTGAACCGCCGCGCGATACTGCGCCGTGCGGATCTCCTGCTTGACTTGCTCGACTGTTTCCAGATATTCGTTTGCATTCATCAGCATCATTCATCTCTCCCTACAGACTTATTGTAACAGAGGAAAACGGGAAAAGCAAATGTACAATGTGTGCTGCCAGCCCAATCAAGCACATTGGAAATACCAATTATGCCTTTAACCGCTCCCTATCCAGTGACAACTTCAGCAACAGCATCTTGAATTCCGGCGATATCCATGACGCGAATTCGCAGCCAATCATCGGATGCGCAAACGTTCCGCCGCCTTTACCTTGTTTGGAAGCGATACCGGTCGCCTTTGTTTTCTCGATCCATAGCTTTGGTGTCAAAGTAAACGAGGCAGTTTTCTTTTTCTCTAAAAGTTCAATGTAGCCCGCTTCTCTATAATCGGGGTTATTTTCCTGCTCCCACAGATTTAAAAAGGCTAGTGTATTTTCACTGCGCAGCCAGCTCTGTATCACATATCCCGGGGTATTCTTGCTGTGATTTCGTGCAAGCTCAGTCAGTGAAATGTAACTATCCTCCTGCTTTTGGGGCTGAGACTTCGACTGCTTTCTCTGTTCCATGCGGGCCAACACCTCCGCCTTACTTCTCTTATAGCCGGCAAGAACAGAAAGCCTGTATTCGTCAATCTCATTGTCCTTCGCAATTCGCAATATAATTCGGTCCCGCTCCTCACAGGTGATGATATCCTCAGCTACGAGGGGCTCCAACAAGTTTCCGATACCGATCATATCCACCAAACTAAGTTTCTCTGCCACATCTCTCACCTCTTAAGGTTATTGTAGCATAATGTACAGAAATATAAAAGATGGATCATTTCTGAGCCATAATATGCGAAACATAGCGCGTACTTTTTCTCGGCAAGCCCTCCTTGTCATAATCAATGTTACAGCGTGCCGCCTTTTCAAATTGTACATCCAGAAACTTCTTTAGCCCGATGATCGCCACATATTTTCCGTTAGAAAGAAGATGGTCTACCGCGGCACGAGTCCATTTTGCCTTTCCAGTCGGAGACGGTATTTGTTTTGAAAAAAGCATATCTGCAACCTTTCCCAAACTTGCACCTGCCATGTAGAGGTCAAAAACCAGGGCAACGTTATCTGCTTCACTCCTGTTGATTTCAAGTGTCCCGTTGTTGGTCAAAGTAAAACCATATGGTATTCTCATGTTTTGTTCCTCCTAAAATAAAAATTCCTATGTTTGCTATCTCATCCAAGAGATAAAACATAGGAATAAATGATATTTTGTTACCTTCTGCGTTGCCATTCTGCACAGCTTTTGAGTTATTTCATGTGATTCTCCAGCAGAAAAAGCAAAAGCCGTGTATAACTCAAGTTATACACGGCTTTTGTCTAATTTGGAGGTGCCGCCCAGATTTGAACTGGGGAGTGAAGGTTTTGCAGACCTTTGCCTTACCACTTGGCCACGGCACCGGATATGAAAATAGGAATGCTGCGAAGGCATTCCTATTTATTTGGAGCGGGTGACGAGGCTCGAACTCGCTACCTCCACCTTGGCAAGGTGGCGCTCTACCGGATGAGCTACACCCGCATAATGGTGCCTCCGGTCGGAGTTGAACCAACGACACGCGGATTTTCAGTCCGCTGCTCTACCTACTGAGCTACAGAGGCATATTGAGGCGAGATCACTCTCGCCTCAATACATTATGGCGACCCGGAACAGACTCGAACTGTCGACCTCCAGCGTGACAGGCTGGCGTGCTAACCGACTGCACCACCGGGCCAAGTAAATTGGTGGAAAGTACAGGGCTCGAACCTGTGACCCCCTGCTTGTAAGGCAGGTGCTCTCCCAGCTGAGCTAACCTTCCGTTCCATCAAGCCGCATCTCTCAGCGACGTGTGTATTATAACGGCCAGTTCGGCAAATGTCAAGAACAATTTTTAAAATCGTGAAACTTTTTCACTGGCGGCTACACCGGCTGCAATTCCATGCTTGAGAATACCTCCGTCAGCATGGTATCATAGCTGGTGCCGGCGCCCTCCGGCACGCTGACGGTCAGCGCGTAGCAGTAGCTGCCGTCGGAAATCACCTTGCAGCGGTACATACGCCCGCCCTCGTCGGAGGCCGCGTACCACGCAAACTGCCAGACGGGCCGGTCCTTGCCGCCGCTCTTATACACGTGCAGCGCGGACGCATCGAAGCCCGACAGCCGCCGGACGATCGCGGCGGCGGGCGCGGCGTCCAGAATTTCCGTCGTGATCTCATAGCCTCCGCCCGGCTGGGTATAGATCTGCCGCGCACCGCGCTCGGCAAAGACCTCCTCGACCGCGTCCTGCGGCAGGGCAATGCGGATCGCATAGGCCGCGCCGCCTTCAGCCGGCACACAGCCGCCGTCCACCGTTTCCCAGACTGTCTGCGCCGAGCAGGCGCACAGCAGCGCGCTCAGCGCCGCCATCCAACCGATCAGAATTCGCTTCATACCAGATCGCCTCCAATAGAAAGGAATGGTTCCATGCTTGTTTTCCTGCTTCTAATGAATGCATCCGGCTTCGCAATTATGCTGCTGGATAAAAATCTTGCCCGCTGTCACCGCCGCCGTGTCCCGGAGGCGCTGCTGCTGGCGTTTGCGGCCTGCTTCGGCAGCCTCGGTGTGCTGGCGGGGATGTATGTCTGCCGCCACAAGACGAGAAAGCCGCTGTTTACCATCACGGTCCCGCTGCTGCTTCTGGCGCAGTGCGCGATCTTGTATTTCCTGCTTCGCTGATCACTGGCGCAGCTTGCGCTTGTTGCCCTTGCTGTCGACGATGTAGGTGTTGTCGAGCTGCTGGCGCAGATCGCCGACGACGGAATCGATATACGCCCGGCGCAGCACGGCGCGCTCCTCGTTCTCCTCCGGTGTGAGGCCGACGGTCTTGGCCTTGCGGGCCAGCTCATTGATGCGGTCAATGTCTTCTTTTTTCATAGCAGATGCTCCTTACAGAAATCTTGTAATTTCAACGCAGATGCGGCCCTTTTTCGTATTGCCGCCGACGGCGTCCAGCCGGATCTTGCCAAGACCCCGGACGGTGATCACGTCGCCCTCCGCCGTCTGCTTGTCGCCCTTTACGCAGGGCGCGTAGTTCAGCTCGCATTTTCCGGCGCTGATATACTCCGCAGCCTTGCCGCGGCTGATGGAAAAGCCGGAGGAAACAATGCCGTCGAGCCGCAGGGAGGGTACGGTGTCGTGGATCTGCCGGACCTTCTGCTCCGGCACGGAAACGTCCGGGAGCATGATGCGCTCCACGTGCAGCCTCGTGCGTCCGGCGGACAGAAAGTTCTGCAGCAGATACGGCAGCACCTCGCGCGTGACGAGAAAGTCGCAGCGGCCCTCGGCCACATAGATATCTCCAATCGTCTCGCGCTTCACGCCGCAGCCCATCAGCGCGCCGAGAAAATCCCGGTGCGTGAGCATATCGCCCTCGAAATAGGATGCGCGGACGGCGGCGATCGGCCCGTCCTCGCTCTCCAGCCAGCTCTCGTCCAGATAGTCCGGCAGATAGCAGCAGATCTCGCGCTCAGCCATGGGCGGCCCGCCGTAAAACCGGATGTCCTGCCCGCGCAGCAGCTCGGCGGCAAGCATCTGCTCCCGTTTGGACAAAAAGCACGTTGAGGCCGGGATGCTGCGCGCGGCGGCGTTCGTCATGCGCTCGTACACTCTGGCCAGCAGCATTTCGTCTTCCTTTGTCTGCGCCATGCGCGCGATCTGTTCGCGTTTGTCCATTGCTCCGCCCCCTTTCGGTCTGTATTGTACCAGTCCTGCGGGAAAAATGCAATCCTGTCCGGATTTTCTGCCTGTTTTCATTACAGTTCTGTTACAAACAGGCCGGTTTGCTTGCAATCCTCCCGGCTGCCGCCTATACTGGATATAAATATACGTGGAAGGGGGCATCGCCTTGAAAAAACTGCTTTGCGCGCTGCTTGCAGCTGTGCTGACGCTGACACTTATGATCCCCTGCACAGCAACGGACTTTGCAGGCTTTTCCGACCAGCAGGAGATCGAAAACAACAACGCCGTGCGGATGCTCTACGACCTCGGCCTGATCTCCGGCTATTCGGACGGCAGCTTCGGCCCGCAGAACCCCATCCGGCGCGAAGAGGTCGCCAAGCTGATGGCGCTTTTGTGCGAGGCGGAGCCGCAGGCCCAGAACGCCTCCGCTCCGTTCTATGACAGCACCACATCGTGGGCTGCAGATTATATCGCCTACTGCGCCGAGCACGACATTATCGCCGGCAGCAGCGGGCGCTTCCGCCCAGCGGACCATGTGACGATCCGCGAGCTTGCAAAGATGCTGCTCGTCATTCTCGGCGAGGACGCTTCGCGCTATGTCGGCGCGAGCTGGGCGCAGAACGTCGACGAGGACGCGTTTGTGAAGGGGATCTACGCGGGCGTCTCCGCCAACTATGACTCCGCCGCTACGCGCGATACGGCGTGCCTGCTGATCTACAACGCCATGCTCTGCCCCAAGGTCGCGGACGCCTCGCTGGAGGGCGATCAGCGCTATGTGCTCGACGGCCTGATGAACCCCATGTCGTATCTGGAGATCCGTTTCGGTCTGACGCGTTACACCGCCACGCTGACCGGCAACGAATGCGCCGATCTGACGAGCGCAGGCAATACGCTTTCCGCCGGGACGAGCAAGCTGGCCGGTCACAAGGCGTTCGATATCTCTACGGATCTCAGCCTGCTTGGCCGGAACGTTGATATCTATGTGAAGGACGGCACGGTCTTCGGCATTCCCTGCTATGCGGTCGACGAGGTCTATTATACCTTCACCGACGCGTCCCAGCTCAAGGAGATCTGTGCCGGCGGCGGCTTCCGCCTGACGGAGGAGACGGCATATTACTACAACTACACGCCCTCGAACAAGGATATCCTGAACACGCTGTCCGAAAATGACAAGATCACCGTGATCGACCACGACGGCGACAACGCGTTCGACGTGGTCCTCGTCACGACGAGCTATCCGGCGACGGTCACCTCCGTCTCCCCGCTGACGGTCGACGTCGACGGCGAGACCCAGACCGTCCGCGCGTTCAGCAGCACCGACGTGTTCACTGTCGGCGAGGCGGTCTACTACAGCCAGATCTGCGGAAACGGATATATCCGCAGGCTCAGCTGACAATTGCAAAACAGACCAAAGGGGCTGCCTCTTAGCGAGGCAGCCCCTTAGTCTGTCAAAAAACTGCTGTCACCACGTTTTTGCGCAGGACTATCGAGGTCTATGTAGGGACGGATGACTCTGTCCGCCCGCAGAGTAAACCGATTTTACGGAATTTCATGCGAATTCGCAACATTTTCAGGGCCGACAGAGTCGTCGGCCCCTACTACGCCTTTAGGGACAGCGTCGAAAATTTTGAGCTGTCCCAAGCTTCGTGGGAAAAGACCGGAAAAACCGAAGGGGAGTTCTGGTCGGTTCAAGGAGGCCCGGAGGGAAATCGAACTCCCTCCGGGCTGCAAATTTCTAATATGAACTCCTGCGTTGTAAAGTCTACATATCTTTTACAACCCCAGCAGCTGCTTTTTCTTCGCGTCGAATTCTTCCTGAGAAATGACGCCGCTATCAAGTAAATCTTTATATTTTTTCAGTTCGTCGGCGTTTCCTGCGTTTGCATTGTCCGGTTTATCTCGCAGCATCTTTTTCTTTTCCATAATCGCGCTTTTCAGTTCCTCAGCATTTTTCAGGTTTGCAATCTTAAATTTCATGCCTGTGCCGACCAACTTTAAAGCGTTCTTGCCTATAGTTACATTATTGATATCTTCAAAACCAAACTCTTTTGTTTTCTTCCTGCTCAATTTACACAAAACGGAGTCTGTATAGACAACAAGTTCCTTTTTTGCTTCACGTTTGGTTAAGAGGGTAAATGCCAGAGCAAACACCAGAAATGCATAAGATACAAGCGGAAGCACTTTGTTCCAATAATATCCGGTAAAATACTCCACGGGATTGGTATAGTAGAACCATTTCGCAAGGTTCCATGTACCGTATCGTGTATAACCGCCAGACTTCATAACATCATAAAATGCGTTCACAACATCTTTCTGTGCTGCTCGTGCTTCGCTATAGTCAAAAGTTATGCCTTGAACAGTGACATTTTGATAATTGCGCTCAAGCTGTTCCCTGATATCAGAGCATTGCTCAGCATAAGAATAGCTTTCTCTTGTATAACCCGCAAGGATTGCAGATGCAACTCCGAATTTCTGACCCCTTCTGTATCCAATGTAGTCGATTGTAAATGAAACCATCATTGCGACAAACAACACAATCGTAATACACCAGACAAAATTGGTTTTTTTCTTTTGAGATACCTTTTTGCTTTTTGCCAAAATTTCTACATGATCTTTTTCCATTGGACATCCTTCTTTCTCTAAAATAAAAAAGTGCGCCAACCGAAGCTGACGCACTGAAAAACGCAACTCCGATTGTCGCCAAACAAATCTTAAACGCAAAAGGTATTCCCTCTCACCATTCAAGTAGAATTGCGTTTTTACCAAATCTGATTTGAATGGTGCGTAAAAAGGGCATACTATCCCTATAGATAGGAAAAGAATACCTGCTTGCGTTATTAAGATTTGTTTGGCATAATTATAGTATCACACTCTTTTCCGCATTTCAACACATTTCCAGAATAGTAATCGTTTTTTTAAACCTTTTTCGGTGAAGCACTGGCGCGTGCTTTCGGTATAGATCTTCATAAAGAATAAAGGGGCTGCAGCGAGGTTCATTTCGCTGCAGCCCGTTTTGCTGATATGATACTCAATAGTTTTCTTCGCGGAGTTCAAAATAGCTCTGCGGGTGATTGCAGGCGGGACAGACCTCGGGGGCCTTTGTGCCGACAGCGATGTGGCCGCAGTTGCGGCATTCCCAGACCTTGACTTCGCTCTTTTCGAACACCTGCGCTGTCTCCAGATTGTGCAGCAGTGCGCGGTAGCGCTCTTCGTGGTGCTTTTCGATCTCCGCGACGAGGCGGAAGCGCTGTGCCAGCTCCGGGAAGCCCTCTTCCTCGGCAGTCTTGGCAAAGTCCTGATACATATCCGTCCATTCGTAGTTTTCGCCTGCCGCGGCAGCGGCCAGATTGGCCTTCGTGTCGCCGATGCCGGACAGCTCCTTGAGCCAGAGCTTTGCGTGCTCCTTCTCGTTCTCCGCTGTTTTCAGAAACAGCGCCGCCATCTGCTCGTAGCCCTCTTTTTTCGCGACGGACGCGAAGAAGGTGTACTGGTTCCGTGCCTGCGATTCGCCTGCAAAGGCTGCGCGCAGATTCGCTTCGGTTTTCGTGCCTGCATATTTGCTCATGATCCCGTCTCCTTTTTAATAATCAGTTATTTTAGTATTCCTTGCCTGTCTGAAATGATTCTAACATATCTGATTCAATTTTGCAAGTAGTTATCATTATTATTTTTAGTCAAAATAAAACTCGCCGTCTTTTTCCGGGGGCGGCGAGTTTTTCTATCCTGTCTGCCGGTCAGTCCGGCTGCTCGAAGCTGCTGTCCATGAGCGCCTGTTCAAGCTGCCGGGCGTGGTCAAGCTCGGAGTAGGGGACGAAGAAGTCCGTCCGGGTGCCGACCTCGCCGGTATAGGCCGCGGAGCGCGGGCTCCACTGGCGGATGATGACGGGGATATGGTCGTCCTTGAGAATGCCGTGATACATCTCGGCCCACGGGGAGCATTTGTTGCCGATGAAGCAGTAATCGTCCATTTTCGGCCCGCGCGTGAGTCTGCTGCCGCAGAACGCGCAGGTGTTTTCCTCGTTCAGCAGATAACAGTTTTCACAGTAAAACATGACGCAGCTCCTTCCCGGCGCTTATTTCCGCGCCCGCAGCTCTTTGCGCTCCTTCTTTGTCTTGCAGAAATGCTCCAGCACGGGGATGAACAGGAAGCAGGTAAAGGCTGCCGTAAAGCCGCCGTTATACAGGCAGAACGCGCCGTGCAGCAGCGGGACGCAGGTGACGAACGTGTAATGGATCATGCCGAATACGACGCCGGCCAGCCAGCCGTAGACGCCCGTAACAGGGGACAGGCCGTTTGCAAAGCAGAGGCCGATGACGATGGCCTGTGCGTTTGCCATGAGCGTATGTTCCGCGCCGGTGAGGCCGCAGACGAATTCCGCGATGTAGCTTGCGGCAACATAGCCCACCATGATCGGCCAGACATTGGCCGGGTGGCTGCCCTTATAGCAGCAGCAGACCATGCAGAACACGCAGCCCAGCGTCGCGGCGTTCCACTTTGCGCCGATAAGCAGGTAGTACAGGACGATAAACAGCCCGTAAATGCCGAAGTTCAGGATCGCCGCGCCGGAGCCGTATTTCGTGCCGTAGTCGACGTTGTAGCCGGAATCGCGCAGGAGCCTGCCGTATTCCTTCGCCCCGCCGAGCGCAAGGCCCCAGATGATGGCCAGCGCGAACACCACCAGACAGAAGCCGACGCTGACGGGCACGAAGCTGTCTGCCAGACCGACGTTTTCCGATGCGGGAGGCGCGGAGGTGAAGATCTTATACAGAAGCGAGCGCAGGAAGAACGCGAGCAGGCCGATGGGCACGGCTGCGTTATAAAGGTCGTAGCCCTTGTGCATCTGCGGGCTGTGCGGCAGGACGGCAGGGAAGAGGAAGCCGATAAAAACGCCGACAGCCAGCGCAAGAACGATGCCGAGGCCCGTAAAGCCGTGCCACGCCTCGCCGGGATAGCGGAAGAGCATTTCCGTGATGAGCGGGGCAAGACCCGTGGAGAACAGGAAGGCATTCGCCATCGCACCGGGCTTTTTCTTCATGGCAAGACAGTAGACCAGAACGCCTGCGAACGAGAACCAGATGTTGAGGATTGTCGTGCCCCAAAAGCAGAAGCCTGCCGTCAGGAAAAACGCGAGGACGGACACGCCGTCCGGCTTGCTGCCGGGCAGGCAGTAAATCCCGAGACACACGGCGCAGACCAGCGCGGCATTCAAAAACGTTCCGCCGAAGCCGCCGTAGCTGCTGTCAAAGTAGCTCTTGACGGTCTGGCCGGACTGCGTACAGATGCGGCCAAGGCCCGCAAAAATGTCGGAGGCCGACTCGTGGTACAAAGCAGCACTGATGACCGCGGCCAGCAGGCACAGCAGCGTGAACCCGGCAAACAGCCAGCGGATGGCGGTCTGCGGAGTCTTGAATTTTTCTTTCATACTTCCACTCTCCCTTCGAAAAACTGCCGCCGGAAAAGACCGGCGGCAGCGCGGTAAAACGGTTTACAGCGTGCGCTCGGCAGCCTCGACCACATGGCCGATGAGCACGGAGGTTGTGACGGAGCCGACACCGCCGGGAACCGGCGTGATCGCGCCGACAATGGGTTCGACCTCGGAGAACACGGCATCGCCCGCGATAGCGCCCTTGCCGCCCTTGGAATTGACCTTCTCGGGGTCCCAGTTGATGGACACGTCGATAACGATCTGGTTTTCGGAGACATAGTCCTTCGTCAGGCTGTTCAGAACGCCTGCGGCGGAGACGAGAATGTCCGCCTTGCGGGCGATCCCGGCCACGTCGACGGTCTTGGTGTGGCAGACGGTGACGGTGGCGTTCTTGGCCATGAGCATCATCGCGGCAGGCTTGCCGACGACGAGGGAACGGCCGATGACGACGGCGTTCTTGCCCTTGCAGTCAATGCCGTAGTAGTCCAGAATTTCCATGCACGCCTGCGGGGTGCAGGGGGCGAAACCCAGCTTCTTGCCGGTGAAGACGCCGGCGTTGGAGAGGTCGGTCATGCAGTCGACGTCCTTGCGGGCGGCCAGATGGTTGCAGATCTCGTCCTGATCGGCCTTCAGATGCTTCGGCAGGGGCCGGAACATGAGGCAGCCGTGGATGGAATCGTCAGCGTTGATCGCTTCGATCTGCGCGATGAGCGCTTCCTTCGTCACGTCCTCAGGCAGGACGAACTTCTGAACCTCCACGCCGATGAGCTCTGCGCGTGCGGTCGCGCCCTTTTCATAGGACAGGTCGGAGGGGTTCTCACCGCAGCGGACGATGGCAAGCTTCGGGCTGACGCCCTTTTCCTTCAGAGCCGCGACACGCGCCTGCAGCTTTTCGTTCATCGCAGCGGTAACTTCCTTGCCAAGCAGTAACTTTGCCATAGTTCTCTCTCCTTCTTATTTAAAGAAACCGGCCTTGACCGTCTCGAAAATCTCGTCAGCCATCTTGCCGTATTTGTCCAGCATACCAAGGCACTTGGCGTTCATTTCTTCGGCCAGCGCACGGTTCTGGAGCGTTTTGGTATTGATAAAAACGTTGAGCGAGGCCGCCTGCAAAGCGGACTTCACGATGGCCGCGCCGCAGCCCGCGTCGGAGACGGCGAGGCGGGAGCCTTTGGCGGCGAAGACGGAGATCGCCTCGATGGACTCGCAGCACAGCTCCATGATGTGCATTGGGACCTGGCAGGCCGTGATCGTGGCCTTTTCCATGATCTCCGGGCGGCTGGGGTCGTCCTTGGGGATGCCGTAGGCCTTGGACAGGGGGATGAAGCCCTCTGCGTCGGCGGGGACCTGATCGAGAAGCTCGGTCTGGAGCTTGTCGCATTTTTCCTTCAGGGCGATGATCTCAGCCTCAACGTCGGCGTACTTCTTCTTGCCGACGGTCAGCGAACCGACCATGTTGCCGAGCGCCGTGCCGAGCGCGGCGACCAGCGCGGACGCGCCGCCGCCGCCGGGGGCAGGCTCGCTCGAGGCGAGCACTGTGACAAATTCACGGCAGGATCTTGTCGTATAATCCATAATAACTCCTTATTTTCAGCAAGGCAGGCGGCGGATGTCCGCCGCCTGCCGGTAAGTCATGTAAATCAGAACAGGCCGGAGACCTTGCCGGTCTCGGTGTCGACGTCGATGCGGCGGTAGGCCGGGTTCGCGGCAGTGCCGGGCATCATGGAGATGGTGCCTGCCATCGGGCAGAGGAACTTCGCGCCGCCATACTCCAGAATGTCGCGGATGGCGAGCCGCCAGCCGGTGGGAACGCCCTTCTTCGTCGGGTCGTCGGACAGGGACAGGTGGGTCTTGACCATCATGGTGCAGTAATCCTTGTACTTCGGGTCAGACTCGAAGCGCTCAGCCTTCTGCACAGCCAGAGGTGCCCAGTCAACGCCGTCCGCGCCGTAGACTTCCTTGGCGATCAGTTCCACGCGCTGACGCAGCGGCATTTCAAGGTCGTACAGGAACTTGATGTTGACCGGCTCCTCGCAGGCTTCGACGACGGCCTTGGCCAGCTCGATGGCGCCTTCGCCGCCGTAACGCCAGTGGTTGGACTCCGCGCAGCGGACGCCGTGCTCCTTGCAGAGCTTCTTGAGAAGGGCGATCTCCGCGTCGGTGTCGGTGTAGAAGCGGTTGATGCAGACGACCGGGTTGATGCCGGACTTTTTGATGGTGTTCACATGATGGAACAGGTTGCAGGTGCCCTTTTCCAGAAGCTCGAGGTTCTCCTCGGTGTATTCCTTCGGCAGGGGAGCGCCCGGGGTGACCTTCGGGCCGCCGCCGTGCATCTTGAGCGCGCGGACGGTCGCGACCAGAACGGAGACGTTCGGGGTCAGGCCGGACAGACGGGTCTTGACGTTCCAGAACTTCTCGAAGCCGATGTCGGCAGCGAAGCCGGACTCGGTGACGTGATAGTCGAACAGCTTCAGAGCCAGACGGTCAGCGATGACGGAGGACTGGCCGATGGCGATGTTGGCGAACGGGCCGGCGTGAACGAGAACCGGCTGATGTTCGACGGAATAGCACATGGTCGGGTTGATGGTGTTGCGCATCCACGCGGTCATCGCGCCTGCAACCTCAAGATCGTCGCAGGTGACGGGCTCGCCGCTGCGGGAGTACGCGACGACGATCTTGCCGATACGCTCACGCAGATCCTTCAGATCACGGGCGACAGCCAGAATGGCCATCAGCTCGGAGCCGACGGCGATGCCGAACTTGGACTCCATCATGAAGCCGTCCAGACGGCCGCCGATGCCGATGATGATGTTGCGCAGGCCCTGCGCGCAGAAGTCCATGACCCAGCCCATCTCGACGCGCTTCGGGTCGATGTCGAGGCGCTTGAGGCCCTTCTTGGCCAGCCACTCGTCGTTGTTGTTGCGCTCGTGCTGCATACGCGCGTTCAGGGCGACCATCGCCAGGTTGTGCGCGTTCATAATGTCGTTGATATCGCCGGTCAGGCCGAGGGAGAACTCGGTCATCGGCATCAGAAGGGCGTTGCCGCCGCCGGCCGCAGTGCCCTTGACGTTCATGGTCGGGCCGCCGGAGGGCTGACGCAGCGCGCCGCCGACGTTCAGGCCCAGCTTGCCGAGACCTTCGATCAGGCCGAGAGAAACAGTGGACTTGCCTTCGCCGAACGGGGTCGGGGTAATGGCAGTGACTTCGATGAACTTGCCGTCGGGCTTATCCTTCAGACGCTTCATGACCTTGATGAAGTCGATCTTCGGGGTCTTGCCGTAGGGGATGATCTCCTCGGGCAGCAGGCCGAGCTTCTCGCGGAAATAATCCACGGGGGGCAGATTCTTTTCTGCTTCCTCTGCGATCTGCCAGTCCTTGTACACGGTCGGGTCGAGCGTGACGCGGCCGGTCTGCGGGTCTACGTACTTGCCGTCTTTGAATTCGATTGCCATATGTATTGTATCCTCCTTGCAGGCGCGGGGCCTTAACTATCCCGTTGCCTGGTATTTTCGGCGCTGCGTGTCCAGTCGTGCGCGGGTTCCGGCGCCATGTCTGTAATCGATATTGTTTTATCGGTTACGAAAAAAGTTTACCACGAACGCCTCCGGAAGTCAATCATTCCGGCGCGCTGCGGGTGTGGAAAATAGCACGAATTTTCCATATCAGAATTGTCATATTTGCCATACTATAAATGTGATACTTAATTTGTGAAAACCAAGCATATCAAAAATGATATAGGATGCACATAAAAAGCCTCCCCTTGCTGTGCGCATCGCACGGCAAGGGGAGACTGTGGCGCGCCGCTTATGTCAGCGCATAGAGCGCGGAGAATTTTTTCTCCAGATAGGTCAGGAAATAGTCCGGGTTCAGGCTCTCGCCGGTGATGGCGCGGATCCATTCGTCAGGCGTTGTGACGGAGGCGATGGAAAATACGTGCGATTTCAGCCAGTCGCGGATGGGGAGCAGATCGCCCTTTGCTGCGCAGGCAAAGACGTCGAAGTCCTTTTCCATCGTCCGCAATATCTGCACGCCGTAGGCAGAGCCAAGCGCGTAGGACGGGAAATATCCGGCAGGCATTGTCCAGTGCACGTCCTGCAAGCAGCCCTGCGCGTCGTCCGGGACGGTGACGCCGAGATAGTCCTGATATTTCTGATTCCAAAGCGCGGGAATTTCATCGACCGTGATCTCGCCGTTCATGAACGCCTTTTCCAGTTCATAGCGGATCATGATGTGCAGGCAGTAGGTCAGCTCGTCCGCGTCGCAGCGGTTGAGGCCCGGCGCGGCGGCATTGACAGCCTCATAAAGCTGCCGTTCGGAAACGTCGGCAAACGTACCGCCGCTCAGCTCCTGCAGCTTGGGATAGACGAAGTGCACAAACGCCTCGCTGCGGCCGATCAGGTTTTCGTAGAAGCGGGAAATGCACTCGTGCATGCCGTTCGTCATGGAGTCTGCGGCGTGTTCGCGGTAAAATTCCTCCGGTTCGTTCTGCATGAACAGCGCGTGGCCGCCCTCATGGAGCGTGGTGAAGATATTGGAGACGAAATTGTTCTCATAATAATGCGTCGTGACGCGCACGTCCCTGGGGCCGAAGTTTGTGGTGAACGGATGCTCGGTCGTCATGAGGACGAGCGCGTCCTGCTTTAAGCCCTCCAGCTCCAGCAGGTATCTGGAGAACGCCTCCTGCTGCGGAATGGGGCACGGGCGGGACATGAAATCCGTGCGGATGGGCTTGCCCTCCGCCTGAATGCGCTGCACCAGCGGGACGATCCGCGCGCGCAGCGCGTCAAAAAACGCGTCGAGCTGGGCGATGCTGCCGCCCTTTTCGGTGTCGTCCAGCAGCGCGTCGTAATACGTCGGCTTTTTGTTTTCACGCAGATCGAGCGCCTTGTGCGTGTAGGAAATGATCTCGGCCAGCGAATCGCGGAACAGGGAAAAGTCCGCTGCCTGCTTCGCCTCCAGCCATTTGGAATAGGCGCGGTTGTAGGCGAGGCTCATTTCGTAATTCAGCTTTGCCGGGATATTCTTTTCCTTCTCCCACGCCTCATACAGGTGCTCCACGACCTTCTTCTGCACCGGCGTCAGTCCCTCACTGTCCGCGTGCAGCTCGGTTACAAGCTGGGCGTAGCGCTTGGTGTGCGTGAGCCGGAAATGCCGGTCGGACAGAACGGCCATATCCGCGCCCGCCTGCTCCATGCCGTCCTTCGGCGCGCAGCACTGCATATCGAAGTCCAGCTTGCCCACGGCACGGGCATAGACGCTGGCTTCGTCGAGCAGTTTACGCAGACGGTCAAATTTCTGCTGATTTGTCATAGGGATCCCTCCTTTTCTTTCATCGTACCACGATTTGTCTGCGGACGCAAGACTCGGGCATTGCGAAACATGGACGGGATATGCTATAATCCCAACAGAGTATTATATTAATGAAGGGAGATTTTCATGAAATTTTCTGAAATGCCGTATGCACGGCCCGATCTGAACGAGCTGAAGCAGCAGCTGCAGGCGCTGACCGACCGGCTGAAGGCCGCGCCGGACTATGCCGCCGCGCGCGAGGCGTTCCTCGCCCAGCAGAAGCTGTCGATGCACATCGATACGCTTGCCACGCTCTCGAGCGTCCGCAACTCCATCGACACCCGCGACAAGTTCTATGACGCCGAAGAGGAGTTCTGGAACGAAGCGGGGCCCGAGCTTCGCGCCTATGACGACGCGTGGACGGCTGCCATGCTCGAAAGCCCGTTCCGCAAGGAATTTGCGGCGGAATACGGCGATCTGATGTTCCTCAACGCCGAAATCGCCCGCAAGGCGTTCTCTCCCGCCATTGTCGAGGAGCTGAAGCAGGAAAACCAGCTCGTGCAGGACTATCAGAAGCTGATCGCCAGCGCACAGATCGAGTTCGAAGGCGGCACCTACACCATCTCGCAGCTGTCCCCGTTTAAAAACGACCCCGACGACGTGCGGCGTCTGGCTGCGTGGCAGGCCGAGGGCGGCTGGTACAAGGCGCACCAGCCGGAGCTGGACGAGATCTATGACAAGCTCGTGAAGCTGCGCGACGCGATGGGCCGCAAGCTGGGCTATGACGGCTATACCGAGCTGGGCTATTACCGCATGGGCCGCAACTGCTACACGAAGCAGGACGTGGAGAAGTTCCGCGCCGCCGTTATCAAATACGTCGTGCCCGTCGCGGCCTCCGTCTATGAGGCGCAGGCAAAGCGCCTTGGCAAGACCTACCCCATGACCTTTGCCGACAACGCCCTCTCCTTCCGCAGCGGCAACCCGAAGCCCTGCGGCACTCCGGACGACATTCTCGCGCAGGGCAAGCGGTTCTATGAGGCGCTTTCCCCCGAAACCGGAGAATTCTTCAACACGATGCTCGATAACGAGCTTCTCGATGTGCTGTCCACCCCCGGCAAGCGGGCCGGCGGCTACTGCACGAGCCTTGGCGAGTACCGCGTTCCGTTTATCTTCGCCAACTTCAATGGCACGCAGCACGACGTTGAGGTCGTAACGCACGAGGCGGGCCACGCCTTTGCCGCGTATCTCAACCGCGACCGCGTCCCGACCGAGACGATCTGGCCGAGCCTTGAGGGCTGCGAGGTGCATTCCATGTCCATGGAATTCTTCGCGTGGCCGTGGGCAGACGGCTTCTTTGGTGACGATACCCGCAAGTTCCGCTACAGCCATCTGGCGGGCGCGCTGACCTTCATCCCCTACGGCACGATGGTCGACCATTTCCAGCATATCGTCTATGAAAAGCCGGAGATGACCCCGGCGGAGCGCCATGCAGTGTGGAAAGAGCTTCTGGGCGTGTATATGCCGTGGATGAAGCTCGGCAGCGAGATCCCCTTCTACGGCGACGGTGAGGGCTGGCAGCGGCAGCTGCATATCTATGTGAACCCGTTCTATTACATCGACTACTGCCTCGCGCAGACCGTCGCGCTGCAATTCTGGGCGCGCATCCAGAAGGATCTGCCTGACGCGTGGGCACATTACATGGCCTACACCCGGCAGGGCGGCAGCCGCGTGTTCACGGAGCTTCTGAAAAACGCGGAGCTGGACAGCCCGTTTGAGGAAAGCTGCCTGCGCGGTGTGTGCGAGGAAGCCAAAGCATGGCTCGACAGCTATGACCTGACCGGCATCGCATAATCACGGTTGACATTCCGGAACAAGTACGGTATAGTAATTCCAGAAATATTGTTCGCGGCCACAAGGGCGGAATTGGCGTTCCCAATTCCGCCCTCGGCCTGTCTTCGAAAGAAAGCGAGGCGAGAACCCTGAAACAGAAGAAAAAAAGCTCCAACGGGCGGACGCTTGCGCGGCTGCTGCATGGCAGCTGGCGGTATTTTGCCGCCTGCATTGCCGCAAGCCTGCTCTTTACGCTTTGTGAGCTGATCATTCCGCAGATCATCCGCGTGAGCGTCGACTCCCTGATCGGGCAAGCCCCGGTGAAGTCCGCGGCGGCGCGGCCTATCGTCGAAGCGCTCGGCGGCGCGGCGTATCTGCGGCAGAACCTCTGGGTCCCGGCGGTTTTTATGGCGGGACTCGGGCTTCTCTCGGCCGTCATGCGCTACTGCGTGAATATCTACAGCTCCAAGGCGGGCGAAACACTCGTCAAGACCAGCCGGGACCTGCTGTACCACCACATCCAGCACCTGCCGTGGAAGTGGCATATGCAGAACCCTACCGGCGATATCATCCAGCGCTGCACCTCGGACGTCGAGCGCATCAAGACCTTCTTTGAAGAGCAGTTCGTCTCCGTGTTCCGCGCTGTGGCAATGATCGTGTTTGCGCTCGTGTGCATGGCGCTTATGAACTGGAAGCTGGCGCTCGTGCCGGCGGTCATGTTCCCGATCATCATCGTCTATTCTCTGCTGTTCCACAACTCCATCCGGGAGCGCTACACCGCCTGTGACGAGTCCGAGGGCGTGCTGTCTACCATCGCGCAGGAGAATCTGACCGGCGTGCGCGTTGTGCGCGCCTTTGGCCGCGAGGAATACGAGCGGCAGCGCTTTGAAAAGCAGAACGAGGACTATACCACGCTCTGGGTGCGCCTGTGCCGCACGCTTTCGGACTTCTGGGCCGTCGGCGACGCGACGGCCTGCATCCAGACGATGCTCGTCGTGCTGATCGGCAGCATTCTGTGCGTGCGCGGCGAAATGACCGAGGGCGAGTTCGTCTCCTTCGCCATCTATAACACCATGAGCATTTCCCCCGTGCGCCGTCTGGGCCGCGTGATCTCCGAGATGAGCAAGGCGGGCGTCTCCGTGTCCCGTATCGGCGAAATTCTCGACGCTCCCTGTGAGCAGGACAGGCCGGACGCGAAGGAGCTGCCCATGGACGGCGATATCGTCTTCGACCATGTTTCGTTCCGCTATGAGACGGGGCCGGACGTGCTTTCCGACGTGTCCTTCACCATTCCCGCCGGGTCGAGCTTCGGCATTCTGGGCGGCACCGGCTCCGGCAAGAGCAGCCTGCTGCTGATGCTGTGCAGGCTCTACGCGCCGTCGGAGGGCCGTGTGACGGTCGGCGGGGAGGATCTGGCCGATATGCCCGCAGCCTGGGTGCGCGACCATGTGGGCGTTGTCTTACAGGAGCCGTTTTTGTTCTCGCGCACGATCGAGGAGAACATCGGCATCTGCGGCGCGGACGGCGAAACGGTACGCAGCGCCGCCGCGACAGCCTGCATTGCCTCCGATATCGAGCAGTTCGCGAACGGCTATGACACCATGGTCGGCGAACGCGGCGTGACGCTCTCGGGCGGACAGAAGCAGCGCGTGGCCATCGCGCGGATGCTGACGAAGAAAACGCCCGTGATGGTCTTCGACGATTCCCTGTCCGCCGTCGACACGCAGACGGACGAGCACATCCGTGAAGCGCTGAACCGGGATCTGGCCGGGACGACGACCATCATCATCTCCCACCGCATCACGACACTCATGGACTGCGACAATATTCTGGTGCTGGAGCACGGAAAGGTCCTCCAGCGCGGCACGCCGCAGGAGCTGCTGCGGCAGCCCGGCCTGTTCCGGCAGATCTATGATATGCAGATGTCCATCGGAGAGGAGGAGCCGGCATGAAGCAGGAAAAAGAAAAAAAGGGCCTGCCGTTTTTCGGCATCCCGAAGCTGGCCCCTTATTTAAAGCCCTATAAAATGCTGTTTTTCTGGATGGTCGTGACCGGCACGGTCGGCAGCGGCATGGACGCGATCATCCCCCTGTTCCAGCAGCACGCCATCGACCATTTTATCGCCGATAAAACCATGCAGGGCGTCGGCGGCTGGCTGGCACTGTACATTCTGGTCATGATCATCCAGACCGCGACGAACTATATTTCCGCCTACGGCGCGTGCAAAGCTGAACTCTATATCGGCCGCGACTTAAAGCGCGAGACGTTCAATCATTTGCAGACGCTGTCCTTCTCCTACTTCAACCAGAACAGCGTCGGCTATACCCACGCGCGCGTCATGTCCGATACCGACCGCATTGCAAGCACGCTGGCCTGGGGTCTGATGGAGGCCGTGTGGTACATCGCGTATCTGCTGCTGGCAATCGTGATGATGTTCGTGCTCAACTGGAAGCTGGCGCTGTGTGTGATGGTCATTGTGCCGGTGCTGGTGATCTCGGGCGCGTATTTCCAGAAAAAGCTCGTCTTTTTTCACCGCCGCGTGCGCGAGCAGAACTCGAAGATCACCGGCGCGTTCAACGAGGGCATCACCGGCGCGAAAACGACCAAGACGCTGGTCATTGAGGATAAGGTCGAGCAGGAGTTCGACGATCTGACCGGCGAAATGAAGCGCCTGAGCGTCCGCGCCATGCACTTCCGCGGCGTGTTCATGTCCACGACGGCCTTCGCCGCGTCCATTGCGCTGGCGATCGTCCTGTGGCGCGGCGGTGTGATCACAAGAGACGGCGTGATCCTGATCGGTACGCTGTCGGTGTTTATGAACTATGCGCAGGGCATGATGGAGCCGATCCAGTGGCTCGTGCAGGTCATGTCGTCGCTCGTCAACGTGCAGGTCAACGTCGAGCGCGTCACAAGGCTGCTCGAAACAAAATCCGACGTCAGCGACACGCCGGAGGTCACGGAAAAGTACGGCGACGCGTTCCACCCCAAAAAGGAAAACTGGGAGCCGCTTCACGGCGACATTGAATTTCAGGACGTCACCTTCCGCTATCCAGACGGCAGCGAAAACGTGCTGGAACACTTTAACCTCAAGGTTCCGCAGGGCACGAACGTCGCCATTGTCGGTGAGACGGGCGCGGGCAAATCCACGCTGGTCAATCTCGTCTGCCGCTTCTTTGAGCCGACGCAGGGCCGCATTCTGATCGATGGCCGCGACGCGCGGGAACGCAGCCAACTCTGGCTGCACTCGAACATCGGTTATGTGCTGCAAACGCCGCATCTGTTTTCCGGCACAGTTCTGGAGAACCTGCGCTACGGCAGGCCCGACGCGACGATGGACGAGATCGAAGCGGCTGTAAAGGCCGTCTCCGCCGACCAGATCATCGCCCGTCTGCCGGACGGCTATAACACCGACATCGGCGAGGGCGGCAATACCCTCTCCACGGGCGAAAAGCAGCTGCTGTCCTTTGCCCGCGCACTTCTGGCCAACCCGCGCATTTTCGTGCTCGACGAGGCAACCAGTTCCGTCGACACCGTGACCGAGCGGCTTATTCAGGACGCCATCGAAAAGGTCATGGCGGGCCGCACCTCGTTCATCATTGCGCACCGCCTGTCGACCATCCGCCGTGCGGACGTGATTCTGGTCGTGCACGACGGCAAGATCATCGAAAGCGGCACGCACCGCTCTCTGATGGAGGCAAAGGGCGCGTATTACCAGCTCTACACCCGCCAGTACCGCGAGGAGCAGACCCGCTCCATGATGGAATAAGCAGCGCTAAGAGCGAAGACCTGCCCGTCAGGGCGAGGCCGCTCTGGTTTACTGCTTTTTTGTCTGCATGACCATCAGAACGCCCTGTTCAACCGTGATCTCTGCCTCCGGCGCGTCGAATTCATTGCTGACGCCGAGCGGGAAGCGGTTGTCCAGCGCGGCGTTCTCCAATTCGTATTTTACCCCGCGCAGGCACACGCCTGTGCTGGCGTCCGAAAGCGAAAACACGGACAGGCCCCAGCCGGGCCGCTTTTTCAGGCGGAGCGTTCCGTGCGTCAGGAAGCTGATCTCCGAGCCTTCATCCAGAATGGTCACGGACGCGCCCTGTACGGCGGCGTTCGCTGCGTTCTGGAGATTGGCCAGCGTGTGATCCAGCCGCCCGCCCAGCGCGCAGGTCAGGACCAGCGTCCGGAAGCCGTGCGCCAGCGCGTATGTGATGGCGTGGCCGGTGTCCGTGTCGTCCTTCTCAGGGATCAGACGCTCCACGGCTACGCCCGGCGCGACTGCACCGGAATAAGAGTCGAAGTCGCCGATGAACAGATCCGGCGTCAGACCGAGCCGTTCACAGTAGGCGTAGCCCCGGTCGCAGGCAATGACAAAATCGCCCGGCTGCTGCTCCGGCGCGGGGCTGAAAACGCCGCCGGAGACGATGATGCAGCGGTTTTCCATAAAAAATGCTCCTACCTTTTGTTTTGAATGCGTCTGCGCGCGTTCAGCAGCATATCAAGCAGGCTCAGCGTCAGGCTCACGCCCGCCGCAATGCCGAGCACGAACGCGCTGACCCGGTAGCCGTAGAGCTGTGCCTGCCCCCAGTCCTGCCGGACGAGTGCGCTCATGGCGTAATAAAGTGTCCCGCCGGGCACGAGCGGAATGAGGCCGATGATGAGGTACTGCTGCGCAGGCGTTTTCTTCACGCGCGCGAACGTCTCCGACCAGACCGCCGTCACAGCGCTGGCCGTGAAGGACTGCAGAAAAACAGATTCCGTTGCGCATCCTGCCAGCAGATATGTACCCCAGCAGACCGCGCCGCCCAGCGCCGCCAGCGGCAGCAGCTGTTTGCGCACGTTGAAGATCAGCGCGAACCCGGCGGAGCCGAGCAGCGCCGTCAAAAGACCGATGAAATTCTGCATCCGTCACACCCCCAGCAGCCAGCCGGACAGCGCAAAGCCCAGCGCCAGCGCCGCCGCCCACAAAATCGTCTCGATCAGGCGCATCACGCCCGAAATTGTATCGCCGATGAAAATATCCTTGACCGCGTTCGTAAACGCGAGGCCAGGGATCAGCAGCATGATATCGCCGATGATGATCTTGTCGCCGTGCAGCGCAGGAAGCGCGCGGCAGGCCAGGCTGATCAGGCTCCCGACGCAGAAGGCCGCAAGAAAATTGAACAGTACCTTGTTTTTGCAGATCAGCGGCAGATACATCTGCAGCAGGCACAGCGCCAGCGCAAAGACCGCCGCCGCCAGCCCGTCTGCTCCCGCGCCGCCAAAGAAGACCGTCAGCGCACCCGCGCCCAGACAGCTGCCCGCGAACAGCTTCCACCGCGCAGGGCGGCAGCGCTTCGCCAGATGCAGCCGGTCGGCCAGCTCCTGCACCGGAAAGGGCTTTTCGCAGTAGCTGCGGCTGATGGCGTTGATGGCCTCCAGCTTTCTGAAGTCCGTCACGGCGGATTTCTCGATCCGCCGCGTCTGCGTAACGCTCGTCTCGTCCGGAAAGCACATTGTCAGTACGATGCTGGATGTGATGACAAACACGTCCATCCGCACCGCACCATAGGCCAGTCCCATCCGTGTGAGCGTCTGCTCGACGCGGCGCACGTCCGCGCCGTCGGCCAGCATACTCTCGCCAAGCTCCAAAAGCGTATGGAGCATCAGCGCCGTATCCTGCACATCCTCGCCTCCTCTGCCATTTTGTTTTTAGGGTGTATCTGAAAACTCATGATGTGACCGGCAGCGAGGGATTTTTGCGTTGCGCAAGACATTTTTTCGCAGGAATACTGACGTATTTCAAGGAAAAATGACGCGGCGCACCGCAAAAAGGCCCGCTGTCCGGGTGCGTTGGGAGTTTTCAGATACACCCTAGTATACCACGGTGCACGCGCATCGGCAAGCAAAACGCAAATTGACTTTTTTCCGCTTTTGTGCTTCAATATCGGCATAAACCGATAGGGAGATGCGCGCATGATTTTCTTCTATACCAACCCGATCCTGATCGCCGCCGCAGTGATCCCGGCTGTGTTCCTGCTCGTCCATGTCTACCGCGCGGACAAGCTGGAAAAGGAGCCTGCGCCGCTGCTCATTTCGCTCGTGCTGTACGGCATCGCAGCGACGTTTATCGCACTCCTGCTCGAGCGCTTCGGCAGCTGGCTGCTGGGCCGGTATTTTCCGGAGAACAGCACGCCGTACAACGTACTCATGTATTTCGGCGTCGTCGCATTTTCGGAGGAAGGCGCAAAATACTTCCTCCTCAAGCGCCGGACGTGGAACTCCGCCGCTTTCAACTGCCAGTTTGACGGCGTTGTGTACGCGGTATTTGTCTCACTGGGCTTCGCGCTGTGGGAGAATATCAGCTACGTGCTCATGTACGGACTGTCGACCGCGCTCGTGCGCGCCGTGACCGCTGTACCGGGTCACGCCTGCTTCGGTGTGTTCATGGGCGTGTGGTACGGACTCGCCAAGCGCCTGCACGGACAGGGAAAGGACGGCGCGTCCAAGCTCTGCCGGGTGCTGGCCCTGCTTCTGCCTGCGTTCCTGCACGGCTGCTACGACTATATCGCAACGATCGAGTCCGTCCATTACGGCTGGCTGTTCGCCGCGTTCGTGGCCGTTCTGTTCACGGTCGCGTTCATCCTCGTCAAGCGCCAGTCCCGCCGCGACCGGTATCTCAACAATTACGACGCGGAATATCTGTAAACGCAAGCCGCCGCCTCCTGTCATGCTGTGACAAGAGACGGCGCTGGTTTTCAGTGCGGGGAAGGATGGGCGCCGTGCAGGAGCTTTTCCATCAGCCCCGAGCGCCGGAAAAACAGCAGCAGCGGCACGCCGAGCAGGTATAAAACGACTGCCTCGCCGAGCAGCACCTCGCCGCCGTTGATGAAAAATCCCTGTACCAGCGCATCCGGCGTGAGCACGTAGGCCAGCATTGCGCCGACCAGCACGGCGTTCGCGAGGATCACGGGCACCGGCACGAGCCAGTCCTTTTTCACTCTTGCGGCAAGCAGGCAGCCGAGCAGCGTCCCGGCTGTACCGATGACGATATCGAGCGCGGAGACGGTCGAAAAAATGTTGGAGATCAGGCAGCCGAGCGTCAGGCCGACGGTCAGACTCGGCTCCAGCACGACGAGCACGCACAGGCTATCTGCAATACGGAATTGGATGTTTCCGTAGGCGAACGAGGCGGTCAGGATCGTGATGGCTGCGTAGAGTCCGGCGACGACGCCGTTCAGCGCGATCTGGCGGGTGGTGAGTTTTTTCATGGGTTGTCCTCCTTCTGCAAGCCGCGAAGATTGGAGGGATAGCGTCAGATGATGATAAAAAAGATGGGCACACTGCGCCCATCCTGCTTTCCCTAGTTTTATTTAAAGACAGGATGGTTCCGAACTGTCTGCGCCCGGTCTTTGACCGGGCGCTATGCGGTTTGCGGCTGTATTGTACCGGATTCTCGCCGGTTTGTCAACCAAGGATCTTCTGCCCGGCGACGAATTTCGCCGTCAGGTTCCGGTCGTCGGCCAGATAGGCCGCGCGTTCCAGCCGGGCGCGGACGGAAAGCTCCTGCGGGTGGTCGAGCGACGCGTCGTCGAGCACGACGGCGTCAAATTCGTACCCGTCCAAAAAGCTGCCGACGTTCCCGAAGAACGCGCCGCCGCCCATGGTAGCCAGATAAAACGCGCGCTCGAAGGGCAGCGGCTTTACCTTCTGATCGTACAGCCGCCAGCGGAGCTTGGAGGCCTGAATGGCGTGGGTCATGGCGCGCAGCATACTCTCGTGGCTGCCGCCGGCCACGTCGGTCGCGAGGCCGACGCGCAGGCCGTCATCGAGAAATTTGTTGACCGGCGCAACGCCGGAGGCCAGATTCATGTTTGATTCCGGCGAATGCGCGATGAATACGCCGTTTTTCTTCATCAGCGCCTGCTCGTCCTCGTTCGAATGGACGCAGTGTGCCATGATGCACGGATATCCGCCGCCGAAGAGGCCAAACTGCTCATACGCGTCGCCGTAATGCTTCGAGCGGGGACACAGCTCCCGGATCCACGCGATCTCGGAGTAGTTTTCCGACAGATGGCTCTGCACGGGTACGCCGTATTTTGCCTGCAGCCGCGCAAGGCCGTACATCAGATCGTCTGTGCAGGAGGGGATAAAGCGCGGCGTCAGAATAGGCTTCACGGTCCGGTATGCTTCCTTAGTCTCGCAGAGCCACCGTTCCGTGTCCCGCAGGGCCTGATTGGTCGAGATCTCGCGCAGATAGACCGGCGAGTTGCGGTTCATGTTGACCTTGCCGACGTAGCACGACAGCCCCACCTCGTCCAGCTTCTGCATGAGAAGCTCCGTAGCGGGTACGTGGATGGTGGCGAAAATGGCTGCGCGCGTGGTCGTGCTGTGCAGCAGGTGGTTCACGAAGCTGCCGTAGGCCCGGTCCGCGTACTCCAATTCCTTATACTTGGATTCCTCCGGGAAGGTATAGGTATTCAGCCATTCCAGCAGCTCCATATCCATACCGAGACCGCGGAAGGCAAACTGCGGCGCATGGACATGCAGATCGGTCATACCCGGCAGAATCAGCTGCTCGCCATAATCCAGCACCGGCAGCTGCGCGTATCGCTCCGGCAGCGTCCGGAAGACGCCCGCGACGCGGCCGTCTTCGACGACAATATAGCTGTGCTCCATGCAGACCAGCTCGTCCATGCTGCGGCTGAAGCAGAGATTTCCCTTTACAACAAATGTCCTCACGATTTTGTGCTCCTTTGCGAAAAGCGCCTTCTATGCGGCAGATCAGGCGCGGGCCCGCGGCCCTACTAAAATATCATATCATAATAGCCCGCAGAATTTCCACTTATGTTCTTGGGCGTTCTTCACGAAATCGAACCGCCGGAATCGGGCAATTATAACAAAGCGCCGAAAAAGCTAAATATTTTTTAGCTATTCCTGAAACTTTTTGTGTGTTTCTGCCCATAAACCCGAAAAAACTGATTGCTTTTTTGCATAGAATCAATTAAAATACAGCTATCCGGATTTGCTGTGCATATTCCGTACAGCAGGATTGCGGCGTTCACCGCAAAAATTTTTAGGAGGAACGAATACATGAAAAAGATCATCGCTCTGCTTCTCGCCGTGGTCATGGTCTTCGCTCTGGTTGCCTGCGCTTCCACTGCCAAGACGGAAGAAAAGACCGACGCACCCGCCCCGGCTGAGACCAACAACGAACAGACCACTGAGCCCGCGGAAGAAACCGACGCTCCGGCTGAGGAAGAAACCGCTGAGCCCGCTGGCGACGCTGTCGGCACTGACATCAAGATCGGCGTCGTTCTGATCGGCGACGAAAACGAAGGCTACACCTACTCCCATATCAAGGGCATCCAGGAAGCCGCCAAGGCTCTGGGTATCAGCGAAAGCAACATCGTCTGGAAATACTCCATCGGCGAAGACGAGACCTGCTATGACGCCTGCGTTGACTGTGTCGACCAGGGCTGCCAGATCGTCATCACCAACTCCTACGGCCATCAGTCCTTCTGCCTGCAGGCTGCTGAGGAATATCCCGATGTGCAGTTCGTCGCGATGACCGGCGATACCGCCAGAGCCAACGGCCTTGATAACTTCCACAACGCCTTCACCGGCATCTATCAGGCCCGCTACGTCGGCGGCGTTGTCGCCGGCATGAAGCTGCAGCAGCTCATCGACGAAGGCAAGGTCGAAGACAAGAACAAGACGGCTGACGGCAAGATCAAGATCGGCTATGTCGGCGCTTATCCGTACGCAGAGGTCGTTTCCGGCTACACCGCGTTCTTCCTTGGCCTGCAGAGCATCGTTCCCGATATCGCCATGCAGGTGCAGTACACCAACTCCTGGTTCAACATCACCGCTGAGAACGAGGCTGCCAAGGCTCTGATCGCCGACGGCTGCATCATCGTCAGCCAGCACGCTGACTCCACTGGCGCTCCGGCCGCCTGCCAGGAAGCCCTCGACGCCGGCACGACCGTCTACTGCGTCGGCTACAACGTCGATATGCTCGCAGTCGCTCCGACCGCCGCTCTGACCTCCCCGACCAACGTTTGGGAAGTCTTCTATGAGTACGCGTTCAACGCCGTCATGAACGGCGAGTCCTTCGACACCAACTGGTGCCAGGGCTATGAGGCTGACGCCGTTACCCTCACTCCGCTCGGCGAGTCCTGCGCTCCCGGCACCCAGGAGAAGGTTGACGAGACCATCGCAGCCATCAAGGATGGCAGCCTGCACGTCTTCGACACCAGCAAGTTCACCGTTACCGGTGACAACTTCGAGCTGACCAATACGCAGAAGTGCAAGATCGAATGTGACGCCGAGGGCCATGTGACCTCCGCCATGATGGTCGACACCGACGGCGACTGGGTCGCTGACAGCGAAGAAGGCATTGCTGATGGCTACTACCATGAGTCTTCCTATCAGTCCGCTCCGTCCTTCCAGATCCGCATCGACGGCATCACCGAGCTGAACTAAGTCTCAACCCCCATACAAAAAGCGGCTGCTTCGGCAGCCGCTTTTTTGTGTCTTATACGGGGTGCGCTGCACTCCAAAAACGTACAATCTTGGTGGGGTTCACATCGACCCGGCAGAATGCACCGATTTTACGAAAATTTTTGGCGAATTCGGAACTTCCCAAACGGGTCGACAGAGGCGTCGGCACCTACGCCAAAGCTTCAATACTTCCCATATCCCGTAGGGGCGGACGACTCTGTCCGCCTGCAGGATGCACCGGTTTTCCCGGAAATCCTCGGCGAATTCGCAGCTGCCCACCGGGCGGAGCGCAGCCCTGCCCCCTGCCAGCTGCGTTCGCTTCTAGGGTGTATCTGAAAACTCATGATGTGACCGGCAGCGAGGGATTTTTGCGTTGCGCAAGACATTTTTTCGCAGGAATACTGACGTATTTCAAGGAAAAATGACGCGGCGCACCGCAAAAAGGCCCGCTGTCCGGGTGCGTTGGGAGTTTTCAGATACACCCTAGGCAGCTTTCCAGTTGACCTTGGAACGCGTTCGCGGCAAATCACCTGCGCCCGCGGCGGCGCTTTTTGACCAGATGCACCGTCAGGCACACTGCGCCTGTCAGCACAAGCACAAGCGCGCACACGGCCAGAAGAACGATGCTCTGCACATAGGTGCCCCATGTGCCGGCAAAGCCGAAAGGCAGCTTTGTGCCAATCAGGTCTTTATAATAGAGCATGCGCGTCTCATAGGCCGTGGGGTCGGATTCGCGCAGCGTTACGAGCCGTGCGCCGTGATTTTCGCCTGCGCCGTAGATGTAAAAACCGGTGCTGTTGGTGTTGATCAGATCGATGCCCTCATAGGGAATAATGAAGTCGTTCACATGGTCATGTCCAAAGAAGCCCGCAACGATATCGCCGCCCTGCTTCCACGCGGCAAATTCGCCGCCGTTCACATCCGGCGGGCACGGCGCTTCGCCGAGCGTTCCGGCCTCGATCACGGATGCAGCGGAATAATACGTGCCCTTGCGGCAGCCGTAGCCCTCGACCGCGCCGTTCTTCTTCTCGCTGGACGGAACGATGTCCATCGCGTCGTAAATATCCGGGACAATGATGTGCTGGAACGCGTAGGCCGGGATGGGCGTTCCGCCGTTTTGGGCGGCAAGCGCCGCCTCTGTTTCCAGATACCAGTCAATCTGATCCTGCCGCACCCAGTCGTATTTGCCCTGACCCTCCGGCGCGTAGGAGCCGGAGTCGAAGAACCAGAGGTTCACGACCGGCGCTTTTCCGTCGGAGTCATAGACGAGCAGATTGTAGTTGCCCACACCCGTCACGTCGCCCGCCGACGCGAGGCAGCCGGGGTAGCTCTGGTAATATGCCATCTGGGTTTCCTTGCTGACACCGCCCTCGTCGTCGTGATTGCCGAAGACGACGGCGAATTGCAGGCCGCGTTCGGCCACCGGCTGCAAGAACGCATCCAGCGCCTTCTGCGTGCGCTCGACGCTCTTGCCGATCGACGGGCCGTGGATCTGGTCACCCAAAAATACGACGAGATCCGGCTGCGCCGCGTCCAGCTCGGCCTCCAGCAGCGCGATGGTTTCCTTCTGCGGCTTGTCGATGTCCTGCGTGTCGGCGACGATCAGAATTCTGAATTCCCCGTTTTCATCAAATTGCAGCGCCGGGGCCGCGTCCGCCGCGAAAACTATGGGCATCAGCGATACCAGCAGCACCGCGCACAGTGCCAGTGCTGCAATTTTTCTGCAAGCTTTCATGTCTGTCACCCTCTCAGCTCAGTTGGTCGGCCAGATCGCGGTATTTGCTGTCCTTCGCCGTTTCGCCGCTGGCCTGTGCCATATGCTGCGCCAGCTTTTTTGCTGCTGTGTCTGCCGAGACGACCGTGCCAGCGCCTGCCACGCAGCCGCCGGGGCAGGCCATGCCCTCGAGCAGATATCCGTCGAGCTTTCCGGCCTTGGCCAGCATCAGCAGCTTCCGGCAGTCGCGCAGACCGTCGGCCCGCTGTGTTTTGAGTTCGATATCCGGGTGCTCTTTATGAATCAGTTCCTCCACTGCGGCAGCCACGCCGCCTGCGACGGCGAAGCCGCGCCCGGCCCGCGTGCCCTCGTCCAGATCGGGGCTGTCGGGAAGCGTGGAGAAATTGATCTCCTTGGCCTCAAAGATGCCCATGAGTTCTTCGTAGGTCAGGACAAAATCAACGTCCGTGCGGATATCATCCTGCATGGCTTCCAGCTTTTTTGCCGCGCACGGGCCGATGAAGACAACCTTGCTGTTCGGGTGTTCTTTTTTGACGAGCCGCGCCGTGTAGACCATCGGCGTGTACGTCATGGAGATATTGCCGGACTCCGCCGGGAAGAGCCTGCGCGCCATCATCCGCCACGACGGGCAGCAGGAGGTCGCCATGAAGCGCTGCTCGTTCGGTACCTTTTCCAGAAAGTCGTGCGCTTCTTCAATCGTGCAGATATCCGCGCCGGCCGCGACCTCGACCACGTCGGCAAAGCCGAGCTGCTTCATGGCGGTCAGGAACTTCGGAACGGTCACGTCCCTGCCGAACTGCCCGACGAACGACGGCGCGACGATGGCCACGACTTCGTTGCCTTCAAGGATGGAGCGGATGACCTGATAGATCTGGCTCTTGTCGACGATCGCGCCGAACGGGCAGCTGACCAGACACTGGCCGCAGGAGACACAGCGGTCATAATCGATGCACGCCTTGCCGTATTCGTCGACGCCGATGGCGTCCATGCCGCAGGCGGCCTGACAGGGCCGCTCCAGATACGTAATGGCGTTATACGGACAGGATCTGGCGCATTTGCCGCACTTGATGCACAGCTTCTGGTCGATGCGGCTCTTGCCGTTGACGAATTTGACGGCGCCCTTCGGGCACACGCGCTGGCACGAGGAGGCAAGACAGCCCTGACACAGCTCTGTCACGCGGTACTGCTTCGTCGGGCAGGCGTGGCAGGCGTAGGGGATGATGTTGACGAGCGGCGGCTCATAATACTGCTCGGCGATGGCCGCCTGGTCCATGCCCTCAGTCAGAAGTGTGCGCGTTTGCACGGGCTGTAAGGACAGACCCATCGCGAGGCGCACGCGTTCGCCCGCAATAGCGCGTTCGAGGAACACAGATTCGCGGTGCAGCGGGCTCTGGCCGGGGACGATCTTGAAGGGGATGTCCTCCATGTCGGTGTAGTCGCCGGAGTAGGCCATTCTGGCGACCTCGGCAAAGACCTGTTTTCGGATGTCGGTGATAAGAGACGGGATGCCGCGCATGATAAAACGCTCCTTTGCATAATCTGACGACAGTATACCATATCTGGCGCAAAACGTCACTGTTTTCTTTTGGCTTGACAGCGGAATAGGAATGTCGTAAGCTGAGGAAAAAAGAATGCGGAGGTCGCTATGTCCAAATTTCAGGTGTTTCTGATCGTTCTGTATCTGTTTTTCTTCGGCGGCGTCGGCGGCTGGGTGCTGGAGCTGCTGTTCAGGCGCTTTTTCTCCGGCGCGAACCCGGAGCGCAAATGGCTGAACCCCGGCTTCCTGTTCGGCCCCTGCCTGCCGCTCTACGGCTTCGGCACGGTGCTGCTGTTTATTCTTTCGGAACTCGATCACACGCTCTTCGGCTCGTTTTCCGGCACGTTCTGGTATTATCCCGTGATGTTTGTCGTTATGGCGCTGGCCATGACGCTGCTGGAATACATCGTCGGCCTTGTGAGCTTTAAGGGTTTCCATCTGCGCCTCTGGGACTACAGCAAGCTCTGGGGCAATATCCAGGGCATTATCTGTCCGCTGTTCACGTTCTTCTGGGGCGTTTTGTCGCTGGGGTATTACTTCCTGCTCTATCCGAGACTCCGGAAGCTGGTCGAGTGGTTCGTGGCGCACCCGCTGGCCTCATTCATGGTCGGCGTGTGCTTCGGCATTTTCCTGATCGATCTGTGCTTCTCTGTCCATCTGGGTGCGGTCGTGCAGAAAAAGGCTGCGCAGATCGACAAGAGCGTCTATGACGCCATCGACGTGCAGAAGCTGTGGCATAAGATGCAATCACGCGGCGGCTTCTTCCGCTTTGTGTCCATCAAACCCCTGACTGAGCGCATCGACGCCTTCGATGAATTCCTGCACCGCCGCCCAGGCGGTGCAAATACGGCGGACAAGCCGTAAGGCCGCCCGCCGTTCGGAAGAAAAACGCAAAAAAAGTTGAAAAAAGGCTTACACTTTCCTTTCGGAATCTGGTATACTGGTATCTGTAAGAAGTTACGTTTATCCGGAAAAGAAGGAGGAAGCCTATGTTTTCAGTCGGGGAATATATTGTTTATGGCGTTGAGGGCGTGTGCCGGGTCGAGGAAGCCGGGAAGCTGAAGGTTGCGGGACTGGACAAAAACCGCGCGTATTACCGTCTGCGCCCGTATTATCACGACGGCACGATCTACACGCCGGTCGACGGGAAGGCCGTCATGCGGCCTGTTCTGACGCGCGAGGAGCTGGAGCGGCTTCTTCCGCGCCTGCCGGAGCTGGAGCCGCTGGGCGACGTGCCGCCCGACAGCCGTGCGGCGGGCGAGTATTACCGCGCCATTTTATCCGGGCACGACTGCGTTGCGCTCCTGCGCCTGTGCAAGACGCTCCATGCCAAGCAGAACAGCCAGACGGCCAGCCGCCGGGGCGTCAACTCGACCGAGCTGCGCAGCTGGCGCATGGCCGAGGAGATGCTCTACGGGGAGTTCGGCTTTGCGCTTGGACTTCCACCTGCGCAGGTGCGGGACTATCTGCGCGAAAAGCTGGGCGGATAAGGCTCAGCGCAGCGCGCGGAGCGCTTCGATATACGCAGGTCCTGTGCCGCAGCAGCCGCCGAGCAGGCTTGCGCCGTCCTGCTTCAGCGCACGCATATGCCGCGCAAAGTCCTCGGGATCCATATGATAGACAGCCTCGCCGGTCTCCGTGATCGTGGGCAGCCCTGCGTTGGGCTTGGCCGCGATGGGAGTGTCCGGCGCGGCTTTTTTCATCATGCGCACGACCGTGCCGATCTGGTCAGGCCCGGACGAGCAGTTGAGACCTACGGCGTCCGCGCCAAGGCCGGGCAGGATCTCCGCCGCTTCCTCGGCAGAGCCGTCAAAATAGCATTTGCCGTCGGAATAGACGGAGAGCGTGCATAAAATGGGTGTGTCGCACAGACTGCGGATGGCTTCGACTGCGGCCATGCACTCCGTCACGCCCATCATCGTCTCCACGGCGAACAGATCGACGCCTGCAATCAAAAGCGCTTCGGCCTGTTCGCGGTAAATTTCCAGAAGTGCGGCATACGCGTTGTCGTCGCCCGGAGTGACGGGCTGGCCCGTCGTGGTCATGTCGCCGGCAAGGAGCGCATTTGTCCCGACCGCCTCGCGGCTGAGCTGCACAAGGTCGCGGTTCAGAGCAGAAACCTCGTCCTGTAGGTCGTGGTGGCCCAGAAGCACGCGGTTGGCCCCGAATGTGGGCGCGTAGATCACGTCGCTGCCTGCGGCGGAATAGGCGCGCTGCAAGTCAAGCAGCAGCTGCGGGTGCGAAAGGATCCAGCGCTCGGAGCAGACGCCCGCCGGCATCCCGGCAGCGCGGAGCATACTGCCCGTCGCGCCGTCGAGCAGGCGGACAGAGCGGCACCATGCGGAAAATTCAGTTCTCGTCATCGTGTTAAACTGCCCCCAATACCTTGCCGATGGGATCGCGGAAGATCAGATTGGCATAGCCGTCATACGGTGTTTCGTCTCGGTTGATAAGTACGAGTTTGTTTCCTCGATAATAGCGAATGAGTCCCGCCGCCGGATAGACCGTCAGCGACGTGCCGCCGACAATAAGCACCTCTGCGTCCGCGATCGCGCGTACCGCGCCCTCGATCACCCTCTGGTCGAGGCTTTCTTCATATAAGACAACGTCCGGCTTGATCCGACCGCCGCAGGTGCAGCGGGGAATGCCGTCTGAATCCCGGATGTATTCCGGCGGATAGAATTTGCCGCATTTTTCACAGTAATTGCGGTAGATGGAGCCGTGCAGCTCGAAGACATTTTTGCTGCCTGCCTTCTGGTGCAGGCCGTCGATGTTCTGCGTGACGATGGCGCGGAGCTTGCCCGCCTGTTCGAGCGCGGCAAGCTTTTTGTGCGCCTCGTTCGGCTGGTAGTCGAGCGGGAGCATTTTTTCGCGGTAAAAGCGGAAGAAATACTCCGGGTTCTGATAGAAAAACGTGTGGCTCAGGATCGTCTCCGGCGGGTAGTCGAATTTCTGGTGGTACAGGCCGTCTGTACTGCGGAAATCCGGAATGCCGGACTCCGTCGACACGCCTGCCCCGCCGAAGAACACGATATTGTCACTTTCGGTAATCCAGGTTTTTAGGGTTTCGATCTCGGAACACATCGTCCTCCGCCTCCAATTCTGCGATAAATTTACGCTCGGCCCGCGTTTTATACGGGAAGCGCAGCTTGTAAAACAGATCCGGCCTGCGGTGCAGCGTCCGCAAAATTGCCTGCTTTTTCTGCCACCGCGCAACTTTCGCATGGTCGCCGGAACGCAGAACCTCCGGCACGCTCAGCCCGTGCCACTCGTCGGGCCGGGAATACTGCGGGTATTCAAGCAGTCCGTTCCAATGGCTCTCGTCGGTGAAGCAGATCTCGTCGCCGAGTACGCCGGGGATGAGGCGTGAGACGGCATCGACAATGGCCATGGCGGGAATTTCGCCGCCGGTGAGCACAAAATCGCCCATGGAAATTTCCTCGTCGACGCATTCGTCCAGAAACCGCTGGTCGACGCCCTCATAATGGCCGCAGACGAGGATGAGATTGTCATAGCTTGCCTCTAGCTGCCGCGCCTTGGCCTGATCAAAGGTCGGGCCGCAGGGGGAGAGGAAAACCGTATGCACCGGCGCGCTGATCTCGTCGCACACCGCACACCAGCAGCGCCACAGGGGGTCGCACTGCATGATGGCGCCCCGTCCGCCGCCGTAGGGGTAATCGTCAACCTGATTCTGGCGGTTGACGGTATAGTCCCGGATCTGGTGGGCGTGAATTTCAATCAGGCCCTTTTTCTGCGCCCGGCCGAGGATGCTGGCATTCAGCATGGGAGAAACGGCCTCCGGGAACAGGGTCATGATATCAAAGCGCATGGCGTTACATCCCTTCGATGAGGCGGACTCTGATATAGCCCTCGTCCAGATTGCGTTCGAGCACGAAATCCGGCACGGAGGGGATCAGATGCTCCTGCCCGTCCTCGGACTTTACAACGTACACGTCGTTCGCAGGTGTGGGCATGACCTCGGCCAGCGTGCCGAGCAGCGTCTCGCCGTCGTAGACCGGAAGACCCAGAAGATCGGCGATGAACAGACTGCCCTCCGGCAGCTTCGCGTCCGCACGCGCGATGGAGACGATTTTGTCCCGCAGTGCGCTTGCAGCTTCTACGGTGTCGATACCTTCCAGCTTCAGAAGCACGCAGGTCTTCTGCACGCGCGACTGCTCGACCTGATAGGCTTTTCCGTCCAGATAGAGCGTGTGGAATTGCAGCAGAAATTCCGGGCCGTCGGCCCAGGGCAGAAGCTTGACCTCGCCATGTACGCCATGCGTGCTGACGATCTTTCCGGTTTGCAGATAGGGGTGTTTCATAGTAAACCTCCGTGAATGGGGTGGATGTTTGGGGACGGGCCTCCGGCGGCACTGTCTTTTCCGCCTTGCCGGAAAAGACAGGGGAGAAAAGGGGCGCTGGGTTACGGTTTGGTGCGTGCTGCGGGTACAATTCAAGCAAGAGCCGATTTTTTAGTCGTTTCGAACACACATACGCACCCTGCGGGCGCTATGGTGCGCGCCGCCTGTTATGGTACAACCAAATTCGTGTGCAGTTACGTTTGAATAGCTGCGGTAAAAACGCCCTGCGTTCGAAACCTGTATGGCAGTACGAATTCGCCGAGACGCTGTAGGGGCCGATGCCCACATCGGCCCGGCAGAATGCACCGCTTTTTATGGTAGTCTTCGGCAAATTCGCAACTTCCCAACGGGCCGATGTGTACCGGCAAGCGGCAGACCCACATCCGTAACGCTC